>Ga0209063_1001703_pt1 | contig 11058 bp, 11 predicted proteins | sample KloWWTmeKNB19Kit_FD_187177 | JGI IMG/M metagenome (GOLD analysis project Ga0209063, IMG submission 187177) | Active sludge microbial communities from Klosterneuburg, Austria, studying microevolution and ecology of nitrifiers - Klosterneuburg... | ecosystem: Engineered > WWTP > Aerobic digester >...
GGCAATGAATAAAAGCGGAATTGAAAGCTTTGAAAACGTTTTTAATAATGGTATGAAAGCTATTAATGCAACCGAATTTGAAGTAGTTGCTGAAGAAACTGGAGCTTTAATTTTAGACACTCGTAACAATAGTGATTTTGCGAAAGGATATGTTCCACAATCCATAAACATTGGTATCAATGGTGATTTTGCTCCTTGGGTTGGTGCTCTAATTGGTGATGTAAAACAACCAATTTTATTAGTAACCGATTTAGGAATGGAAGAAGAAACCGTAACGCGTTTAACTCGTGTAGGTTTTGATAACATAATTGGACATTTAAAATATGGTTTTCAAGCTTGGGCAACAGCAGGTTATGAAGTTGATAAAGTAAACAGAATTACTGCTGAAGAATTTGAAAGAGAAGTAAAAATTGGTGAAAGTAAAGTTGTTGACGTTAGAAAAGAAAGTGAATATGAAGCAGAGCATGTAGAAGAAGCCTACAGTCGTCCATTAGCAGCAATAAATGAATGGGTAAAAGATATCAATCCAGAAGAACATTTCTTTATGCATTGTGCTGGTGGTTATCGCTCAATGATGGCAGCTTCAATATTACAAGCAAGAGGTTACAGAAACTTCAGTGAAGTTGAAGGTGGTTTCAATGCCATTGCAAAAACAAATGTTTCAAAAACCGATTTTGTATGTCAAAGCAAAGTATTAAAATAATAGTAGTAATTATAACAGTTTCAATTATGTTCGGAATATTTAAAAACATTTTTTCTAATTCAGATACAACTCAAATCAAAGATATAATCTCAAAAGGTGCTTTTTTAGTTGATGTTCGCACACCAGCAGAATTTGCCGAAGGACATGTAAACGGTTCTATTAATATACCTTTGGACCAAGTTCAAAATCAATTAGCAAAATTTAAAGGAAAAGAAAACATTGTCGTTTTTTGCCGAAGTGGTAACCGAAGCAGTCAAGCCAAATCGATTTTAGAACAAAATGGATTTACTAATGTCACCAACGGTGGTACTTGGCAAGAGGTAAATCAAATTATAAATCAATAGTAAAATGTTTCAAAAAATAATACATAACTGGTCATTCATACGTTTTGTTCGATTAATTTTAGGCATCTTTATAATCATTCAATCTGTTCAAACACAAAACTATTGGATGATTTTACCCGGAATATTATTTTCAGCAATGGCATTGTTCAATACAGGTTGTTGCGGCAGTAGCTGTTCTGTTCCAATAAAAAATCAAAAAAATGACTAGTTTCGAAAATCTTATTACTAATGACAAACCTGTTTTGGTCGATTTTTTTGCTACTTGGTGTGGACCATGTCAGATGTTAACGCCTATACTAAAACAAGTAAAAGACAACCTTGGAGAGCGAATTACTATCATTAAAATTGATGTGGATAAAAACCAAGAACTAGCTTCAAAGTTTCAAGTACGTGGCGTTCCAACCATGATGTTATATCAAAATGGGGAACAATTATGGAGGCAATCAGGTGTTTTATCAAAAGAAGAAATTATTAAAATAGTTCTAGAAAAAATAAATTAATAACATTTATAATCAGTTTATTATGAAAAAAAATATGGGTTTTTTAGATAGAACAATACGTTTTATATTGGCTATCGTTATTGGCGTTTTATATTATACAAATGTTATAAATGGAACATTAGCAATCGTATTAGGACTTTTTGCAATTGCCTTCATTCTGACTTCATTTATTAGCTTTTGTCCGTTGTATTTGCCTTTTGGTATTATTACGAGAAAAAAATAAATGATTTCAGGAAGCTTTTAATATTAAAATGTGACAAAAATCAGGTTATGATTAAACAATACTAATTATATTTGTTTCAATGAAATTTTTCGCATACCTACTTTGTTTTTATTTAACTGCACTAACTGTACTTCCATCTGTTAGAGCTATTAAAATGCAGTTGTCTGAAAAATGTCAATCTACTTGTCAAAAGATGAATTCAGACAAAGAAGAACAATCGGGTTGTGAAAAGGGAAAAATAATTATGAATTTGAGTTTTAATCCCGTTCATTACATCACTTCAAACATTCTTATCAACAATGATAAAATAGAATTCATTGAAATCATTGATGAAGAAACTTCAATTTATAAAGAAGTAATTATTTCTCAATATAAAAATTCTATTTGGCAACCGCCCAAAATTTTTTCATAAATATAATTTAACGTAAAAAAAATTAAACCTATTACTTTGAGTAGAAACTATTCAGAGTGATGGAATAACTTGATTATTTATATACATGAAAAGATATATTTTTATGTGTTTGATGTTACTTTTTAGTAAAATTACATCAGCACAAAATACATTTCCTTATGATTTGCAACTTATACCCATTACCATAGCAAATCTTCCAGGATTACACTCGTATGCATTTGCGCAACATGACGGCAAATGGCTAATAATTGGCGGAAGAAAAGATGGTATTCATGCAAGACAACCATTCAATGCTTTTCCAAATTCGCAAAACAATACAACAATCTATGTTGTTGATATTGAAACGCAACTCTTTTGGTCAGCTTCTGTAAACTCATTACCAACAGCTATAAGTGAACAATTGCAATCGACAAACATGAACTTTCATCAAGACGGAAACACACTTTATTTAATTGGCGGTTATGCGTATTCAGTCTCTGAAAATGATCATGTTACGTTTGATAAATTAACTTCGATTGATGTTCCAAATTTGATTAATGCAATCATTGATGGAACACCTATATCAAGCTATTTTAAACAAATTGCTAATCCAATTTTTCAAAACACAGGCGGACAACTAGGCAAAATTGGAAATGAATTTTACTTAGTTGGTGGACAAACCTTTATGGGAAGATATAATCCTATGGGAAATCCAACTTTTGAACAAACGTATGTAAGCAAAATTCAAAAATTTACTATTGATAATTCAGGAACACAATTGAGTTTTAGCAATTATTTCGAAGTTGTAGATGAAGTTCATTTGCACCGAAGAGATTATAATTTAGTGCCGCAAATATTTCCGGACGGAGAAGAAGGATATACTATTTCCTCGGGAGTATTTCAAATCAATGCTGACTTACCATTTCTTTATCCAGTAGATATAAAAAGTAGTGGTTATTTTCCACAAACGCAATTCAACCAATATTTAAGCAACTATCATTCGGGTAAAGTTGGTATTTATGACCAAGAAAATAACAGAATGCATAGCTTGTTTTTTGGTGGAATTAGTCAGTACTATTACAATGGTACAACTTTGGTACAAGACAATAATGTGCCATTTGTAAAAACCATAAGTAGAACTACTAGATTGGCTGATGGAACTTTATCGGAACATAATTTTCCAGTCGAAATGCCAAATTTAAAAGGAGCTGGAGCTGAATTTATTCTAAATAAAAATTTATCACACTATACCAATGAAGTGATTAAGTTAAATGATATTGCAACAACCGAGTTTGTTATAGGACATCTTTATGGTGGAATTCAAAGTCCTATGAGAAATGCTTTTTCTACCAATCAAACCAATGCTACATCCGCAGATCCAACTATTTATGAAGTAAAATTGGTGTACAATCCAAGTTTGAATGTTGCTACAATGGATGGTAAAAATCCATTTACTTTTTCGGTTTCGCCAAATCCAACGAATGATTATATAGTTCGAATTCAATTCAATTTGCCTTATGTTGCTACTTTAGACTACTTCATCACTTCATTAGATGGAAAAATGTTAGACGATGGAGAAATTGAAGGATTACAAGTTGGCAATAATGAAATGAATTTTAGTTTAGAAAATGCAAAAGAGAAGATTGTCATTCTAACATTCATACTAGATAATAAATTTTATGCTTCTCAAAAAATAATTAGAAATCAATAAAAAACGCCTTTTGGCAACCTATAAATTAATTTAATAAATATTTAAAAATGAAAAAATCAGTTTTAATGACAGCGTTAGTAGCTTTCTTATTCTCAATGAATTTAAATGCACAAGAACCAAAACAAAAGAAAAAAGAAAAAGCTAAAAAAGAATGTTCTGTTAATGGTAAAAAATGTTGTTCAAGCGATGAGAAAAAGGGATGCTCACCTGAAGAAACAGGAAAATCTAAAAAAGATAAAAAGAAATCATAATTCTAAAATCATTTAATGTAAAAGTGTTTGAGCAATCAAGCACTTTTTTTTGTTATGTGATAAAGGTTACAAACCACGTCCTTTTTATGCCTCAAATTTGCATCATAAAATTTAAACTATGGAAATTATAGAATTTATCAAACAACCTTGGCCTTGGTACATCGCTGGTCCATTAGTTGGACTTACTGTTCCAACTTTATTGATTTTAGGAAATAAAAATTTTGGTATTAGTGCCAATCTACGTCACGCTTGTGCAGCTTGCTTGCCAGCCAATATTTCATTCTTTAAATACGATTGGAAAAAAGAAATTTGGAACTTATTTTTTATTCTTGGCATTTTAATTGGCGGCATTGTTGCTTTTCAATTCTTAGAAAATCCCAACCCAATTATTATAAATGAAAATTTAAAAGCAGAACTAGCTCAATATGGAATTACAGCTATAGATGGAATGCTTCCATCGGAGATTTTTTCATGGGATAGTTTATTCACACTTAAAGGATTTCTTTTAATAGTTGTGGGTGGATTTATGATTGGTTTTGGTTCGCGCTATGCTGGTGGTTGCACTAGTGGTCATGCTATTTCGGGATTATCTAATCTTCAACTCCCATCGTTAATTGCTACATGTTGCTTTTTCATTGGTGGATTAATCATGGCTAATTATATTCTTCCTCTAATCTTATCACTTTAATAAAACTATGAAAAATACAAAACAAAACACCGATTTTGAAACTCGTTCGCTCGATACAATTTGCGTAAATGAAAGTCAATTAGAACACAAATGGTATCATAATATTAAATATTTAATTGTTGGTTTACTATTTGGAATAGTATTCATTAAAGCAGAAATAATTAGTTGGTATAGAATACAAGAAATGTTTCGTTTTCAGTCATTCCACATGTATGGAGTTATTGGAAGTGCCGTTATCGTTGGAATAATTTCAGTTTTTCTAATAAAAAAATTTAATATCAAAACCATTTATGGCGAAAAAATAGAATTTCATAATAAAACGTTCAATAAAGGACAAGTTATTGGTGGACTTATATTTGGATTAGGATGGGCAATTACCGGAGCTTGTCCAGGACCAATTTTCGCTCAAATAGGAACTGGAGTAACGGTAATGATTGTCACTTTGTTTTTTGCAATCGTTGGCACTTGGGTTTATGGTTTTTTTAGAGATAAACTGCCTCATTAAAATAAAAATGAAATCTAAAATAAATGCCATACTTACAGTACTAGTAGTAACCTTTTTTGCCCCAAAAATAGTTGCACAAGATCATACAAATAGCTGGTTTAGAACAACACTAAGTATTGAAGCTACTGAAAAATTAAAAACAGATATTGAATTTCAGCATCGTAGACAAAATGATTTTGAAAGTAACAATCTTTTTGATAAAAACCTGATGTATACTTTTAGAACTTGGGTATATTACAAGCAAAATAAAAACGTTGTATATGCTATTTCCCCTTTTGCCTATTTTTCAAATTATAAAATTATTCAAAATGAAAGTGATGCAGTTGTTAAACCAATTAACGAATATCGTTTAAGCACTTCAATTGAACTGCAACATGAAATCATCAAGCATTTATATATTGTTGATAGAACTGCAATTGAATATAGAATTTTTGAAGGTTCAATAAGAAATACTTCTCGATTGCGAAATAGACTAGCTTTTAGATATGATTTTAATTCAAATTATAACGTAGCTATTGGTGACGAACTATTGATAAATACAACAGGTACAGATGCACAACATATTTTTGATCACAATAGAATATTTACCAACATTTGTTATAAACTAAACAATAAAGTAAAATTTGATATTGGATATATTTATATTTCAAGATTGACTAAAAACAACATTGATTTGATTAAGGAAAATAATTTTTACTTGAATTTTACTTTTTTACTAAATAAAAATCCACATAGTTAATATTATTTAAAGGCAAATTAATTTAAACACGAGAAATTCAACAGTACTTAAACTAGTTTTTAATACTAACTTAGATCAATTTTTTTCTGCATATAAAAATGTAATATCTCCCGAAAATCGAATTGATGATAATAGAAACTGGAAAACAATACTTCGTTTACTGTTTAATAAATTTTTGCGTATAATTTCCTTTCTCAGTAGTGATAGTAAGTAAATAGACACCTACTTCCAAATCGGCAACATTAATTTCATTAGTGTTTCTTACTTCTAAAACGTTACTTCCTAAAATAGTATGCACTTGCAACAGTTCAATCTGGTCAATTCCCGTAACACTAAGTAGTTCTTCGGCAGGATTAGGATAGATAACCCATTTTGCAACATTAAACTCATTGTTATCTAAAGTGTTCACATAAGTAGTATTGGCAGTATTAGTGATGATAGGCGGATTAAAATCAAAATAAATAGCCGCAGTAGCACTAACCGTATCACCAAGCTCAATAGTGTTGGCTTTTGGTTTAACTTTAAACATAATATAGCCATTAGAAGCAGCTTCATTAGCAGCACTGTGAGGAAGTCGGATATTATTGAACATAAACGTTACTTGGCTTTCATCAGTGATGGTGGTTCTCCCGTTGTGACTCATCCCTTCTAATTGTATAGTAGTCCAGTCCAACTTTGGATCTAACTCATGCTCTACTCTAACATTTATAGCACTTGCCGTTCCTGTATTTTGAAAACGAATTCTGTAATGCAAGTAATCGTCAGCATTAGCAATGAGCACTTGCTCACCTTCCAGACAAGTAATGTCATTAGGATCATAAGAACCGATTAGTGTTTCTTGCAAGATAAAGGTATTATCCTCAGGAGTATAATCACCATCAATTGGAGTTACAGTTGCTGTGAATACTAATGTTTCTCCGATGTTAGTCGTTGGAGGTGGCAAAATATTAAAATTTAAAATCACATTTCTAATTTCGAAAGGTGTCAAATTAGTAAAATCGAAAATCAAGCTATTGGCGGTTTGTGAAGTTGGCATAACGTTCGCATTCAAAAACTGCATCTTTGTGTTATCATATTGAAGGGTTGCTTGACCAGTTAAAGAAGTTGTACCTCTATTTTTATAAATAAAATTATAGGAAACGTCAAAGCCAGGTCTTGCTTCATTAAGAGGATACAAAGCGACAACCAAATCATTAAATATACCAGTAGGTTCGATACAAAAATCTGCCGTATCAATATTGCCATATCCTGAAAAAGAGGCAGCGTCTGACAATGGATTTAAAACAAAATAAGAAGGAATATCCGCCATTACTGTGGTTTCAAATTCCCCTTGACCTACATACAAGCGGTATTGTCCAATATATTCATTTCTAGAAGTTAAAGTTGCATAAGTGTTAGTACCGTTAGTAGTTGATACTAAAATATTAGGCAATTTAGCATCATTTGGACCGCATCCATTTCCTTCGATATCTAAGCGAACTGTACCTTTTATAGTGTTTTGATTAAGTCCTTGGTTGATGAACCAAACTACCTTGCTGCTTCCTGAAGAAGTCATTAAAATGTCTAAATCGCCATCATTATCCGCATCCATAGTTTGCGAGCTGGTAATCGTAGTTAATGCTGTAGCTATCGTTTTTGGTGGTTCAAAATTGGCTTGACCATATAAATTTTCAGACCAAGTAGCTTTAGTCGATTCTCCTACAATAATATCCATGTCACTATCATTATCAATATCAGAGGCAACAAGAGTTAAAGCACCATTAGAATCAATATTTGAATTAATGATTTGCGATGTACCAAAAGTTCCTGTGCCCAAATTGGGTTGCCAAAGAAGGTCATCCGCTGAACCATTGGAAACATAAGCCACATCATTATCACCATCTGAATCGAAGTCGGCAATAGCAACATCTGCAACACTAAGTGCTGTACTTGTAATAACTTGTTTAGGGCCAAAACTTCCCGAACCATTTGTGTTTTGAAACCAGCTAATGGTGTTGTCTAATCTTGAAGCACAAACCAAATCAAAATCACCATCATTATCGATATCCGCTTTTTTGAGCGCCATCACACCATCAGGACCAGCTGCAATAAGTTGCTCTGTTGAAAAACTTCCTGTGCCATTATTGGCATACCAAACAATTTTATCACCGTCATCAGGCCAATTGTCGAGTGAGGTTACAATATCATTATCACCATCTGTATCAACATCATATACTAGTAATCCGTCTGGACTGTCATATGTATCAATTGGAATATTGATTTGTGTACCAAAATTACCTAATCCGTCCAAATTCTTATACCATGAAATCTTATCGTTATAACCCGAAGTTGAAGGTCCTGAAATAGAGATTATATCTAAATCATCGTCGCCATCCATATCGGCTAAAAATGCTTTTTTTGCTGAATCAGCAAGATGACTAACAACAATTTGATTCCCAAAGCTATTATCAGTGTTTTTATACCAATAAATTTTACCTTCACTTAAGGAAGAGGTTACCAAATCGGTATCGCCATCGCCATCAATATCGCCTGCCATGGCTGAACTGGCTCCCAAATTAGCAGCTGCTGGATATTTTGGCGCACCAAAAGTGGCTGAACCGCTATTTTGATAACTAGTCGTTCTATGGTTATAGGAGAAAGTAGAAAGGTCTTTATGTCCATCATTATTCAAATCAAAAACATCAATTTGACTTATCATTCGTATGTTAAGGTCAACAGCTGGCATGGTCGTAAAAGTCAAAGAAGCAGAATTTTTATACCAATTAAGATCACTAAAGTATTCTGAATTGTTATTGTTTCTTATGGCAACTATCAAATCCAGCCTGTTGTCGTTATCCAAATCACCAAGCTTAATGGCTTTTACTTCTGTTAAGTCTTGTCTAATGTCTTGATCAGCTCCAAAGTTGCCGAGACCATCATTTAGTTTATAAATTAACTTTTTAACACCAAAATTATTTTCAACATTGCCTACCAAATCTATATCGCCATCGTTATCTATATCACCTACATCAAAAAAACGAAAATAATTATTAGAAGTTGGAATTGTGGTCAGTGTAGAAAAAGTAGCATTTCCATCATTTCTCATCCATGCTATACCTGTATCATATCTTATAAATATATCAGGTAAACCATTGTTGTTAAAGTCAGCAAGAGTAATGGTGTTACTAAAACTTGAGGTTTGATAGATGGTTTGTAGGGTAACATAATTGTTAGCTTGGTTTGTGTTTTCATAATAGCCCATAAAAAAACCTGCAGAACCATTGCGTGCAAAAAAGAGGTCTTTGTCACCATCATTATCCATATCAATGTGCTTAACAAATGCCGCTTGGTCGATGGTTTTTAAAACTTGAAAAGAGGCAAAAGTTCCTTGTCCGTCAAGGTTAGTACTCAAAAACAGTTTGTCTTGAAAAAGTTCAGCACCAAGAATATCCAAATCACCGTCGCCATCAAAATCAGTAATGTCTATTGACGAAATTAAGTTAGTTCCTGAAATTGTTGCTACTAGTTGCTTTGGCATGTATCCTTCATCAGGAAATTTATTTTCAAACCAATACACATTTGAACTACCATAAATAACGATGTCCATATCTCCATCGTCATCAATATCTGCTATTTCATTACCTCGACCAGAAGGCGAAAAACTGGTTACTTCTTGTTCTTGAAAACCAATTTGAGAATAGATTACTGACGTAAAAAGGATGGCCGCAGTGAGTAGAATTTTTTTCATAAGAGACAATTATAATGGCTAAATTAGTTTTTTTATTGACATATAAACAAAAATATTGCTTTTGACAATTACTAGTTTGAAAATTAAGGTTCCGCTGTTTACTACTCTAAATTTTAGATGAATAAAATAGTAAATCATTAGTATTGGCAAAACCAACAAAACGTTTTTCTAAAACAATGAAAAAAATTGAATTTAAAGAATAGTATTAGGAAAATCAGGTTATTAATCAGTTGAATACGTTTGGTTCCCAGAATATTCAGAATGGAAATGGTGATTTGATGCTATAAAATAAGACGGATTATCTCTTCAAGCAGCAAAAATGCCGAATGTTATAGCTGAAAGTGTTTGTGCAACGGTTTAATTTTAATTTAACCTTCGACGGAATAGTAATATTGTTAAAAATGAATATAGAGATGCCTCAATCTAGAGACAGAGAGTATGAATATCGATATATAAAAAGGAATTGGAACAAAATGGCACTTTTTGAAATAAAGAATGACAAGAGTGTTAAGGTGTCGATTTGTAGTAGGTGTTTGGAATATAGAAAGATTTGATTATTTTTAGACATTAAATGAAAAATTTGTTTATAAAACTTCGCCTTTTATTTATTCCCTTCGTGATATGCACTTTAGGGCTACTAATTACCTATACACTATTCCACTGGTGCTTTGCTATTCAATTAAATTGGATACGATTAGATCCAGTATATATTGAGTTACTTTTTCCTGCCGTTGGAGCTTCATTGTTGGTTTATTTAGTAATGCGACCAAGAATAATAAAGTTATATTTTAAAAAAGAAAATGGTATCCACTTTTTATATTTTGTTACTGGATTAAGTATTGCAATCCCCTTAATTATTGCTCAAATGTATTTAAGTATTGCAACCGGTAAAATAACCGAACTAAAAGACATTACTGAAATTGATAGTTTGCCTACAACAAAGTACTATCGTCTAAAAAATTACTATTTATATAATGATGCTGTTGGCTCTTATGTTGAAATAAGCAAAAGTGGCAAATTTAATAGAGAACTTAACTTCAATTTGTATTGTGTACAGCCCATTCTTGTTAGAGTTAAAGACACAGCTCAAAATGCGACTCATTATTGGTTCTGTGTAGAATATTATAAACAGATTAGTAACCGAAAAACAGATGAAGAAAAAAAGAAACTCTTTAGTGCATTTATGAGTAGCAGTAAAAATGAATTTGATAACTCCTCATTTAATTTTAGTTATCTCGAACGAATATCCTATTCGAGCGATGCTAAAAACTATGGT
>Ga0209063_1001709_pt1 | contig 10999 bp, 9 predicted proteins | sample KloWWTmeKNB19Kit_FD_187177 | JGI IMG/M metagenome (GOLD analysis project Ga0209063, IMG submission 187177) | Active sludge microbial communities from Klosterneuburg, Austria, studying microevolution and ecology of nitrifiers - Klosterneuburg... | ecosystem: Engineered > WWTP > Aerobic digester >...
ATGTTCTTTTACTTGTTCGCTTCTAAAGAAAACAATTCCCCATTGAAAGGTGTCGATGGTTACGGTAACTTTTGGATGATTTTTTATAGTTTTCCAAGCTTCTTCCATGTCTTTGCTCCAGTGAATATCGTCAAAAATCCAAACGGTTTCGTTGGTAATGGTTGGAAGTAAAAGTTCAAAATAGTCAAGTGTTGCTTGTTTGGAATGGTTTCCGTCGAAGTAAATTAGTTGGTAGTTTGGAGTTTGGAGTTTGGAGTTTTTCAAATAGCTTGAAAATTCGGTATTTACAAATTCTATATTATTTAGATTTTGTAATTGACATTGACTTTTTGCAATTGTCATTGTGTGTAGACAACCTTCTAATGTTTTTATTACTGAATTTTTATTTCCTAAAGATAAAGTAGAAGTAGCTAATCCTAATGAAGTTCCAATTTCTAAAATACTTTCAGGTTGAAAATATTTAGTTATTCTAAATAATAATTCGGCTCTTTTTGGTGAAATTCCGGCGGTTTTAGCAATTTTTGAGATTTGCCTTTTGTTGGATTTAAAAACGCGTGAACCTGCGCCAAAATCGGTTACTTCGATGAAGTTTTTATTTTCCAAAAGTGATTTTCGGTAGTTTTTTAGAATGGAATATTCAGGATATTTTTTCTTGTCATAAAAGCATTTCGTCACCAAATCAAACACAAACGGCGAATGAACTCCGTGTTGGTTCTTGGAGTTGTAGAGGAATTTCAGGTATGATTTTATAGTTAGTAGCACAATTTTTAGTCACAATTTTCAGTCACAGTTTTCAATCTGCTAACTGAGACTGAGACTGCCAACTTTTTTATTACTCCATTTTTGAAGATAACTCAAACCAACGTTCTTCTTTTTCTTCTAGTTTTTTTATGATTTTTTCCAATTCGTTGGCTTTATTCGTAATTTCAGCATCAGCAACTTTTCCGTCGGCAAAAAGATTTTCGATTTGTTTCTTTTCGTATTCTAAATCTTTGATTTCGCGTTCCAGTTTGTTGAATTCTTTTTGCTCGTTAAAATTTAAACCAGCAGCAGTCGAGTTGTTTTGTTTCCAACTGTTTTTCTCCGTATTAACCGAATTTAATTCTTTTTTGGTTGGTTCTGAACTATCTTCATACGCTCTAAAATCGGAATAATTTCCAGGGAAATCTTCAATTTGTCCTTCGCCACGAAAAATGAATAAATGATCCACAATTTTGTCCATAAAATAACGGTCGTGAGAAACAACAAGCAAACATCCAGGATAATCCAAAAGGAAACTTTCCAAAACATTTAGCGTAACAATATCCAAATCATTCGTTGGTTCATCCAGAATAAGGAAATTTGGATTTTGAATTAAAACCGTACATAAATACAATCGTTTCAATTCGCCACCGCTTAATTTTTCTACAAAATCATATTGCTTTTTAGCATCAAAAAGAAAACGTTCCAACAATTGCGAAGCCGAAATAATTTTCCCTTTCGTCAACGGAATGTATTCGCCATATTCTTTGATAATATCAATAACTTTTTGTCCCGGTTTTGGGTTAATTCCGCTTTGGGTATAATAACCCACTTTTATCGTTTCACCAATAGTAACTTTTCCACTATCTGGAACCATTGTTTTGGTTAAAATATTTAGAAACGTCGATTTTCCTGTTCCGTTTTTACCAATAATTCCAATGCGTTCGCCACGTTGAAAATCATACGTAAAGTTGTCGAGTATCGTTTTTTCTTTAAATTTTTTATTCAATTTGTGAAGCTCAATAATTTTGCTTCCCATTCGTTCCATGTTGATTTCCAGCTCAACTACATTTTCTTTTCTGCGGCTTTCGGCTTTTTCTTTAATTACATAAAAATCATCCTGACGCGATTTCGATTTGGTCGTTCTCGCTTTTGGTTGTCTTCGCATCCAAGCCAATTCTTTCACAAACAAGTTTTGCGCTTTGTCTATCGATGAATTTTCCATTGCAATTCGCTCTTCTTTTTTCTGCAAATAATAGGAGTAATTTCCTTTATATGAATACAATTTTCCGTTATCAAGTTCGATAATTTCGTTACAAACTCGTTCCAAGAAAAATCTATCGTGCGTAACCATGAAAAGCGTGATGTTTTCCTTGGCAAAATAACTTTCCAACCATTCAATCATTTCTAAATCCAAATGGTTCGTTGGTTCATCCAAAATCAATAAATCCGGACGATTAATCAAAATAATAGCCAAAGACAAACGCTTTTTTTGTCCACCAGAAAGCGATTTTACTTTCAGTTTTAAGTCGTCCAATTTCAGTTTGGACAAAATTTGCTTGAATTGCGTTTCAAAATCCCAAGCATTATGACGATCCATTTCATCAAAAGCCAATTGGTATTTTTCCTCATCTTCAGGATTTTCCAACGCTTTTTCATAACGTTCAATCACCTTCAAAACATCGTTATCACTAGCAAAAATACTTTCCTCAATCGTCAGTTCGTCTTGCAAATTATTATTCTGCGACAAAAACGCCATTTTAATACCTTTTCTAATGACAATTTGCCCAGTATCAGGTTCATCATCACCATTAATCATGCGCATAATTTGGGTTTTTCCCGAACCATTTTTGGCAATAAAAGCAATTTTTTGGTCTTTATTAATTCCAAACGAAAGGTCTTTAAACAACGTTCTTTCGCCAAACGATTTCGATATATTTTCTACAGAAAGGTAATTCATTTTAATTTGAAGATTTGAAAATGTGTTAATTTGAAAATTAACAGTTTTGCAAAAGTAGTACTTTAAATATTAATACCATTTTCAAATTTTCAAATTGTAACATTTTCAAATTAAGTTATATTTGCCCAATGCAACTATCCGTAATCATCCTTAATTATAACGTACGTTATTTTCTAGAACTCTGTGTTTTGAGTGTACAAAAAGCCATTCAGAATATCGATGCCGAGATTATTGTCGTTGACAATAATTCGTCTGACGATAGTTGTGCGATGATGGCAGCACGTTTTCCTAACGTCAAACTCATCGAAAACAAAACCAATTTTGGTTTTCCAAAAGGCAATAACATTGGCGTTGACCAAGCCAAAGGCGAATACATTTGCATTCTAAATCCCGATACCGTTGTCGCCGAAGATACATTTGAAAAAATTTTAAACTCGCAACTCGCAACTTTAAACTCGCAACTCGGAATAATCGGTTGCAAACTCATCGACGGAACAGGAAACTTCTTGCCCGAAAGCAAACGCGGCGTTCCAACACCTTGGGTTGCATTTACCAAAATCTTCGGATTGTATAAAATTTCAAACGTCTTTGGAAAATATTATGCGCAACATTTATCGGAAAATCAATCGGGAGAAGTTGATATTCTCGTTGGCGCATTTATGGTAATGAAACGAAGTTTATATCTCGAAATTGGTGGATTTGATGAAAATTGTTTCATGTATTCGGATGATATTGATTTGAGTTATATGGTCAAAAAATCGGGTAGAGAAAACTACTATTTTGCCGAAACTTCGGTTATACATTATAAAGGAGAAAGCACTGTTCGCGATGAAAAATACATGAAACGATTTCAAGAAGCGATGAATTTTTTCTATAAAAAACATTTTAAGAAGTCATTATTTTTCAGCGGATTTATGAAAATTGGTGCTTTTGTTTTTTCCAAAATCAAAAAATCACAACAAAAAAATAGAAGTAAAATAATAGATAATTACATTTTCTTCACAAAAAGCGAATTGCAATTACCTTTGGAAAAACCAGTTATTTATCAATCTAATCTTCTTGATTTTTCCTTAAATAAAAGTAAACATACCGAAATTATCTTTGATATTCAGTCGTTTTCGTTCAAAGAAATCATTGATTTTATGCAAAAACATAAAGCTACAACTATCACTTATAAAATGTATTTGCCACAGTCAAAAGTAATTATTGGCAGTAATCACGCAAACGATATAGGAGAAATTATAAATTTATCAAAAATTGCATAATTCGTAGTGTTTGCTCAAAACAATTAGTATTTTTGCATTCGAATTAAAAACACACAACTTTAGTTTATAGATATGGCAAAGTTTGAATTGAAATTACCTAAAATGGGTGAAAGTGTTGCTGAGGCAACAATTACGAATTGGCTAAAAAACGTTGGCGATAAAATCGAAATGGACGAAGCTGTACTTGAAATCGCTACGGATAAAGTAGATAGCGAAGTTCCAAGTGAAGTTTCTGGAGTTTTGGTAGAGCAACTTTTTGGTAAAGACGATGTCGTAAAAGTTGGTCAAACCATTGCAATTATCGAAACAGAAGGTGGAAGTGTTGAAGCACCAAAAACCGCTGATATTGCTGCACCAATTGTAGTAGAAGTTGAGAAAACTATTGAAACAGCAAAAGAAAGTGTTGCGCCAGCCGATTTTTCTGGAAGTGATAAATTCTTTTCTCCATTGGTAAAAAATATTGCTAAAGAAGAAGGTGTTTCTATTGCTGAATTGGAAAGTATTTCGGGTTCAGGTAAAGATGGACGTGTTACTAAAGAAGATATTTTAAGTTTTGTAAAAAATAGAACAAATCAGCCAGTTGTAGCTCAAGCGGTTACGCCAGTTGCTCAACCTGTTGTTCAGAACGTTCAATCTGCGACAACTTCTGCAGTACCTGTTTCAGTAAATGGTGGTGATGAAATCATTGAAATGGACAGAATGCGTAAGCTGATTTCTGGTTATATGGTTGCTTCGGTGCAAACTTCGGCTCACGTTCAATCGTTTATTGAAGTTGACGTTACTAATATTGTAAAATGGAGAGAAAAAGTTAAATCTGCTTTTGAAAAGCGTGAAGGCGAAAAACTGACGTTTACGCCAATTATGATGGAAGCAGTTGCAAAAGCTTTAAAGGATTTTCCAGGAATGAATATTTCAGTTGATGGCGATTATATCATTAAAAAGAAAAATATCAACCTTGGAATGGCTGCGGCTTTACCAAACGGAAATTTGATTGTTCCTGTTATTAAAAATGCGGATCAACTGAATTTAGTTGGAATGGCAAAAGCGGTAAACGATTTAGGAAATCGTGCGAAAGCTGGAAAATTAAAACCAGACGATACACAAGGCGGAACTTATACAGTTACCAATGTTGGAACTTTTGGTTCGGTATTTGGAACACCAATTATCAACCAACCACAAGTTGGAATTTTAGCGCTTGGAGCAATTAGAAAAGTTCCTGCAGTTATTGAAACTCCAGATGGTGATTTCATCGGAATTCGTCAAAAAATGTTCTTGTCACACAGTTATGATCATCGTGTTGTTGACGGTGCACTTGGCGGAAGTTTTGTAAAACGAGTAGCTGAGTATTTAGAAGCTTTTGATGTAAATAGAGAATATTAGAAATAAAAAATCCTTCGAAAGAAGGATTTTTTGTTATTATAAATCAATTTTTTTAAGTTCTTTATAATTATTGTTCAGTCTTCTGAGTAAGAAACCATAAAGTAGTTTATAAAATAACCAAAATAGAACTAAAAAGATGATTGTAAAAAAACTGAGCAAGCAAACAATTTTTATTATTGTTCCATAATTCTCATCGTGAGCAATTTTGTCTTTAATTAGTTCTAATTTTGGACTGCAATAGAACGCCATAATAAAACCTAATATCATGCTAACGAACATCATACCTAAGTTATACCAAACATAATTTTGAACTGTTTTTCTTGTTCTTAAAATATCTTGCATCAATTTTTTTGTTGAAGTTGTTGTAGATATTTTAATGTAATTAGTGTAGAAACTGTATAAAAACCATAAAATCACAGCGTAATTAATGTAATTAAGTATCTTTAGATAAATCATAAAATTTTCTACGTGCATGCTTTTTATATACTCATCGGTATTAAATGCTATACTAATTGTTACCCATAATAAAAACTCCAGCACACTGATAATTAAAATCCATTTCACACTTGATGATGAATTTTTATGTATCATTTTATAAATTTCTTTTTCAGAAACTTGTTCAAAAGACTGATTGTCACTTTGCCAAGCTTTTTTTAATAAATCCAACTCTTCCATAATCCTTAGGGATTTAATATTTTAATTAATTTTCCTTTAATTCTATTCATTTTTACTCTTGCATTCACTTCAGATATACCCAAAGTTTCGGCTATTTCAGTATAATCTTTATCTTCAAGATACATAAATACTAATGCTTTTTCAATGTCGTTCAATTGTTGAACTGCTTGGTACATAAGTTTTATTCGTTCTTCTTCTTCGAGATTATATTCATCTTGCACAAAAAAATGTTGCTGCGCTTCATAACTTACTGTACTAACAGAACGCTTATTTTTTCGATATAAAGTAATTGCAGTATTTAATGCAACTCGATATGCCCATGTAGAAAATTTAGATTCGCCTCTAAATTTTGGAAATGCCTTCCATAACTGAATCGTTATTTCTTGGAACAAATCATTATGAGCATCAGAATCAGTAGTATATAATCGACAAATTTTGTGGACTATATTCTGATTTTGCTTCAGTTGCTTTACAAATGATTGCTCTAGCGTTTCGCTCATAGTAGGTTAGTGTCAACTTGTATTGAAATGTTACACATTGCAAAGCTACATTTTTTTAAAATTCTAAAACAATCTAAATCATATCCTATTACTTATCTTTGCAACTTAAAAATTATATAAATTACATATTTCAGATGGATATAGGAGTTTTCAATACGTTAACAATTGCTCGTTTAACCAAAGTTGGTCTTTTTTTAACTGATGGAAAAGACGATGTTTTATTACCATTAAAATATGTTCCAAAAGTTTATGAAATAGGAGAAGAGATAGCTGTTTTTGTCTATCTTGATCACGAAGAACGAATAGTAGCGACAACTTTACAACCTTATGTAACTGTTGATGATTTTGCTTTTTTGCGAGTAAATTATACTAATAGTTTTGGTGCTTTTCTTGATTGGGGTTTAGAAAAAGATTTATTTGTTCCATTCAAAGAACAAGCGCGACCAATGGAAAAAGGAAAACGTTATTTGGTTTATGCTTATCTTGACGAAAAATCCAATAGAATTGTAGCTTCAAGCCGAACTAATAAATTTTTGAGTAATGATGAATTAACCGTTACTCAAGGAGAAGAAGTGGATTTGATTATTTCTCATATTACAGATTTAGGTATCAATGTCATTGTCAATAAATTACATAAAGGATTGTTATATTCTAATGAAGTTTACACAGATATTCGTACAGGTGACAAACACGTTGGTTACATCAAAAACATTCGACCTGATAATAAAATTGATGTTTCGTTACAAAAACTAGGATATGAAAGTATCGAACCTAATGCACAAATTATTTTGGATGAACTTAGAGCTAGTAGAGGTTTTCTTCGTTTAACCGATGACAGTCATCCAGAAGACATCAAAACGGTTTTGAAAATGAGTAAAAAAACATTCAAAAAAGCAATTGGTTCACTTTATAAAGAAAAGAAAATCGAAATCAAACCTGATGGAATTTATCTTGTCAAAGAATAATGTGTTTCAGCCAATTTTAAAGTTTCATAAGTCTTTGTTGTATAAACGTTTGAAAGACAAATAATCGTTACCGTATCTTTTTTCATTGGAACAAATGACGATGTATTTCCGTGCCACCATCCATTGTGAAACCAAAGATTTTCTCCATTTGGAAGTTGTTTCATTCTCATTCCCAAGCCATAATCTTTTTTATACTTTAGCATATATGGACTGTAGCTAGTATAAACTTCTTTTAATGTTTCTGGCTTTATAAAATCAGGAGAATAGGTTGCCAAATCAAATTTGACTAAATCTCTAGCGGTTGAATAAATATTCTTGTCACCATTCAAATTATCAAATTGATCCCAAGGATTTAAACCTCCTTTTCTGTAGGACAACGAAACAGTATCTTTATCTCTAAAATAATCAAAAACAAAAGTATTCTTCATTCCTAATGGCTTGAAAATAAGTTCTTTCATTGCTTTTTCATATTTCAATCCAGTTGCTTTTTCGATTATCAAAGCCAAAATTATATAATTGGTATTGCAATAATCAAAACGAGTATCGTGTGGTGTAAGTAATTTGAATTTGTGTTTTACTATTAAATCTAAAATATCTTGATTGCTCACTATTTTTTTTCTATTCCAACCTTTTTTTAATAGTTCTGGAAAACGGGAATAATGCTGCAAACCACTTCTGTGATTAAGCAAAGTGCGAATAGTTGTGCTTTTGTATGGAAAACTTGGTAGCCAATCAGTAACTTTTTGGTCCAGCATAATATTGTCATTGTCAACTAATTTTAGAATAGCTGTTGCAGTTAAAACTTTACTAACCGAAGCTAAATGCAACGGAGTGTTGACCGTAATTAATTCTTTTGTTCTTTGGTTTGCAAAACCTTGGTATTTTTCACTGATAATCTTCCCGTTTTTTGTCACAATAAAACTGCCGCTAAAACCATAAGTTCCAATAAATTTATTGTAGAAAGAATCAGTTTTTATTTTTTTTTCTAAAAGATATTCGTCGGAAACTTTGTTGAATTTTATTGGAAATGGTATCGAAATTTGAGTACTATCATTATTTACATAACCATAGTCTTCTTGTTCTTGCATTGATTTTGGCGAAGAAAGAAAGAGTAGAAAAAAAGAAAAAAAAGTAGTCAATAAAATTTTCATGTGCAAAAATCAGTCGAAATTCAAAAAATAAAAAATAACCTTTCGAGGTTTTGCAATACTACTACTTTTTGATGTAAATAGAAATCTTTATTTTCAATTTTAGAGAATTTTTAGCATAAAAAAACCGCTTCGTTTTTAATTGGAAGCGGTTAAAATTATGTCATGGCGAGACTAATCAATTTTTACTTTTATTGGGAGAACATATTCAGTTCTGACTTTATTTCCGTTTTTAATTCCAGCAGTCCATTTTGTTTTTAGCGATTTTAAAACTCGTATAGCTTCTTTATCCAAACCATAACCAGGATTTCTAATTACTTTGATATCGGTCATGCTACCATCTTTTTCGATTACAAATGCCACAAGAACCGAAATCATTGTGCCAGCGTTCAAATGTTCAGGTTTATCAAAATTATTCCCAACATATTGATAGAATTTTTCCATTCCACCTGGAAAAGCTGGAAGTTTATCAAGTTCAACAGGAGTATAAGACTCTTTTGTTTCTCCACTATTAGAAGTTCCAACCGTAGCTGTCGCAGTTTGACCAGTTCCATCTGGAGTTCCATTTCCCGAACCTATATCAGTTGATGGTTGTTCTGTTGTTAAGTTATCATTTGTTGGAACATCAACAGCAACTTCAGTTCTGTCAACAACCATATTAGATAAATTAGTTGGCTCGGTTTGAGTTGCTGGCGTCTTTTCAGCAGGTAACTTTTTTAAAGCTTCTTTTTCTGTTTCAGGAATAGTAAAGTTGGTGACTTTAATAATATAGTCATCTGGAAAAGTTGGAGCAGGTTCTATTTCTGACTTTGATAAAAAACTCGAAAAGATAAAAATGGAACTTGCTCCACCAACAATTAAAATTCCGTAAAAAAGTGCTAACAACGAAACTTTAGAGTTTTCTTTGCGTAATTGGTAAGCACCATATTCTTGGTTTTTACCTTCAAAAACTAGATCAATCCAGTTTTTTTCATAGATACTAACATTTGACATAATAAATAGTTTTTAAGTTAAGTATCAATTTTACATAAGCAATAGTATTTTAACAGATAACGTAAATACTACTTAAAATATTGTGTAAAACTTTAACTTTTTTTAAAACTATTTATTTTCGATAATTTCTGCCAGTAGTTTTTTGGCACGTAAGAGTTTGATTTTTACATTGCTCAAAGGTTCATTGAGTTGTTCGGCAATTTCTTGATAACTCAATTCTTGAAAATAGCGCAGCTGTATAACCTCTTGATAATGAGGTTTTAATTCTTTGATGAATTGCAATAAACGGGATAAGTTTTGTTCTGTAATTAATTCATCTTCAGCCGAAGGAGAACTATCAGCAATGTTATAAGCTTGTTGGTCTTCTTCGTCAGTGATTTCTACAAAAAGTGTCGATTTTTTTTTGCGTAGCATGTCAATGTGTACATTTTTTGCAATAGCAATCAACCAAGTATTAAATTGAAATTCAGGATTGTATGTTGCTATTTTGTCAAATGCTTTGGAGAAAGTTTCTATCGTAATATCTTCGGCATCTGTTTCATTTTCAGTGCGTTTAAGCATAAAACCATATACTTCATTCCAATAATGGTCGAGTAGAAAAGTGAAAGCAACTTGATCACCTTTTTTTGCTTTTTCGATGTGTGATTTTATTTCCAATGTACTGGTTTCTTGAATGTATTTGAAATAAAAACATTCAATTGGTTAAAAATTAATACCATTTCAATTATTGGAAACCAATAGATTACGTCTTTTTCTTTTAATTTTCCTGCCGCAAAACCCATTGTTGTCCAAGTGAATAAGTATCTAAAACCTATCAAACTTAGTACCACAATCCATTGGTATTGAAATAATAATAAAATTATCGGTAAAAGCAGGAAGAACAATTGCGAAATATAAAATAATCCTAATTGGGTTTTGTCAAATCCTTTATAATGTCCAGCTGTAGAAACGTGTCTTCTTTTTTGGATGAACCATTCTTTGAAAGAAGTTTTTGGTTTTGAATAAGTGAAACTATCGGGTAAATAACAAATAGTTGTGTTCGACTTATCAGCTGCTTGATTAATAAATAAATCGTCATCACCTGAACGGATTTTCATGTGGTCAATAAATCCGTTGGTTTTAAAAAATTCGTCTCTTTTATAAGCCATATTTCTACCAACTCCAGTATAGGGTTTTCCAAATTTTGCCCAAGCAAACATTTGTGTAGCAGATAATAAGGTTTCAAATCGTATTAATTTATTTAGAAAAGAACCAGCAATTTTTTCGTAAGCACCATAACCTAAAACAATGTTTTTTTGTTGGGTGAATTGCGAACTCATTTTCGTAATCCAATCTTTTGAAGTAGGATAACAATCTGCATCAGTAAATAGTA
>Ga0209063_1001711_pt1 | contig 10997 bp, 7 predicted proteins | sample KloWWTmeKNB19Kit_FD_187177 | JGI IMG/M metagenome (GOLD analysis project Ga0209063, IMG submission 187177) | Active sludge microbial communities from Klosterneuburg, Austria, studying microevolution and ecology of nitrifiers - Klosterneuburg... | ecosystem: Engineered > WWTP > Aerobic digester >...
GAGGTTTCTGCGGTAGAATGCGTTCTCGCTTCCGCTGTGCTGAAACCTGCGTACTGCCTGATCGTCCATGGCCTGATCGCATACATACTGGCATACGGACCACGCAAATAGGGTGGGGCACCAGCGCCGAAACCGAGGTGTTCAATGGTGCTCACGTCGAGAGCAGTGTAGAACGATTTCAGGGGAATCTCTTCCCGATTTGGAATTGAATTAATTGTAGGTCGTTGGTTGGTTTTACTGTCTTCAAGCTGAGCATCTGATCCATTTAAGATCAACTCGTTGGTCAGCTTTTCTACGATATAGCTGCCTCCAAGTGGATCTGCCACTCGACCTAAAAATCCTTCATCCTTTAACAAGTGATGGATGTTGCGAATAACTCTTCGCGCCAGCCGATCGCCTTCGGGTAATTCCGGAACGGGGATCAACAGACCATCGCAACCGCCGGCAATAGCACTGACCGCTTGCAGTGTTGCTCGGATCAAATTCTCATGTGGTGAAGCAACTTGCTTCGGGTATTGTACCACGCACTGGACCCATGTGTTGTGCGAGCATGCATGTTCCGGTCTGAATGTTGAAACCACATTGGCCCATGCCTCGCGGAAGGCACGGATGCGCGCCGCTTCCAGGAACAGGTCATCACCAAGGTGTAGTGTGAATTGAATTCTGGCGCATGCATCATCTACCGACAATCCGTTGGTAAGCATTCGTTCCAAGGTTTCCTTGCCGCGTTCAAGGGCACGCTTGGATGCTATGGTGCCATGTTGCAGGTCATCCACTTCTTCGAAACGCACATTTGGACAACCTTTCAACCGTGCGTTCAAGGCTTTCATCTCCGCCGGCGGACAATAGACAAGAAGGCTCAGTTCATTCAAACCGACGTTTTGCCGATCCGCTTCTTTGAGCAACCATGGCAACGCTGCGTGCGGGATCCGTTGAATATCCACTCCGTTCAGTAGCACATCCTTCAGCAATTCAGGTAAGGCATCGACCTTATCGCCTGAAATTATGATCTGGTCGGCACCTCCCATCAAGGCTTCAAGGGTCCGTTCGTTCGCATCGGCATCCCCGAGAGCAGCCTCCACGCCAATGCGCCACGGGTTGCCGTGTTGCTTGGCACCACGTCGATATCCATCAACAGCCCCGTTGGTCTGCGTCGCAAAAGGGCGCATGGAACTACCGTCGGGCAGGGTCACATCGATCGTACTTGGATCCTTGCCTTTCAGTTCTTTGAGGATCAACTTTTCCCAAGCTGCTGCATCAAGCGAAGGGAATTCGGAAAATAAGTTCTCGGTGGACATTGTTGCGAAGATCGGACTTAGAAGGTGATCTGAGCTCGTTCCATCAAAACTTCGATCCAGCGGCGATGTCGTTCCGAAGGTATTGCGCGAGATCGTCGTCCAAGGCTACAGGTCAAGAATACGGTGTATTAACATTGCAGCCCTTATCGCCCGAACCACATGAAGTATTTGCATTCGTTGTTTGCCATTTTCAGCACGATCACCTTGCTGGCCCAAACCCCGCCCAGCGACAGTTTGTTCAATGTTGATCAGGTCGTTACAATTGATCTGACCTTTGCTGATCCCGATTTTTGGAACACGCTAACGAGCAATTATACCGCTGACATTGGCGAAACGTTATCGGCAAATGTGACCATTACGGATAACACCGGCACACACACGTACCCTAGTGTAGAAGTGGATCTAAAAGGCAACAGCACATACGGGCATCCGGGAAATAAGAAGAGTTTCAAGATCGACTTCAATGACAACATCAGTGGCCAGAAATACCACGGTATGACCAAAGTACACTTCAACAATTGCTTCAAGGACCCGACTTTTATGCGTGAAAAGGTCTTTTTCGACTATGCACGCGAACAAGGTGTTCTCGCACCACGTGTTTCATACGCCAACGTATCCATGAACGGAACCTTCTGGGGATTCTATGACATGGTGGAAACAGTGGATAAGAATTTCCTGGACCGTTGGATGGACGACAATAATGGTAATTTGTTCAAGGCCGGGGATAACTTCGGCGGAGGGCCTGGTGGCAGTGGCAATGCGGCTGACATGGCGTATTACGGTGCTGATCAGAACAGTTATTCGACCAAGTACGAGTTAAAGACGAACGAGACCGAGAACGACTGGAGTGATCTGCTTGCCTTGTTGGATCTTTTGAATAATTCCAACGCGGCCAACCTCCAGTCGCAATATCCACAGAAGTGGGAGTGGGATCCGATGTTGCGTTCGTTGGCACTGGACAATATGTTCAGCAATCTGGATAGCTACGTCAACTCCGCTCGTAACTATTACCTCTACCACGACAGCACCACGTTCAAATGGAATTGGATCAAGTGGGATGCGAACGAGGCCTTTGGATCGTACAGCGGTCAAGGAGTTGGAAATTTATTGAATTTGGCTCCCAATTATGTGGCTTCAGGTCGTCCTCATCTAACGAAGATCTTCAATGACGGGGTGCTTTATCATGATTACGAAATGCAGTATTGTGCAGCGCTGGAGAATTTCAACAATAGCTATCTTGATCCGAAGATCGATGCGATCAAGGCATTGATCCAGGATCACGTTACGGCAGACCCCAATAAACAATACACTACGGCCCAATTCACGCTGAATATTGAAAGTAATATCACCACGGGTGGAGGACCAGGAGGAGGGACGATCTATGGTTTGAAGTCATTCATTGGCAGCAGATCCAGTTATTTGAACGGTGTTATTGATTGCAACACTGTAGGAATCGATGAGTTCAATGATGAAGAGCTGCTTGTCTATCCGAATCCGACATCAGGGGCCGTGAGCATACGATCGACCATTCCTCTTAGTGTCTCCAATGTTCAGTTGTTCGATATGCTCGGGCGATCGCTTTCATTCTCCATGTCTGCGAATGTGATCGACCTTTCGACCTACGCATCCGGTACATACGTATTACGGGTATTGGAGAATGGGCGAATGCGCCAGATCCGCATCATGAAGCAGTGATTTGCCTGTTTGGGTGGAGAAGCCAATGTTAGTTCTGCTTGTAGTTTAATAGAACCCGGCACTGGCTGGAAAACCGATCGAAGAACTTCGTGATCGCTGAGTTCGTGGAAGAACCGCAGAGCAATGTAAATTGTGTGGATCCCGAACCTGATCATGATTGTTGGTATACAAGGATCTCTTGAAGCGCAGTGTGTACAGACCAAGTGAACTCTTTTGGCACTGTATTTGCAATTGGCAGCGTCTTAAACCAACCCAAACCAAATGAAGAAGTTCTTGACCCTTGTTATGTTGCTAGGATTCGTAGGTGCTGCGAATGCTCAGACCGAGCCTGCTGCTCCTGTAAAAGAAGCGACCGAAAAGACCGAACAGGCCGCCGATGCGGTTAAGGAAAACGCTGTTGAAGCTACTGAAGCGGTGAAAGAGAATGCCGTTGAAGCAACTGAAGCGGTGAAAGGTGAAGCCAAAGAGGCTACGAAGGGCGACGCAAAAGCTGCTTCATGCTGTGCTGGTAAGAAAGGCGCGAAGTGTGATCACGCTAAAGCAGAAGCAGGTGATGGACATGGCCACGCAGGACATGACCACGGTGCAATGAAAGCACATGCATGCACAGATGCTTGCAAAGGCGAAGCGCATGCATACGCTTGCGGCGAAGAAGGGCACAAGTGTGCTGCGGATTGCCACGCAAAGAAGTAATTCTGAACAACTGAAATTCAAAAGCCCTGTACAGCAATGTGCAGGGCTTTTTTCGTTCAAGTCCGTTCTTGGAGTTCAGTGGTTACTCGTGTTTGCTCCAAAGCCGGAACTGACCACCGAAGACCACAGCGTGTTGCACGAACCAGAAATGCTGTCCCGCATGGTCCTCGCTTTTACCGGTCGTTAGCACGTTCGGCAGGTCTATCCATCCTGCCTTAAGCGTATTCCGTAGAAAGAAGTGTTTCAGGAATGTGAGGTGTAGGCCCACCTGTGCGCCAACTCCGTAACCTGCAATATTGAAGCGGTTATTGATGCCCTCGCCGAACAACCGCACGTCCGTTCGCGGGATAACTGGACCAGCATGCAATCCTTCATAAGCACGTAGGTAGTAACGTTCGTTCTTGCTCATCCATAAGAGGTCATAATGGTCCAGGTCCACACTGAGCAAATTCAATCCGTCCGAATGTTCATACGTCAACAATCCAGGTTCGATCATGACCGTGCGCGAGAGACCTGCGTCAGCACCATAGCGTGCCGAACGATCAGGACTTACAAAACCGTCCATCGTAACGTTCTGCCCTTGGTCCACCACGTACTTCATATGGTCCAGCCCTAGTGAAATTGCCCAGCGGTCCTTCAGGAAATAGCCAATACGGTAATTGTATTGTGGTATCCAGATATTCTTGGGGTTGAAGTATTCCTTCACACTGAAAGGTACCTGCCGGTCACTTGCTTTCACATGCCGCAACGTGAAATCATAGTTGCTCCCATCAAAGTGGATATCGCTCCAACTATACATCGAACGATTGTAGCCCCAATAGACGAAGAAAGATCCTTTGGAGGTCGGGTGCGTTGGTGGTTCGGCACGTGTTTTAACGGGCAGGATGGTAAGTAGAAATGCGATCAATAAGAGCTTATGATCGCAACGACTTAAGAAGAATTTCAATGCGGATCTCACGTTGATTGCACACCGGATGAACAGCGTCATCAGTTTAACGATGAATAAAATTGTATCAGTTCTTAGCTGTAAAGTGGCAACAAGCTCATCATATCACCAACTTGGACCCGTATACGATCAAGTTCTGCTGTGTCATCGCGTTTCTCTATGGTTGCATCAATAAGTTCTACGATCCGAGCGCATTCCGATGACTTCAGGCCGCGTGTGGTTATCGCTGGTGTGCCGATCCGTATTCCACTTGTCACGAAGGGACTTTGTGTATCGAATGGGACCATGTTCTTGTTAACGGTGATATCCACAAGGCCTAACACACGTTCAGCTTCTTTGCCTGTAATGTTCTTGTTCCTTAGGTCCACTAACATGCAGTGATTGTCAGTTCCACCACTTATTACATCATAGCCCAAGGTCATGAAAGACTCAGCCATGACCTTAGCGTTAGCGATCACTTGTTTTTGGTAGGTCGTGAATGATGGATCCAACGCTTCTAGGAAAGCCACTGCCTTAGCCGCGATAACGTGTTCCAATGGGCCACCTTGTGTGCCGGGGAATACTGCTCCGTCCAGTATGGAGATCATGGATCGTATTTCCCCTTTTGGTGTTTTACGCCCCCTTGGATCATCGAAGTTGGTACCCATCATGATCAACCCACCTCGTGGACCGCGCAACGTCTTATGGGTAGTGGTGGTAACAATGTGGCAATGCGGCAACGGGTCGTTCAGCAACTTCGTGGCGATCAATCCTGCAGGGTGGCTCACATCAGCCAGAAGAAGTGCACCAACCTCATCGGCAATTGCTCTGAATCGCGCATAGTCCCAATCCCTGCTGTATGCACTAGCACCACAGATCAATAACTTGGGTCTTTCGCGGCGTGCTATTTCTGCCACGGTATCCATGTTCACGGTGCCGGTCTCCTTTTCCACTCCATAGAAAGTAGCCTTGTAAAGCTTCCCGCTGAAATTCACAGGACTACCATGCGTAAGGTGTCCGCCGTGGCTAAGATCGAACCCAAGAATAGTATCACCGGGTTCCAAACATCCTAACATTACCGCTGCATTTGCTTGCGCACCGCTGTGCGGCTGAACGTTTGCCCAAACGGCACCGAAAAGTTCCTTTACACGCTCTATTGCTAAGGTCTCCACCTTATCCACGACCTCGCAACCCCCATAATACCGCTTTCCGGGAAGTCCTTCGGCGTATTTATTGGTAAGCACGGATCCCATGGCATCCATGACCTGCTGACTTACATAATTCTCACTTGCAATAAGCTCAAGTCCTTTCGTTTGACGCCATTTTTCTTGTTCGATCAATTCGAATATTGCTGAGTCGCGTTGCATAGTAGAGGGACAAGTGTGAAGTAAATTGGAATTTTATGACCGAGTCGGTCAGGCCTCAAATGTAAAGGTTAGGCGGTATTGGTTATCCTTGACCTTTATATCGTAATTGGAACTACGTGTTGGCAAAAAAGTACAACAGCGTCTAAGCTCCACTGTCAAATTAATTGGGGATAACCGTGTGCGTTCTATTTCCGTTCCAGAACAGTTAAGTAAGCCGTAGGAAATGCTTCACTATCCATCATGTGCATCATTTTAGTATTGACGAATCGATTGAATCGATGCCATTTATCAAGAGTTTCCTTACGATTCATTAATTGATCTACCCATATAAGTGAGAGGGTTGTTGAAATATTGGCGTTAGGCGTCATTTTACATGAAAGTCCACGCCTTTTTGCATAGTCGAGAACGTCTTCCGTTCTAGGCATTTCGCAATCCAAGTGTTCTTGAGCCCAGCTGGATCTCCACTCCTCCACAATGAACTCTAATCGTTCACTGGACTCGTTGGAATAAAAAGGATTTATAAGTATCACAGCCTTTTTCGCTTTGCTCATTAAATTATCAAGAAAGGCATCACGTCCGGATGTCGGAATATGTTCAAGAACATGGCAAGAAACCACGAGGTCAAATGAACCGTCCTCAAATGGAAGATTCTCGCCGGATATCCCGTTTACTATCGGCTCTGCCAAACAATATGGATTGTTCGGAATGAAACGCGAAAGGTTACCTGCACCACCACCCACATCAAGCACTGAAAGTGATTCTCCCTGTTGGGATATGGCATTAGCCAATGACTGTAATCGGTAATACTGATTATGTGCGATATCCTCCAGGGGAGTCAGAGAATGTTCGATCTTTCTTGCAAGATCATTGAATCTATCACCTTTAGCACCAAGGAAACTTGCAGTGCGCATTTCCGAGTGTGCAACTTCGAATAAACCTTCTTGAAAACAAAATTCTGCGTATTGCAGATGTGCTTCATGATCAGTAGGTGCGCTGGAAAGGATTTTCAGGTGTTGCTCTTTTCCCAATAGGTCCGGCTTTTTTTGAGTGACCTGTGCCACTTGCTGAGGCACCCTGCTGACCTGAAGGCCAGCTTTATTAAGGATTTTATTTACAAAGGATGCAACTGTTGGCATGGTATGGAATTAACGGAAAATTAGTTGAGTTGAGGTGTACAGCAGTTGTTCGCTTGTTAGCACGTGATCACCAACCCATTGATCAGCAATTGCTGGACTATTTTCCTCGATCCGCATTTCTTCATTTATCAGGTCGAGCATTACTTCGGCGTTTGGTTGTAAAGCTTAAGTCCTAATATGAAGTAAGTTGGATCTTTTGGACCAGAGTATTAAGGCCGCAAATGTAGAGGTTAGGCCGCCGTCGAATTCTCATTGCATTTTATGATATGATCTCGGTTTTACCAATCCGGCACCAGCCCAGACAAAGAAAAGGAGCGCGGGGTATTGGATAAGGTGAAGAAGTTTTATGGAAACGCCTTCGAACGCTGGGACCTTTAACGATAAGAAATGAAAGATCGTGGCTATCAGACCCAATAGAATGAATCCTATAACGGTGTATTTTGCATAGCGGTGATCACCGAATAGCCGACGAAGTAAGAGGATACTCAAGATGCACATGGAACCAGCAAAAGCAAATGCCAGTCCCCACTTCAGAAAAATAAGCGTGGACAATTTTGACCCATCGACCCAGCCCTGGAACAAGGAATGTGCATAGTTGTCGGTCCTGTTGTTGGCCAAGAAATCGATCTGGTAGTTCAAATTCAGGAACGTGAACTCACGCGCTGCACCAAGCAGGATCCCACAGATCAGTATGCTGAATATGGCAATTCTTCGTCCGGCCATTGTCACCGATCGATCACTTGGCCTTGAGTTCGCTAAGCGGTGCGAAACGCTTCACCCAAACGTACCACAGGATGAACACACAACCGTAAACGACCACATAAAAGGTATAGTCGTGATTGAAGTTCAGAAGCTCGTAGTTGATGGTAACGATAATGGACAATGCGATAATGCGCAGCACGTTGATCAGGTGAATGATCATCAGACCAACCGTCCCGTACCACAGTTTATGTTTCCAGGGCCCAGGATAGGCGACCAAGAAGATCAGGAAAACGGCGAATAGTCCGGCACCATTGCAGGCATCTCCTATCCAGAGCAGATGTCCACCTTGAACACCGATCGTTCTGATATTCTCGGCGTTGATGGGTTCAGGAATGAGTTCGTACCCAAGCAGCACCAGTCCTGAGCCGGATAATTGGATCAGACTATCGATCAGCGCAGCGTCGAACCAACCAGCTGGGTGCAAAAAGAACTCGTAGAAAAAGTACCAGCCTAAATAGAGCAGCACAGCAACACCCAGAAAACGAATAATGGGGTCCTTGAAAACCGTTCCTGACACCAATGGCCCGGATACAGGTGTGGACATTAACTAGTCGTGTTGCGGGACTTACGAAGCTCAAGTGCTTTTTTACCTCCCAACAATGCACCAGCAGCAATAAGTGCACTAAGTCCACCATCGATCGGAATGCAAGGCGGTGGCCAACAAGGCGGAGGACCACCGATCGGCTGTGCCCAAGCACCCGACGCGAACGCGAAGGTTACCAAAGCAAGAACTAGTGATAGGCGTAATGTATGTTTCATGGACAATATCAGAGCGGGTGCCAAAAGTAGGTAATACAAAGATATAAATCCAGTGAGTATGGAATACCTAAGGATACTTATGAACAGACCTCGTGAAAATAGAAGACGGGAGAGAGCTACGGAATTCATGCTTTCGCAACAAGATACTTAAGATCTGCTACTCTTTGAAATGTATGTCATGACGATTTCGATGAAGTTCATAATTTGTTGATCATCAGTCGGTAACTCAATATGGAAATTGGAACGGTCGGTCTTAATAGGATCTAGGTCGAGTACACGGATGCTACCGTGTATATTTGCCGATCTTTTCCGGTAACAGGTTCAGTTTCTAGAAGACCGCTGTACCAAACAGGCTGCGGAAGAGGTAGGATGTCAGCACAAAGACCACAACAACGAGGCAGTATAATCGATGCGAAGGATCTGCGCTATTTCGTCCGCGTCGCCTCAAAGAATTGGTATTTCGTGGCTGTTGCAATTGTGCTCGCATCCGTATTGTCCTACTTGTACAGTTACAAACTGCCCAATATCTATGGGGCTACCACGCAGATCCTTCTGAAGGACCGCGATGTGTATGATTATCAATCAAGTGTTTACAAGAGCTTAGGGTATACGGGTGTGTATGGTGACATCGTCAATCAACGCCGCGTTCTCACTTCGTATGATCTTGTTGATGCCACATTGGATAAATTGGATTTCGATGTATCGTACTTCATCGTTGGTCGTTTCAAGACCTCACAGGTGCATGGTACGTTGCCCTTCACCGTTAGGATAAATGGCCTTGCGCCCAAACTTTTCGGAAAACCCTTCGAGCTTCGGATAGTTGATACCAGAAAGTATTCATTGAGTTATGATCGGGATGGCGTTATTGTGACCAAGGAATTCGAATTCGACAAAGAAGAGCGCACTACGGACTTCATTCTCACCGTGCAGAAATCCCCCTACCTCTTGGATAGCACCCTGTCAACCTATTCCCAGACCGATTATCAATTCATCCGGTACGATAGATCCCAGGTGGTCTCTAAATTCATCAGTCGGATGTTGGTCGTGAATCACGACTTTACAACGATCCTGCAAATTGCTGTTGAAGATGAGGTTGATGTCCGGGCAAAGCAGTTCTTGGATACGCTCTCCAAAGTATATATTGACTATACTTTGAAGAGCGAAGTGGAGATCAATGAGAACACAGTGCGTTACATCGATAAACAATTGAATGAAGTCAGCGCGATCCTCGAACGGCATGAGGATGAATTGCAGACCTACAAGGAAAGTAAGCAGATCTTAAATCTTGGGAGAGAGGAGAATTTGTACTTTCAGGAAATGGTGGAATATGATGGGCAGCGCCGTAAATGGGAACTTGAGATCGGCGCCATGGATGCGTTGGAGGATTATATTCTCAATAGTAAGGATGAGCGCCTCCTACCTCCTGCGGTCTTCATTGCAAATGATGATTTTCTAAGACAGACCTTGGGAGAGTTGTATGCCATGCAGATGGAACGGAATGAAATGATGTATAGCGCAACGGGCTCAAATGCGGTAATACAGCTCTTTGATTCCACCATGCAGTTGAATCGGTTGAATTTGTTGACCTATTTGGATAATTCGCGGCATGCCATACGTACGCGGATAGCGGATGTTCAAAAACAATCGAATGACTACGAGGGAATGATACGGGCATTGCCCAAAAGCCAGCGGGATGTGTTGAATATTGAACGGCGTTTGCAGGTCAATGAGAAAATGTACTTATTCTTATTGGAGAAAAGGGCAAGTACCATCATCGCTCGTGCGGGTATTGTTCCAGGAACGAAGGTGATCGAAGCATCCAGATCACTGGGGGTAGTGCGGCCGGACAAGCTCAGGATCTTCTACACCTTCATGCTTGGTGGTGTTCTCGTTGCTTTGATCGTCGTTTTCATCCGCATCATGTTCTACAACCGGATCGAGAATGCGGAACAGTTGAAGGAGTTGACACCACTGCCCATCTACGGTGAGATCATTGCAAGTGAGAAAGCGGAAGAGAATTATGTCGTGGTGGATACGGATCCCAAAGCAGCCATAACGGAGTCGTTCAGAACAGTGAGGACAAATCTGGAATACGTACCGGTGGAAAGTGGCAAAGGAAAAGTGGTAATGGTCACCAGTTACCGACCGAATGAAGGCAAGACCTTTTGTTCCGTGAACCTGAGTGCCATCCTTGCCAAGGCAGGAAAGAAGGTCTTGCTGCTCGAACTGGATCTGCATAAACCCAAAGTAGGGTTCAGCTTAGGTATGACCAGTCAAGCGGGCCTCAGCAACGTCTTAATTGGTAAGTTGCCATGGAAGGACGCCATCATGCCTACCCAGTTCGAAAATTTCGACGTGCTTC
>Ga0209063_1001715_pt1 | contig 10976 bp, 9 predicted proteins | sample KloWWTmeKNB19Kit_FD_187177 | JGI IMG/M metagenome (GOLD analysis project Ga0209063, IMG submission 187177) | Active sludge microbial communities from Klosterneuburg, Austria, studying microevolution and ecology of nitrifiers - Klosterneuburg... | ecosystem: Engineered > WWTP > Aerobic digester >...
TGCCCGAAGCAATTTTATTTTCACATTGTTTAGAGGTTCGTCCAAATGTTCAGCTATTTCCTGATAACTTAATTCCTGAAAGTACCGAAGTTGAATAACTTCCTGATAATGGGGTTTTAACTCTTTTATGTAAGCTAATAAACGAGACAAATTTTGCTCTGTAATCAACTTGTCTTCAGCAGATGGTGTAGTATCGGCAACATTATAAGCCTGATGGTCTTCTTCGTCATTCATATCCACAAAAAGCGTAGATTTCTTTTTTCTAAGCATGTCAATGTGGACATTTTTAGCAATTGCAATTAACCAAGTGTTAAATTGAAATTCTGAATTATAACTGGCAATTTTATCAAATGCTTTGGAAAAAGTTTCGATGGTTATATCTTCAGCATCGGTTTCGTTTTCTGTTCGCTTGAGCATAAAACCATAGACTTCGTTCCAATACATGTCTAATAATGAAGTAAAGGCAACTTGGTCACCATTAATGGCTTTTTCTATGATTTTTTTTATTTCCAATGAACAGGTTTTGAAAAAATATTAGTAAAAAACACATTTAATTGAGTGAAAATAAGAGCAATTTCCATGACCGGAAACCAATAGATAACATCTTTTTCGTTTAGTTTAGAAGCAGCAAAACCGATTGATATCCAAGCAAAGGTGTAACGAATTAACACAACTGGCAAAACAAACATCCATTGAAAATTAATGGACAATAAAAGAATGGCTAATATTAAAAATAATAATTGTGTCAGAAAAAACAACCCTAATTGAAACCGATCAAACATTTTGTAATAGGTAGCCGTTGAAACATGTCTGCGTTTTTGTGTAAACCACTCTTTATAAGTCGTTTTTGGCATGGAATATGTGAAACTCTCTTTTGAAAAGCAAACTGTAGTATTTTCTTTTTCAGCAGCTTGATTGATAAATAAATCGTCATCACCGGAACGCAATTTCATGTGGTCAATAAACCCGTTTACTCTAAAAAATTCTTCTCGTTTGTAGGCTAAATTTCGTCCGACACCCATGTAGGGTTTGCCCATTTTTGCCCATCCAAAAAATTGAGTTGCCGTTAACATTGTTTCAAAACGAATCAGCTTATTTAAAAACGAATCAGGTATTTTTTCATAGGCTCCGTATCCCAATACAATTGTTTTCTTTAAGGTGAAATTAGAACTCATTTCCTTAATCCATTCTTTTGAAGTTGGATAACAATCAGCATCTGTAAACAAAAGATATTCGTTTTTAGCGGCTTTAATTCCTAATGTTAAGGCAAACTTTTTATTTCCCCAAAAAGCTTCGTTATTTTTGACTTTAACCAATTTTACCCGTGAATCTTGCTTCTCAAATTGTTCAAATAATTCTAACGTTTCATCTGTAGACGAATCGTCAATTAGAACTAGTTCAAAATCGGGATAATTCTGTTCTAGTAATAAGGGAACAAATTTTTTAATGTTTTCCGCTTCATTTTTAGCACAAACTATAACGGATATCGGAATTCGCTTTGGATTGTTTTTCTGGCTTTTTGTAAACGAAAAATTACCAAATACAAGAATATAATAGAATAATTGAATGATTACGACTCCAATTAAACTATAAAATAAAATGTCGAGCATTGTCTGGTTCTGGTTTAAGAATGTGAAGGTTCAGAACAATCTTTCATTTGTTCGGAAGTTTTTCCGCAAAAGCTACAATTTTCGCCCTCTTTATTTAAAAACGGACTTTGACTGGCACAAGTTCCGGAAAATTTTCCATCTTTTTTTGCCCATATTTTAATAGCAATCCCAGCAAAAGCAAGTGCAAGAAGACCAATTGTGATTAAGACCAATTTCATTTTTTAAGTGTTTTTTTTACGTGGTAAAGATACAAAAAAGTGTTCTTTATTAGTCTGATATTTAAAGTTAATTTAAGAAATAAACCCTATCCAAACATCAAATAATATTGACTTCAGTTTCAATTAAAATTGAGAAAGTGGTTTGAATAGTGGCTTGAATATCTTTGGCTACAGCTAATATTTCTTGACCGGTTGCTTTTCCGTAATTTACTAAAACTAAGGCTTGATTTTTATGTATTCCTGCATCACCAAAACGTTTTCCTTTAAATCCGGCTTGTTCTATAAGCCATCCGGCCGGAACTTTCACTTCTGTTTCTGAAACTACATAATGAGGCATTTCGGGAAATTTTTGTTGAATTTTTTCAAAATCAGTTTTCAAAATAACCGGATTTTTAAAGAAACTTCCACTATTTCCTAACTCTTTCGGGTCCGGTAATTTGCTTTGACGGATAGAAATGACTGCATCACTAACGTCTTTTAAAGTTGGATTAGTAATGTGTTGTTTTTCTAATTCAGTTTCAATCGCCCCGTAAGAAGTATTGAGTTTATGATTTTTTTTGGTTAATTTAAAAACTACTGAAGTTATAATAAATTCATCTTTCACTTCGTTTTTAAAAATACTTTCGCGATACCCAAATTTACATTTTTCATTGGTAAAAATCATCAACTCTTGCGTTTCAATATGAATAGCTTCACACAATACAAAGGTATCTTTGATTTCAACACCATAGGCTCCGATATTTTGAATTGGAGTAGTGCCTACATTACCCGGAATTAATGATAAGTTTTCTAAACCTCCAAAGTTTTGATTAATTGTCCAAATTACAAACTCATGCCAATTTTCACCGGCTTGACTTTCAACCCAAACAAAATCATCATTTTCATCTATGATTTTTTTTCCTTTTAAGTCTAAATGAATGACTAAAGCGTCAATGTCTTGTGTTAGCAACATATTACTGCCGCCTCCAAGTATAAACTTTTTAGTTGTTGGATTTTCATTTAATACGGTAATCAATTCATCAACGGATTGAACTGAAACGAATTGTCCGGCTTTGGCTTCAATACCAAAGGTGTTATACTTTTTTAATGAAAAATTTTTATGAATTTGCATTTTATTCTCTTATTCAATAGTTTCTAAAGCACGGTTCAAAAATACGGTCAAAGGTTTTAAAATAATAAGTTTTTGAGCCATTTTTTTTGCAAAATCGACATCCGTAAAGAGCGAATCATCGATTTTTTGAGTGGCAGTGAAACTTTTTAATTTTAAAAATTCAATGGCTGGATGATTAGGGTCATAATCTTTTGGAGCTTTTTTAAGCACATTAGATTCGTCTCTGTCTAAACTTCCATATTCTTTTTTAAAGCTTGGATTAGCTAAAATTTCTTCTAAATCCTCCTGAAAAAAAGCAATTTCTTTACGAATTTTTTTCAAATCTTCCGGTTCCGGACAATGAATTCCGGCGGCAATAAAACTGCTTCCTTTTTCATAATGGATATAATATCCGGGTGCATTTTTTCGATTCCTATCGGTTGTCATCCAAATTCCCATATTACTTTTATAGGGTGATTTGTCTTTTGAAAAGCGAATGTCACGATTGATTCTGAAAGTACAATGTTTCACTTCCAGTAATTCCAGACTAGCATCTAAGGGTTTCATTTCTTGTAATAAAGCAGCAATCAAAGTTTGGTATTCTTTTTTAAAAAGATCATACCGTTTTTTGTTTTCATGAAACCATTCTTTGTTATTGTTGTTTTTTAAATCCTCAATAAATTGGAGTGCACTAGCTTGAATCATGATTTTATAATTTAAAAATTTTATAACTCTGATGTGTCGATTTTACAATATTTTCTGTTCGTTCAGGATGAGTATCAGAAATGAAAAGTTGACCAAATTCATCGTGGTTAACCATTTCGACAATTTTACTTACTCTAAATTCGTCTAATTTATCAAAAATATCATCAAATAGCAATATAGGTTTTTGACCACTATTTTTCTTTAAAAATTCAAATTGAGCAAGTTTTAAAGCAATTAAAAAAGATTTTTGTTGTCCTTGTGAACCAAATTTTTTAATTGGATAGCCGTCAATTTCAAACGACAAATCATCTTTGTGAATACCAACAGAAGTATATTGCAGAGCTTTATCTTTGACTAAGTTAATTTCTAATAGTTTTTCCAAATTATTTTCAAACAAATGGCTTTCATAGACCAAGTTGACTAGTTCAGCAGAATCAGTTATAGCATGATGATGCTTGTTAAATATAGGTAGAAAAATTTCTATAAATTCTTTTCTTTTATCAAAAATAGTTTGCCCTAAAGCTTGTAATTGTTCATTGTAAATCTGTAAAGTATCTTTTTCAAATGTCTGATTTAAAGCAAAATATTTCAATAAGGCATTGCGTTGTACAATGATTTTTTGGTATTGGATGAGTTGATTTAAATAGGATAAATCTAGTTGTGAAATCACGCTGTCCATGAATTTCCGTCGGGTTTCACTACCCTCTGTTATTAAATCGCTATCAGTAGGCGAAATGATGACTAAGGGAATTAATCCTAAATGTTCAGAGAATTTATCATAAACTTTTCCATTGCGTTTTAAGATTTTTTTGAGCCCTTTTTTTAAACTACAGACAATTTGTTCGTTGCGATTGTTTTTGTCAAAATCACCTTCAATAACAAAAAATTCTTCTCCATGCTTTATATTTTGTACAGCCAACGGATTAAAATAGCTTTTGCCATAGGCTAAATGATAAATTGCATCGAGAACGTTAGTTTTTCCTACTCCATTTTTTCCAACAAAACAATTTATTTTGGTGTCAAACTCAAATTGAGTTTCAGAAAAATTTTTATAATTAAAAAGTGAAATTCGTTTTAAAAACACAATAAGACAGATTAAAATGTTCAGTTTGTTTTGTAATATACCCTGCAAAAGTAATCTGATTTAAAGGAATAATTGCTGTACAAAATCAAAGCCATGCAAAATATTCAAAAATATCTAAAAAATTACTTTCAAATAGGAATAAAAATTTTATTTTTGCGGCTCATTAAATTAAATATAAATGGCAACTTACAATAAAAGAGGATTTAAATCTCCAAAACCAAAGGAAGTAGAAGATATTGAAGAGAATGTTGATATCGATGCAAAAGACAGTACCACAGCCGGTGTTTTTAATAAGTTAGATGAAGGAGCTTCTAAAACTGAAGAGTGGGTTGTTAAAAATCAAAAATATATTTTTGGAATCGTTGGAGCTATCGCTTTAGTTACTATTGGATATTTAATGTATCAAAAGTTTATTGTTGAGCCAAAAGAAACAGATGCTGCGGAAGAAATGTTTACAGCTCAACAAAATTTTCAAAAAGCAATTGATGGAACAACAGGTCAAGACAGTTTATTTAATGCTGCTTTGAATGGAGTAGACGGAAAATATGGTTTTATTAAAATCGCTGATGAATATTCAGGAACAGATGCCGGAAATTTAGCTAATTTTTACGCAGGTGTTTCTTATTTGAACCTAGGAAAAAACACAGAAGCGATTGCAAGTTTGGATAAGTTTAAATCGGATGATTTGATTTTAAGTACACAAGCAGTTGGATTAATTGGTGATGCTTTTGCTCAAAAAAATCAATTAAAAGAAGCTTTAGAATATTACGTAAAAGCAGCCGAAATGAATGTGAATGAAATGACAACGCCTATCTTTTTGCTTAAAGCCGGACAAACTGCTTTAACGTTAGGTCAAAAGGCAGAGGCTTTAAAATATTTTACAGAAATCAAAGAAAAATATGAAACGGCTCCGGAAGCTCGTAATATAGATGGCTTAATTGGAATGGCACAATAAATTATGGCTACCGAAAATAAAAATTTATCGCAGTACGATAAAAACACACTCCCAAACGTTAGTGAGCTTTCGTTTGGGATTGTTGTTTCTGAGTGGAATGAAACAATTACAGAAGGCCTTTTTCAAGGAGCTTTAGCTACTTTATTGGATTGCAATGTGAAGCCTGAAAATATTTTTCGTTGGAATGTTCCCGGAAGTTTTGAACTTATTTACGGTTGTAGAAAAATGATGGAAATAATTCCTAATTTAGCTGGGATTATTGCCATTGGCAGTGTGATTCAAGGGGAAACTAAACATTTTGATTTTGTTTGTGAAGGTGTCACACAAGGCATAAAAGACTTAAATGTAATGGGGAGAGTACCCGTTATTTTTTGTGTGTTAACAGATAATAATCTCCAACAATCTATCGATAGAAGTGGTGGTAAACACGGTAATAAAGGTGTTGAAGCTGCTGTTGCGGCTATTAAAATGTCTGATTTTAAATAGTTTTTCAATTATTATTTAGATTTTTCAATCTTTTCTTCCTTATTTATTCTTAAATAGTAAGTAATCATTGTTTTTTTAATTAATTTTAACATGAAATGACTTTTGCATTGAAAGCAAATAGTTGTTTTAATATTTAGGATATGAAAAAAACATTTATTTTTATAATTCCTTTTATAATTTCATTTTTTGGTTTTGGTCAAAATTTGCCCAATGATTGCACGAATTATATACAAGCCTGTGACAATCAAAATATCGCCTATGATGTTTCGGGTTTCGGTATACAAGAAATTGTTCCACCGTCTTGTTCCTCACAAGAGAATAATTCGTTGTGGATTCGGGTTACCGTCGATTCTTGGGGCACACTCGGATTTGATCTAGTCCCGTTGAGTCCCGCGATTGAGGAAGATTATGATTTTTGGGTTTTCGGTCCGAATGTCACCTGTGACATTTTAGGAGCACCCATTCGCTGCTCCACTACTAATCCGGAGGCAATCAACCAAGCCAATAATCATACCGGGATGAATGCGGCTTCAAGTGATTTATTTGAAGGTCCGGGAAATGATGGTAACAGTTTCGTTCGAAACTTGCCTGTGCAAGCCGGTCAAAGCTATTTTATCGTAATCGACCGACCGGTTGGAAGCTCTCCGTTTACGCTAACGTGGACCGGAACAGCCACTATCGCCAATCCATTTCAAGCTTATAATTTTCAAGATTTCCCTACCGTTAACCTTTGTGATTCAGGAAATGACGGGATAGAAAATTTTGATTTTTCTACCTTAAGTGCCGCTTATCTTGCCGGTACAAACGGCGAATTTATGGTTACTTATTTCAGTACTTCTCAGGATGCTATTTTTAATAGCAATCCGTTGGTTGGTCCGGTTCAGGTAAATTCAGGGACTTATTATGCCAGAGTTTCCAATATTTTAACCGTTTGTTTTGAGGTGAAAACAATCCCGATAGTTTTAGGAGGTATTGAAGTGAATGATGTTTCTAAAATTATATGTGAAAATAATATAAATCAAGAAGCAATAGTTGATTTAGGAACTTTTTCGAATGAGATTTATACAGGAAATGATTCGGTTTCTTTTTCCTATTTTCCAACTTTAGCAGACGCGGAAGGAATAACAAATGAATTAACTAATGTACAATCTATTCCTTTACCAATTGGAGTACATACTTTTTTTGTTAGGGTTGTTTCCGGAGATTGTTTTGCTATAGCAGAACTTACAATTGAAGTTGTTGGCAGCCCTTTGTTAAACTCCGCTATTTCCCTTAAACAATGTGATGATAATTTGGATGGATTCAGTGCTTTTAATTTAACGGAGGCGAATCCCTTACTTGTGTCCTCAACGAATGGGTTAGTTTTTGATTATTTTACAAGTCTTGCAGATGCTCAAAATAACCTAAACAGTATTTTAAATCCGACGAATTTTGTGAACCAAAACACCGGTTTTGGAGAAGTTTATGTTCGAGTAACCAATTTGAATAATTGTTCAAGTATTGTCAGTTTAGCGTTGACAGTTACAACGACGTTAATTCCGGCAGGTTATTTGGAAGTTTTTACGGCATGTGATGATATGGCATCCGGTTCTCAAACAGATGGTATCGCTACATTTGATTTTAGTTCTTTTACCATTACCATTTTAAATTTATTTCCACAAGGTCAACAATTAACGGTAACTTATTTTGAGTCTATTGCGGATGCTTTAGCGGAACAAAATCCTATTTTAGATACTGCTAACTTTGTGAATAGTAATTCCCCTGATTCTCAAGATATTTATGTTAGAATTGACAGTCAGTTAAATAATGCCTGCATCGGATTAGGACATCACATTATGTTGAAAGTAGAACAAATTCCAATCGTGAACCCTTTTGAAATAGTAACTTGTGACGACGACGACGATGGATTGTTTAGTTTTGATACCACCAATTTAGAAAATAATTTTTTAAATGGATTAACCAATGTAACAATCGAATATCGGGATCAAAATAATGTTGTTTTACCCAGTCCATTACCGAATCCATTTGTTTCAGATACTAAAACACTTCTGGTTACAATTAAGAACAATACACCTTTGGCATGTTCCTTTCAAACTACTCTTTCCTTTGTAGTTGATTATTTGCCGAAAGCATTTGATTTACCAACTAGTTTGATTCAAGTGTGCGATGATGAGACAGACCCATTATTACAAAATGGAATTTATAGTTTTGATACTTCCTTATTTCAATCGACAATTTTAGGAGGTCAAACAGGCATGATTGTTGAATATTATGATGAAAACAATCTCCCACTGAGTAGTCCGTTACCGAATCCTTATGTTAGTAGTTCTCAAATTATAACGGCAAAAGTCTTTAATCCTACTAATCTAAATTGTTTTGCAATTGTTCAAATACCATTTACCGTTTTACCAACTCCAATGATTCTTTTAGAATCGGATATTCAACATGTTTGTAAAAATAATCCTGATTATTTTGTTGAACTTACTGCAGGATTAGAGAATGAAAATTCAACGGATAATTACAGTTATCAATGGTTTTTAAATCAAACTTTAATTACTGATGCTGTTAGTTATTCTATTTTGGTAAATCAAGCAGGAACCTACACTGTTGAGGTAACTTCATTCGATGGTTGTATAAAAACGAGAACCATTCAAGTGATGGATTCCGAAATTGCAGTAATTGAAGATATTATTGTAAATGATTTAATTGATGAAAATTCAATTGTTATAGTTGTTTCGGGAATTGGAAATTATGTTTATAGTATTGATGGTGTCGTGTTCCAAGAGTCAACTATTTTTACAAATATTGAGCCCGGGTTAATTACGATTTACGTAAAAGATTTATATAATTGCGGAATTGAAACTGAAAATATCAACGTATTAAGCATTCCTAAATTTTTCACTCCAAATTCTGATGGATACAATGATTTATGGAACTTGAGAGGAATTACCCAAGATTCTAATATAAAAGTAAAAATAGACATTTTTGATCGATACGGCAAATTGTTATTTCAAATTACACCCATCAATCAAGGATGGAACGGAACAATTAATGGTAATCCTTTACCGGCAGATGATTATTGGTATGTAATCAGTTTAGATGACAATCGAACAATTAAGGGGCATTTTTCATTAAAAAGATAATTTAGTTTACAATTTCTACTTTTTAATTTTTACTTTTTTTGTTGAAAAGTAACAAAACTTTCACATATTCAAATTTTCAAGTCAATTGAGAATTACTTAACTTTGAAGGTTAATACAAAACACAATGATTAAAAAATCGTTATTCAAATTGCCCAAAAACAGAAGTTTCAATTATACTCCTAGACATTATGAAGGGAAGGAGCTGGGCAACTTGTATGATTTTGATTCTAAGTTTAATAAAAACCGAGAAACGGTAAACTATAATGACTTCAGAGCACATTGGAGTGATGCTAGAAATGACAGTAGACACCGTGGTAACAGAGAAATAAATTTCAGATTAATTGCCATAATCTTAGTATTACTATTGATTTTTTTATTCATTATCGATTTCGATCTTTCCATATTTATCAAAAGATAATGTCGAGTATTATACAATTACTTCCCGATCATGTGGCTAATCAAATTGCTGCCGGTGAGGTCGTTCAACGACCGGCATCTGTGGTAAAAGAATTGTTAGAAAATGCAGTTGATGCAAAAGCTACAGATATTAAACTGATAGTAAAAGACGCAGGAAAATCATTAGTTCAAGTAATTGATAACGGTAATGGAATGAGTGTTACCGATGCCAGAATGTGTTTTGAACGCCATGCAACTTCTAAAATTCGTCATGCTGAAGATTTGTTTACAATTCATACCAAAGGATTTAGAGGTGAAGCTTTAGCTTCAATTGCCGCAATTGCTCATGTGGAATTAAAAACAAAACAAGAGTTTGATGAATTAGGAACGCATATTATTATTGAAGGAAGTAAATTTATAACGCAAGATCCTTCTGTTTTGCCAAAAGGAACATCCTTTGCCGTAAAGAATTTGTTTTTTAATATTCCGGCACGGCGTAATTTTCTTAAGTCTGAAACAGTAGAACATCGCCATATTGTTGATGAATTTCAGAAAGTTGCTTTAGCTCATCCTTCCATTCATTTTACGTTTATTCATAATGGAAGTGAGTTGTTTAATTTGCACTCTTCAAATTTAAGACAACGGATAGTCGCTATTTTTTCAGGGAAAACCAACGAAAAATTAGTCCCTATTTCTGAAGAAACTGAAATTGTTCAAGTGAATGGTTTTATTTCAAAACCTGAATTTTCAAAAAAGAACAGAAGTGAGCAATTCTTTTTTGTTAACAATAGATATATTAAAAGCGGTTATTTGCATCATGCAGTGATGGCTGCTTATGAAGGTTTACTCAAAGATGGTATGCAACCGGGCTATTTTATTTATTTAGAAGTGCCACCAAATACGATTGATATCAATATTCATCCTACTAAAACCGAAATTAAGTTTGATGATGAACATGCATTATATGCAATTTTACGTTCTACTGTAAAACATAGTTTAGGTCAATTTAATGTGGCTCCTGTATTGGATTTTGAACGTGACCCCAATTTAGACACACCTTATCATTACCAAAATAAAGATGCTTCGACGCCATTAATTCAGGTTAATTCTAATTTTAATCCGTTTGCGGAAGAAAAAGCAACAATGAATTTTGGAGGTTCAACTTATAGAGAAAGAAAAACGGAAAATGCTCATTGGGAAAGTTTGTATGTTGGTTTAAAAAATGACACCAAGGAAATAGAATCATTTCCATTTGAACAGGAAGCAGTATCAAGCTCTCTTTTTAACGA
>Ga0209063_1001718_pt1 | contig 10967 bp, 5 predicted proteins | sample KloWWTmeKNB19Kit_FD_187177 | JGI IMG/M metagenome (GOLD analysis project Ga0209063, IMG submission 187177) | Active sludge microbial communities from Klosterneuburg, Austria, studying microevolution and ecology of nitrifiers - Klosterneuburg... | ecosystem: Engineered > WWTP > Aerobic digester >...
ACCAATGGGACGACCTTGCCATGGGCAGCACCAACGCCGATGGCCGCGTTCCCGACTTGCTTCCCACGGACACGAACCTTGCCGATGGCATCTACCGCATCCGCTTCGATGTCTCGGCCTACTTCAGCGAGCACAAGACCAAGAGCTTTTACCCGTATATCGAAGTAGTATTCGAGCTGAGCGCCGATGGGCATTACCATGTGCCGCTGTTGTTGAGCCCGTGGGGATTCTCGACGTATCGGGGGAGCTGATCATTTTCCAAGACCTTATTTCTATCATTAACTCGTTCATGAAACTCAGCGTTCCAACCAAGGACCGGTCCCGCATTCTTACGAGCCTCGGCAAGGCCAATAAAGCCTTCCAGGCCATCTACCCCGGCGACCGGCCCGACCGCCAGCCGGTGCATACCGTGTACGGCGGAGCCGACCTGTTCCGCGCCGAGACCGCGCAGAAGATGGCCAATGCCGCGCTGAAAACGTTGACGGAGAATGCCGCCGATTTCACCGAGTTCGCTCGCGCACTGGAACTGCCCGGCCACGAGAAGTTGCCGAAGAAAGCGGCCGACATCGCCAAGCTCGTGAAGCGTTTCGAGAAGCTGACGCCCGCCAAGCGCAAGGAGGAAACCGGCTGGCTTGCCTACGCCACCTACAACAAGGTGATCCACAAGCTGCGCACCGAAGCACTGGAGGATTTCCGCATCGACTTCGAGGACGGCTTCGGCAACCGCAGCTGGGAAGAGGAGGACGCCACCGCCGTGCAGGCCGCGCTGGAAGTGGCCAAGGGCATGAAGGCGAAGTCGCTGCCGCCCTTCATCGGCATCCGCATCAAGCCCTTCACCGAGGACCTGAAGGAACGCGGCGCGCGCACGCTGGACATCTTCCTCACCACGATCGCCAAGGCCACGAACGGCAAGCTGCCCGACAACTTCGTGGTGATGCTGCCGAAGGTGACGATCCCCGAGCAGATCACGGCGCTGGTGCAACTCTTTGAAGCGATCGAAGCCAATACCAAGATCCCGAAGAGCGCGCTGAAGATGGAGATGATGGTGGAGACCACGCAGGCTGTGATCGGCGCTGACGGCAGCAACCCGCTGCGGCGCTATGTGCTCGCCAGCAAGGGCCGCATGATCGCCACGGCCTTCGGCACGTACGACTACACGGCCGCCAACAACATCACCGCGAAGTACCAGGACATGGGCCACGCCGTGTGCGATTTCGCGCACATGATGATGAAGGTCTCGCTCGGCGCCACGGGCATCTGGCTCAGCGATGGCGCCACCAACGTCATGCCCATCGGACCACATCGCGTCACCCCGGGCAAAGACCCGGGGCTCACGCCCAAGCAACGCGCGGAGAACAAGGCCGTGGTACACCGCAACTGGAAGAAGGCGTACGACCACACGCGCCACTCGCTCTGGAAAGGGCTCTACCAGGGCTGGGACCTCAACCCCGCGCAATTCCCCATGCGTTACGCCGCCGTCTACAGCTTCTTCCTGGAGAGCTACGACGATGCCGCCGCGCGCCTCAAAGCCTTCGTGGAACGCGCCGCCCGCGCCACGCTCACCAGCGATGTCTTCGACGATGCCGCGACCGGTCAGGGCCTGCTCAACTACTTCCTGCGCGGCCTCAACTGCGGCGCCATCAGCGAGCAGGAGGCGCTGGCCACAGGACTGTCGTTGGCGGAGATCCGCACGCGATCTTTCCTGAGGATACTTGAGATGCGGAGGGCACGGTAAGGACGATGCATGCATCGTCCTTACCTGCCCACCGCCATCGTCCTTACCTGCCCATCTGAGTCATCCCCATCGCACCCAGCAGGCACATGGCCTCATCCTACGGCAACCGACGCTCCATCCGGCTCCGCGGATACGACTACACGCGCGTAGGTGCGTACTTCATCACCATACTCACGCAACTGCGGGAGCGATCGCTGTGTAGGATCACTCGGGATACTGATGGACATGCAGCATCCCAGGGCGATGCGTGCGTCACCCTGACCAGCGTTGGAGAGATCGCACAACAATGCTGGGATAGCATCCCTGAGCACTTTCCGCACGTCTCCCTCGGTGCTTTCCAGATCATGCCGGATCACTTGCATGGTATCGTCATCATCGACAGACCACCACCTGCAGTGGTCAAGGATGAGATACGGATCGGCGTGCATCCCGATGGTCGCATCATGCCCACTGGTCGAGTGCCTGGTTCGGTAGGCGCCATCGTCTCATCGTACAAAAGCGCCGTAACAAAACGGGTGAACGAGTCTCGCCGAACTCTGGGAGCCAAGGTGTGGCATGGCAACTACTACGAACGCATCATCCGGGACGATGGCGAGCACGAGCGCATTGCACGGTATATCGCCGACAACCCTATCAAGTGGCTGGCGGATGAACGGTAAGTGCTGAGTTGAGATTTGGGCGTGCCCCCTCGCAAAAGCCTCGGGGTCGGGCTATCCGGTGCAAGTCCTCGCTCGTTCCTCGCTCCGGGCTTTTCGCTTCTATCCCTCACGCGCTCGCGCACTGGCCCTCGAACGATAACGATTGCGTCAGTTCTTGACGCGCTGGTGGTACGTATGCCGTTCAACGAGTTTGCCCTCGTACTTCTTCTCTGAGGTCTCAAGCACGGAGTGACATTGGAAATCGAAGGAGACGATCTTTTTCTTGTCCGTGGCGATTCGATCAGTCCGGAAGTCAACGTCAAGCGAGGCCGTTTGCAATTCTGCAACTGGAATTCCCTCCTTCACCAAACGCGCACTGAGCCAAGCATGGAGCTCACCAGTGATCCATAGGCTCGGCGAAGTTCCACCACTATGAGTGACGCTCCCGGCCAGCAAATCGAACGACAGCCTTCCATCAGGTAGAGCGGCAATTGTCTCATAGTCGTCTCCCATGCGCCAACCAACGACCATGTGACAAACAACATTCGCGATATCCTGCAAGATCTTTCGTCGCATAGTGGATCATGCATACAGCGACATCAACACCTTCTCCGGCGTGTAGGGCGCATCGAACACCATGCGCGCATCCGGCCGGAAGGCCTTGATCGCGTTCTGGATCGCGAAGTATACCCCGATGCCGTACATCAACGGCGGCTCGCCTACGGCCTTGCTGCGGCGGATCGCCAGCGGGTGGCCGTCGGTCGGCAGCGCTTCGATCGTGATCTCCTTTGGCACGCTGTGTATGTCGGGCACCTTGTAGGTGCTCAGTGCGTTGCTCAGGAGCTTGCCCTTGTCGTTGTACACGATCTCCTCCATCGTCATCCAGCCGAGGCCTTGCACCAGGCCGCCCTCGATCTGGCCGATGTCCACCGCATCGTTCATGCGCTTGCCGAAGTCGTGTACCAGCTTCACCGCGTCGATCACATAGGTGCCGCGAATGCAGTCCACCGTGACCAACACCGCCGCGGTGCCATAGACGTGGTAGGCGAAAGGATGGCCTTTCTCCTTGGTCTTGTCGAAGTGGATGTTCGGTGTGGCGTAGTGGCCGCTCTCGCTCAGGTTCACGCGGTCCCAGTGCGCGGCATGGATCAGCTTCTTCCAGTCGAGGTCGGTGGGCTGGCCGTTGTTCAGCACGTGCTCGTCCACGATCGTGATCTCCTCAGGAGTGGAGTTGAGCATGCGCGATGCCTTCTCCTTCAACCGCGCGAGGATCGCATTGCAGCCGTTCTCCAGTGCCTTGCCGTTCAGGTCAGCTGTTGCGCTCGCTGCGCTAGGGCTGGTGTTCGCCACGCGGCTGGTGTTCGTGCTCTCGATCTTCACGCGCGAAGGATCGATCGAGAACACGGCCGCAGCCACCTGCACCATTTTGGTGTTGAGCCCTTGGCCCATCTCTACGCCGCCGGTGCTCACGCCCACACTACCGTCCTGGTACACGTGCACCAAGGCTCGCGCGTGGTTCATCGGTGTGTTCGTGAACGAGATGCCGAAGCAGATCGGCATGATGGCCATGCCTTTCTTGTGCGTCGTACGCTTCGCGTTGAAGGCGTTATTTTGAGACTGCAGCTTAGCAAAGTCGAACTTCTGTTCGGCCAGCTCCCAAGTGGGAACGGCGTTCACATGCTCCGCGATCTGGCCATAGCTGAACTCGCTGCCTTCCTGTAGGAGGTTGCGGTGTTGGATATACCGCGTAGGCACTCCAAGTTTTTCCGCCGCGTGTACGATGGCGCTTTCGATCACGAACATGCCCTGCGGACCACCGAAGCCCCGGAAGGCCGTATTCGGCGGCAGGTTCGTTCGGCAACAATAGGCCGTCACGTGCACGTTCGGGATGGCGTAGCTGTTCGTGGCGTGGAAGAGCGTGCGCTCCATCACGGCCGGTGAAAGGTCAGCCGCAGCGCCGGCGTTCTGGTGGAAGGTGGCCTCGTACGCCACGATCTTCATGTCCTTGTCGAACCCGATCTTGTAATCGCTGCTGTACGGATGCCGTTTGCCGGTCATGCGCATGTCGTCCATGCGGTGCATCGCCAGCTTCACGGGCTTCTTCAGAATGAACGCCGCGAGTGCGACCAACGCCGCCCACGCCGACGCCTGATCCTCCTTTCCACCAAAGCCACCGCCGAGACGGGTCACATCCACTTCGATCCGGTGCATGGGAACACCTAACACGCGTGCGATCGTGCGCTGCACGGCCGTCGGTCCTTGGGTGCTCGATGCGATGCGGATGCTGTCGTGTTCGGTCGGGTAGGCGTAAGCGCCTTGTGTTTCGATGTACAAATGCTCCTGGCCATTGTTGTCCGCACGGCCTTCGAAGACATGCGCGCAGTGGGCCCAGGCGTTCGCGGTATCGCCCAACTTGAAACTGCGTGGAGGGATGATCAATTCACCCTTTGCGCGAGCCTCTCGTGGATCGGTGATCACCGGCAGTTCCTCCAATTCGATGGTGATCAACTTCCGTGCTTGCACAGCCGCATCTTCACTTGTGGCGATGATCAGCGCCACCGGCATGCCCCAGAAGTGGATCTCGTACTCGGCGAACAGTGGCTCGTCCGGGATGATGCCGCCGATCTGGTTCTCGCCGGTGACATCGGTGTAGGTGAGGATTCGAACAACACCAGGGTAGGCAGCGGCCTTCGAGATATCGAGATCCTTGATGTGCGCGTGGGCCGAGGGCGCATCGTATGGCAAGGCGTACAAGGTGCCTTGTTGCACCGGGATATCGTCCAGGTAGATGGAACGCCCCGTGACGTGTCCTGCACTGTCGATGTTCTTCATGAAGCCACTATTCGACATGGAAGGTGACTTGAAACGGTTCGATGAATACAACAGTCGAATCGGAGTGTTCGATACGGGCAAACCCTTTCATTGTACGTGGACCAAGACGTTGACCGATCACTTGGAGTAGACCGACTTTCCAATTCGGGGTTACCGGCAGTCGCGCTGTGTCACCGGATTGAATGACGAAGAACTGTTGAAATCGAGCTGCCGTGTCAAGAACATGGATTTCTGCATGGAACGTATCACCCAAGGCAATGATGGAATCTTGGACTTGGAGAGTGATTCTCCGCTTCTCGCCACCGGAGCCGCAGGATAGCAATAGGGAGCTAAGAAAAAGTAGGAACGCAATGACCTTCATGCCACCAGTTCTTTCAAGGTGAAACGCTCCGGGAACAACTCCATGAAGTGCGCGAAGAACAATTGGCGCAGCAGCAACCGCTTGTAATCCGCAGTTCCGCGCGCATCGCTGATCGGCGCGATCTCCTCGTTCATCACGGTGATCGCTGCGTGAACGGTTTCCGGGCTCGCCGGCTTGCCCGCCAGAAAGACCGAGGTGTTCGCCAAGTACTTCGGTATGGGTGCCACGCCACCGGCGCTCGCATGTGCTTCACGGATCGTGTCGCCATCGAGTTCCAACCGGATCGCCGTGTTCACGCTGGCGATGTCCAAGTGCGTCCGTTTGCTCACTTTCTCGAAGTGGAACCGCGTGTTCTTGCCGGGAATGGTGAAGCGTACGGAGGTCACGAGTTCGTCCGCTGACTTGTCAAGTTGCTTGTAGTCTTTGAACAGGTCGCGGAGTTTTATGGATCTCTCATTCCGGGCTTGACTCGGAATCGCAGGACCGCTGAGTGTGATCGTGCTATCCAACGCGATGAACATCGCCGTGAGATCACCGATGGGAGAGGCGTTCACGAAGTTGCCGGCCAAGGTGCCCATGTTGCGGATGGGCGTGGAGGAGACCAAGAGAAGGTGCTTTTCCAAATTCGGAAAGTGATCGAGAAGGTCCTTTGATGCAAGCATGTCGCTGACCACTGAACCACCGCCGATCAGACATTGATCACCTTCGATACGGATGCCTTTCAGCGTTTCATCATTGAAGACAGTGCTCACTTCCGAGTGATGCATCGTGTCGTGTTTCTGCACGTACAGGTCCGTACCACCGGAGACGATGATACTGCCGTTGGATGGGCGCTCATTGCTCGTTCGTTTTGCTTGAATGCCGTGCAGACGTTCCTTGATACCATTGAAGTAGGAGGGGAGGAAGCCCTTCTCTACGGACCATGCCAACGGATTCATGCCGTCTTTGTCCGAAAGCTTTTCTGCGATGATCCCCGCGGCACGTTCGATCGACTTGTATCCAGTGCATCGGCAAATGTTCCCATCGATAGCACGGATCGCATCGCCGTAGGTCACTTTGTCATGGGTCAAACAACATCCACTGAGCGATACCACGAATCCCGGCGTGCAGAAGCCGCACTGCGTGCCGCTCTCATCCACCATCGCCGCCTGAACAGGAGAAAGCATGTCCATGTTGAGACCCTCGACCGAAACGATGTGCTTGCCATGAACGTTGGCGAGCGCAAGCAAACAAGAGGTCATCGAACGGTACTCAACACGCCCGTCCTTTACTTCACCAACCAATACAGTGCACGCACCGCAATCGCCTTCGCGACAGCCGATCTTGGTGCCGGGCAAGTGCTCGTGGTAGCGGATCACATCAAGCAAAGTGGTGCCGCCGTGGGCATCACTGTGGACGGTCCGGTCGTTGAGAATGAAGGTCGTCATACGTTGCGATGCCGTGAAGGTCCGGCATCCTTGGCGAACACGCAAAAAGTTGACGGTTCTAACGCAACAAGGTCACATGCCCGATCTCCTCGATCAAGTCACCGCTGTACTTGTCCTTGGCGGTCAATTTCCATACGTATACCTCCACTTTGGAACTCACGTTGCTGTATTCGCCGTTCCATGGTTTGCCCGGAAGGTCGGTGTTGAAGATCTCTTCACCCCAACGGTTGAAGACAAGGAACTTGTATCCTACAACCGCGTCCGTGTTGAAGATCGGAAGGAAGCCATCATTTACACCATCACCGTTCGGGGTGAATGAATTGGGGACGAACACGAGCAAACGGTCCAAAACCGTGATCACGGCGCAGGTGTCGTCAGCGCATCCATTCACGTCCATGGCCGTTAGACAAACCGTGTAGTTCCCACCCAAACCTCCCGGGAAGTTGAAGCTTGGAGATGCTTCATTGGAACTGCCTTCACCGCCGAATTCCCACGCAAACGCTACCGAGTTGCTGGACGATAGGTTGGCGAAATCAACATAAGGGGCATCTACGAATACAGTATCCGGTGAGAAAAGGAAATCGGCGACTACCGGTGGTGGGCTCGGCACAAGTCCACTGGATATCGCTACACAGCCGTTCGCGTCCGTCATTGTAACAACATATGTTCCAGCGCAGAGCCCAGTGAACGTATTGTTGTTTTGCGTGTTGCCTTGCATCGTATACCCAACACCTTCCGGGTCGATCACGGTAAGGCTGCCATCGCAACTTCCCGGACATGTTTCCGGTAAGGTGGAAACAGCATCGATCTGCAATGGAACAGGTTCACCAATTGTGAAAGGGATCTTCGTGTTGCATGCATTCGTATCCAACACGGTCACGAAATAATCACCTGCGCAGATACCAGTAGCCGTGGACACATTGCCTGCCAACGCATTCGACCATTGGTAGTTGTAATTTCCGTTGTTCGTGTTGCCACCAGTTGCGGTTACCACAACAGAACCATCGCATGCACCAAAGCATATGGCATCAACAGTAATGGTTGAAGGAACAATCGGATCGGTGAAGGTGATCGAAACCGTATCACTAGCAGCGCAACCTTCGGCCGTGATCACATTCCACACCAAGGTATAAGCACCGCCCTGAGTTGCCATAACGTTTCCATCTGGTGTTGATTGGGCACCGAAGGCAATACCCGAAGAATTTACCCAAGAACCACTTGCCCATGTTCCGGTGGCATTCAGTGTAGTAGTCAAGGAACAAACGATCTGGTCCGGTCCGGCGTTCGGTACAGGAACGGCAAATACCTGCACGGTGGAAGAGGCGCTGGCATCGGGGCAGATCGTACCATATACGGTGTACGTGTAAATGCCGACGGGGTCCGTAACGGGGATGTAGATCCCGTTGTTTGCAATGCCGCCCGGTCCGGTCCATGCTCCACCATTATCCGGGATGCCGCCGAGCAAGGTGAAGAGGTTAACGGGAGCGTGTTCAGGACATACGGTGATGGACCCGTTCGTTCCTGCATCGGGCAAAGGCTCCAAGTCCATTGTAATAGTAGCCGAAGCATTTGGGCAAGGTGAAGTGCCTGATACGGTGTACACGTAATTACCCGGGGTGCTGCTGCTTGGGTCGAAGGTCCCAGTAGAAGCTCCTCCGGGTCCATTCCATGTGCCGCCATTATTGGGGGTGCCACCGAGTGCTGCGAAGAGGTCAACCTCGCTTTCGTTCGAACACACGAACAAGGAATCACTTACTCCGGCATTCACGGTCGGTACGATCGTTATGGCCACGAATGCAGTATCGTTCACGCATGGTGGAGGTATGGTGAGCACGTACATATACGAACCACTGCCTACGATCCCAGCATTAAGCGGAGTGGTCACGGAAGTTCCGTTCGGCGCGTACCAATTGCCACCGGCATCAGGTGTGCCAAGCAGCGCGTTGAATGGATCAAAGTCACCAATGTTGGCACAAAGTGTGAGCGCACCATCTACACCTGCATCAGGGTCGGTGAGCTGCGCGACAGTTACCGTTGCTTGTGCAGAAGGACAGGGAGCCGTTCCGATCACAGTGTAAGTATGTGGACCACTTTGGTCGACACCGGGGGTGAAAGTGCCGTTGAAATTTCCACCGTTCGGCGATGTCCAAACCCCTCCTGGGTCAGCAGCTCCCAAGCTTGGGAATAGGTCCACCGGATCACTTGTTATGCATAAGTTCAAGATCGCGTTATTCCCCGCAAAGGGTTCATCGGTCACGTTAACAGTTACCTCCGCCGTTGCTGCAGGACATGGAATGGTTCCTTCAACTTGGTACACATAGACACCGGGAACATCTGACGCTGGGTCGAAGGTCCCGTCCCAACCTGCACCCATCGGTCCACTCCACGTTCCACTGCTCTGTGGTGTGCCCTGAAGTACGGTGAAGAGGTCCACCGCAGCACCCGTAGCACAAACCGTGATGCTGCCAGCGACACCTGCATCCGGAGGTGCAACGATGGTTACAGTGACCATTGAACTCACACTTGAACAAGGCGCTGGTGCACTGATCGAATAGGTATAATCCCCTGCTGCATGTACAGCCGGGTTGAAGGGTCCGGTGAAGGTGGTCCCTGTTGGACCGGTCCATGTTCCGCCACCGTCAGGGGTACCACCCAAGTGATCGAACAATTCAAAAGGAACATCACTTGCACAAACGGTGGCCGTGCCATCAATACCAGGATCGGGTGTGCTCACCACGAACACTTCCACTTGCGCAACATCAACCGGGCAGGGGGCATCGCCTGTAGCCGTGTAGTTGAAGAGACCAGCACTGTTCACAGCCGGGTCAAAGGTTCCAGTGAATAAGCCGCCTGCGGCATTCGTCCATGTGCCACCGGCCTCCGCAGTGGCACCCAACAAAGGGAATAGAGGAGTGGCCGGACTGCTGATGCACAATGTGATCGCCGCATCAACACCGGCATTTGGTGGAGCAACGAGGTCCACGGTCACTGTTGAACTGACGCTCACACAAGGCGGTGGGACGTTGATCGTATAGGTGTACACTCCACTTGGATCAGTGCTCGGGTCGAATGTGGACGTTACCACACCACCACCGGGCGCGGTCCAAGCGCCACCAACATCCGGGGTTCCTTCCAACAAACTGAACAAGTCGCTGGTACCATCTGTAGTGCAGGCTGTCAAGAAACCAGGTCCACCTGGATACGGTGTTGCAACCACCGTAACGGTCACAATAGCGACCGCAGCTGGACAAGGTGTGGTACCAGCAACGGTGTAGATGTAATCGCCACCATTCATGCTGGCCGGATTGAACATTCCACCTGCAACAGCGCTTGGTCCGCTCCATGTTCCGGTCGCATCGGGCGTGCCGCTCAGCGCCGCAAACAAAGAGGTTGCAGGACTGCTAATGCACAGAGTAAGATCGGCATCCGCTCCAGCATTCGGTGGTTGCACCAGAGTAATGGTAACTGTTGAGCTAACACTCGTGCATGGTGGTGGTACGGCGATGGAGTACGTGTACACACCAGTACTCATTACTGCTGGATCGAACTCACCATCAACAACAGCGCTTGGTCCACTCCATGTACCGCCTGCATCAGGTGTTCCGCTGATCAAACTGAAGAGATCAACAGCTGCACCGGTCGTACACAATGTAGCTGCACCTGGTGTTCCGGGATCCGGGTTGGTGACCACGGTAACGGTCACGGTCGCAGAAGCAGCTGGGCAAGGTGCTGTGCCTGCAACCGTATACAGATAATCACCATTGCTCATTGTGGCCGGGTTGAACATTCCGCCGGCAACAACGCTTGGTCCGCTCCACATTCCGGTTGCATCGGGTGTGCCGTTCAGTGCAACCAAAAGCGAAGTGGCTGGACTGCTAATGCAAAGCGTAAGATCGGCATCCGCTCCGGCGTTCGGTGGTTGCACCAAAGTGATGGTTACCGTGGAACTAACACTGGTACATGGCAGTGGAACA
>Ga0209063_1001721_pt1 | contig 10955 bp, 9 predicted proteins | sample KloWWTmeKNB19Kit_FD_187177 | JGI IMG/M metagenome (GOLD analysis project Ga0209063, IMG submission 187177) | Active sludge microbial communities from Klosterneuburg, Austria, studying microevolution and ecology of nitrifiers - Klosterneuburg... | ecosystem: Engineered > WWTP > Aerobic digester >...
GAAATGCAAACGTCACACATGGAAATCACAAATAACAACAAAGAAATCGCAAAAGACAAGGAGGAAATAACAAATAACACGAGTGGAAACACAAAAAACACACATGGAAATAGCATATAACAACAAAGAAATCACAAATGACAAGAAAGAAATCAAAACCGCTCGATACCCCAACAGCACTGACTTTCATCTTGCCTCTTTCATCTTGCCTCTTGCCTCTTTCTTCTCGCCTCTCCTTTTCCCCTCCAATTACGGAAACCCGTAAAACAAAATAAAATAGTTCCTTTAACTTTGTAAAAAATACGTATTAGTACGGAGTTGAGAATGTAAGAGATTTGTATATTTGGAAATAGAAAAAATATGCTTCGCGCATTTTTTTAGAAGTAAAAGCGAAGCCAGTTTCGAGTATATATAAGTTGTGCGTCATTTTTCGGAACCCTGCAAAAAAGACGAGAATAAAAACAACTAAACGAAAAAAGAATTAAATTTGATGTATGGAAAAGAAACCTCTTTATACTATTGGTCATGGTAACAGAAAGCCAGAAGATTTTCTAGCTTTACTGAAAGACTTTGATATCGAATATCTAATTGATGTTCGCTCCCAACCTTATTCCAAATTTAATTCCCAATTCAACCAAAATGAAATAAAGTTTTTCCTTGAACGTAATGGAATTAAATATATTTTTATGGGAGACACAATTGGAGGAAGGCCAACTGATATATCTTGTTATGATATAGAAGGCAAAGTTGACTACGAAGTGATTAAGACGAAAGATTTCTTTCTAAAAGGAATTGAGAGATTAAAAACGGCCTACAATAAAGACATAAATGTTGTTTTAATGTGTAGTGAAAGTAAACCTTGCGAATGTCATAGAAGTAAGCTAATCGGTAAAGTTTTAGATGTTGATAAAATCGTTATGAAACATATTGATGAAAAGGGGAAAATTAAAAACCAAGCATCTGTAATTAGTGAACTTAACAAAGGGCTTTCTGAATTCGACTTATTCGGGAATCCTATAAATTCAACATCAAGAAAAGCTTATTTATAGCCTATGGAATTTTTTACAATTGGAGTTTACAACTCTACAGAAAAGAGTTTTTTTGACAAACTCATGGAAAACAATATTGATACATTTTGCGACATTAGACAACGAAGAGGTGTCCGAGGTTCGAAATATTCATTCGTAAATAGTAATCGTTTACAACAAAAACTCAACGATTTAGAAATTAAGTATGGCTATATACCGGATTTAGCTCCAACTACTGAAATTAGAGAATTACAGAAAGAAATCGACCTTGGAAATGGAGAATTGAAAAGAGAAAGACAAGAGCTCGGAAAAGTTTTTATCATTGAATATAAAAACAAAATTTTGAAGAATTTTGATTTTGATAAGTTCTTCGAAAGTCTTGACCAAATTGGAGCAAGTAGGATTGCTCTATTTTGTGTAGAAGAACATCCTGAAGCATGTCATCGTTCAATTGTTTCAGACAAACTGATGAATAATTACAATTATAAAATTACTCATCTATAAAATATGGAAGTATTAATCGTATCAAAAACTCATATGTCAACTGCTGCTTGTGTTGGCGGATTAGTGCTTGTAAACAATCGCTATGTAAGGCTGTTAAATCCTGGAAATTATAATCAATCAACAGATACAGATTTTGAAGTAGGAGAAATTTATGATATAACTTTTACTGACAGAGTAGATATTCATCCTCCACATATAGAAGATGTTATTATTACCTCAAAACGTTTTCTTCGTAGAGTTGATGATATGCCAAACTTTATAACACAAAGAAATATTTTAGATTGGAACGGTCATATTGACAACTTGTTTGATGGCTTTTTAAGCTGGACAGATAGCGGAACAGGTTACATTCCGTTAGAAAAGGAAATGCCAAACCAAAGTGTGGGCTTTTGGATTTCAAATAGAGAATTAATTAAAGTCACTTTTGGTAATAAAGTACGTTATAGATATCCTAATGGTAGAGATTTTAGGAATATAAGTTATGTTGGTTATCAAGAAACATTAGAAACAATTCCAACTGGAACAATATTAAGAGTTTCACTATCAAGAGTATTTCCACCAGAAGTTTCTGAAATAAATTCACCACGTGGTTATTATCTTCAATTATCAGGTTGGTATAAAAATGGACGCCAAGTGAATCAACCAATCAGACGTACCGCAATTGATATTGAAAACGATTTACCATTTTAACCAAAAAAACGAACGCACAACAGCCCGATCGCTCGAATTTCCAATCCGTGCCCACAACCAATCTTAATTGAAAATTATTTAAAAACCAATAAATAAAATAAAACTAACCCCGATCGCGAGGATTTCCAATCCATACCCAAAACCATGAACAAATAAACTAAATAAATAAAAACCCATACCCAAAAACACAATCCCGTAGGGATGCTATCTCGGTAGGGATGTATTTCAATGCATCCAAAAAATGCATCCCAAAAGCACATCCCAACAATGCATCCCATCAACACCATTCCCGCAGATTTGCAATCCGTGCCCAAAACAATAACCTTAGTTTAAAAAAGAAAAATAAAAACAACTTAAAATGATATATAAAATAAACATATACCTTTACAAAATCATTTTAAGAAAAATATCAAAAACATGAAAAGAAAAGCATTTTTAGTTTTTACATGGTTTATAATTAATCCAATATTTGGGCAAATAAACTTTGCTGAAAAAGAAAGAATCTATGACTTCGACTTATTAAGCGTCGAACTTATTTATGATGATTTTGATAATGATAACGACATAGACATTATAAAATATCAACCCTACAACCAAAAAAATGTACTAATACAAAAAAATGAAAACGGAAATTTAAATCAAAGTTTACCCAAATTAATATCTACTAATATAGACCCAATTATTTCTTTAGATTTGAATAATGATAACTATCCTGATTTAATTACCTATTATTCATATAACACAATTGGCGTTTTATATAATTTACAAAATGACACATTTAGTAGTCAACAAACACTGCTGAATTTTTCTGGTTCATATAGTATCTCACCAATCAAGTTTGATTATAATAACGACGGTTTTATTGACTTAATCGTAACAGATAATCAAGATAAAACATACGTGTTAATAAACAATCAAAATGGTGGTTTCTTACCCAAGCAATTATTACTTGCATTAAATAGTAGCACTGCTTCAATATACAAAATTGATGATTTTGATAATGATGGCGATTTTGATTTATATGTTTTTGATTATAATTTAAAAATTTACATAAATAATAACGGAAACTTCGCTACCGGAGGTGTACTTCAAATAAGCACAACTCCAATTAAAGAATATGGAATCCTTGACCTAGATCAAAATGGATATAAAGATGTTTTATATTGGAACAGTGGAGCAATTTGGGCAAAATATTTTGGACTAAATCCAACCACAAATCAAATTACTGCTCTAAGTAACACAGCAGTTGTAGCAAACATTCCCCTTAACTATATGACAAACAATAGCAATTCAATATTTGTTAAAAATACAAACACAGGCATTTATGATGTTTATATAGCGTTAGAAACAACTCAAAACGAATCAAATATCTATAAATTCAATATCAACAATGGAATTTTTAGTAGTGCCGAAGTTGTACTATCAAACTTTAATGTAAATGTATTTTACCAAAACAATTTAAAATTTATTGACCTAAATAATAATGGAGATATCGATTTTTCTTTTACATCAGACTTCAACTCTCAAAAAATGATTCATATAAATTATGATATTGATAATTTAATAGATAAAACAATCTGTATTCAACAATCCATCATTCCAGAGGAATTCACGGTAATTGATATGAATGGAGATGGAATTGAAGATCTTTGTGTTGGAAACCAAAACGGTTTGGGCTATTATGAAAAAATGGAAAATAACGAACAAAAACCCATAAAAAATTTAATAGGCGTAATGTCAAACCCAAATGCATCAACATATACTTTGAATCATATTGTAGACTTTGATAATGATGGCTTAGGTGATGTAATTGACTACTACCAATCAGATATGTATGCAAAAGTCTTTAAAAACCTAGGAAATGATAATTTTTTATTTATCGAGAATATTACAATCCCAATTTTAACCACAGGAATTTATTTTCTAGACATTGATAATGATGGATATAAGGATTTGTTGTTTAAAAAAAATCCTTACACTACAGGTGATGTACTTTTATGGGCGAAAAACAATAATGGAATTAACTTTGAAGACGTTCAGTCAATATCTGTAAATTATCCTAACGAAATTGATCCTATTTCATTATCCTTTAATGATTTTAATAATGATGGTGATACAGATATAGTTTTACTAAGTAATTATTATTTAAATGAGGCATACTCTTCTGAAATAATTTTACTTGAAAATCAAAACGGCTCTTTTTCAGGCACAAGCCTTGCAACTTTAGTAGGCAATTATAATCAAGGAAATATTAAAATCAAAGACATCGATCAAGATGGCCATTTAGATATTTTTGTATATGACACAAGTAACAACCCCTTTTTAATGTATAAAAATGATGGGCAAAATAATTTTTACAAAAAAACTATCGACAACATACCTATTTATGATATAGATTTTGACGACAATGATGGAGATGGAAAATATGAAATTTATGCTATGAATTGTAATCCAGATTCATATATAAGTAATGTTTTTTATTATAAGACTATAAACTTTTTGAATTTTTCAAAAATTAATATTGATACTTACGAAGCACCCAATGACTTAAAAGGAGATTTATTATTATTTGATTATAATAATGATAATAAAAAAGATTTATTTGTTATAAATCCTGATTTTTCAAATGGACTAATATCAGTATTTATGAGTAATTCAAATACGCTTGTAATAGAAGATACTGATGGTGGTAATAATTTAAAAATATTTCCTAATCCTTTTACAGATTCAATTAATTGGAATGAGGAATATAATAAAAATTATAAATTACAATTATTTTCATTAAATGGAAAATTGATATACGAAGAGAAAACTTCAAATAATAAAATAGATTTTTCATTTTTAGAGGACGGAACTTATATATTAGTAATTGAGGATGCGGATATACATAGTAAAAACACATACAAAATAATTAAAAAATAAAAACCCTATTGCACCGCTAGTATCCATACCCCAATCCCACGGATTTTCAATCCATACCCAAAACCTTGAACAAATAAACTAAATAAATAAAAACCCATACCCAAAAACACAATCCCGTAGGGATGCTATCTCGGTAGGGATGTATTTCAATGCATCCAAAAAATCAATCCAAAAAATACATACTATTATATAAAACCAACATTATCATCCCAACAACCATTTGTCATTCCCGCGAATGCGGGAATCCATCTCTCAACTTTTCCCTCAAACTCTCGCTTCTTGCTTCATGCTTCTTGCCTCTTGCTTCTCGCTTCTCAAATCTCACATCTTTTCCACCAATTCAACATCATTTTCCATTTTCACGACGCTTTTTTAAAAAAACATCGACAAACGACACGCTAAATCCGACAAACAGCATTCTATGAAAATCCACTTTCATTATAATATCCTCAAAAACAATCAATTATAATTCAATTAAATTATCTAATTCACAACAAAAACCTACAAAAAATAAAATATTCATAAAAATAAAATGAAATGTAATTCGTATTAAAAAACCGCTTTAACTTTGTAAAGTCCTGAAAGACAGGATGCCTCAAATCTAAAATAATACAAAATGAAAACAAGTAAAGAAAACATCTTCTCAATGCTAAGAGCAGTAAGCTCTTTCAACGAAACAGTACCAGTAAGCATCCAAGGAATGATGCCTGGCTACGATGCGCTAATAATAGAATTAGCCGACAAAAATGTACAAATCGGAACCCTCAGCGGTAACCAAGGCCTAAGTCTAAAAGGATACCAAGAAAAAAAATCAGAAACAAAAAAAATCCTAGTAACAAAAGTAATGACAATCGTATATGCCACAAAAGCATTCGCAATAGCAGAACAAAACAACGTCCTACTAGCGCAAACAAAAGCAATAGCTAAGACTAAATTACTAAAAATGAGAGACTCTAAAACCGCCGACACAGCCGAGGAAATGATAACAATCGCAACAGGAATCCAAACCGATTTAAACCCATACGGAATTACCATACCAGTATTAGAGCAAACAACAGAATTGCTAACAACATTTAGAACCGAGTTAGCAATCCCAAGAAACAAAATTGCAGCCCGAAAACTAGTAACAGCCCAAATAAACACACTCTTCAAAGAAGCCGCAGCAATACTATTCAACCTAGACACACTAGTAAACACAGTAGCCGAAAGAGAACCAGCTTTCAAAGAAGAATACTTCTTCAACAGAAAAATAATAAACTACCACGGAAGCAAACTATCACTTCGCGGATTTGTTAAAAACGAAGAAGGAAACCCAATCCAAAACGTAGTAGTATCAACCCTAAACGGAAAAAGAGTAACCAAAACAACAGAACGAGGTTACTACGAATTCAAAAATCTACCAGTAGGCATCGACACCTTAGTATTCGAAAAAGTCCAATTCAACGAATACCGAACAACAGTCGGAATAGTAAAAGGCGAAAGAGTAGAACTAAACGTAACACTTCAAAACGCACAATCACAATCAGGAGCTGCCTAAAGTAGAACCTCAAAAAAATCCGCAGCAATGCGGATTTTTTACGTTTATACCACTACAACTCTCCACAACCCTCGCAGGGTTTTGAACCCTGCGAGGGTTAATAACAAACAACAACTACCTTTCAATCAGGGTTTTTCCTATTCAAAAACAGGGAAAACCCTATTTAGCCACTAGGGAAAATCCTATTACGAATTAGGGTTTTCCCTGTAGGATGGTTTTTTTAGTTAATCTAAATTTGATATGTCAAACTATAAAACATATTAATTATGAGAACTATTAAATTAACCTTTCTAGCTTTTCTATTCCTTTTTGGAACCAGTTATTTACACGCTCAAAAAATTGCATCAGATAGCGAAGGTGAAAGCGTATTTTCAAATTATTCATTCGATGACTACAAAATAGACATCAGTACAGACGAACCCTTTAGCATTGGATTTTCAGGTTCACAATTTAAAAACTCTTTTTCCAAAGTAAAAAAAGACGTTTCTAACAAAGCTAAAGATTACTATTTCAAATATGGTCTATTAAACTCGGGTGATCAACTGGATTTTAGCAAATTAAACAATAATAAGTTCGGACATTCATTCAAAATTGGGTACCAAAGCATAGTTACATCACTTGCTAATATAAACCAAACCTTTTTAGGTCGTGGTGGATTAGGTGTCAGTGCTTTTTTTAATATTGATAATTTTGATTACTTCAATAGCGCAACTCAAGTAGAAACTACAAAACAACCTGTCTCTTATGGTGTTGAACTTAACGGAATGTTTATTTTTAAAAAAACAATCACTAGTTTCGAAAAAATCACATTCATCTCCTATTTTGAAGCTAAATATTTTGTTAAAACATGGAATAACAATACTTTATTAAACTATCAATCTGATGATAATTTTATTTTAGACAATAGTGATACCATTGTTGTTTTAGAGGATTTTAAAGGAAAATATGGTGTTTTAGATAATGATATAAGTAGAGTTAGAATAGCAGTATCGGAACCTATTTTTTATAGAAGGGTAAATTTAACTCCTTATATCGTTACAAACATAACCTCAAATACTAAACCATTATACCTCATGGGAGCCAACTTCAATTTTATACAAGCAGAAATAAACAGACAAGAATTAAACTTCGATTCAACATTTGGGATAGGAATTGATTATGCTTATCAGGATAGTGTATGGAGTAAACCTACAGTGTTTTTAAGAGGTAGTATAAATTTTGGAAAATACGCTAAGGATTAATTTATAAAACAACAAACAGGTTAGCTGAAAACTGTATAGAGTAAGCAACACATAAAAACATTTATATCATGGAACATGCACTTTATTGGAACGAAGTAGCTATTGAAGCTAACCGTTTAAGTTTTACAAATTTAAAAGAAGGAGAAGTCCCAGAACAAGGTGGACCAACGCTTGGCTCAAGAGCGTTAGGAATTATACATCTTGCCATGCACGATGCTTATAAAGGTATATCAGGAACCAGTAAATTTGATTTTTATTTAACTCCTGCTCTTCAACCAGCAATCCCTAATCTAACAGGTATAGATAGACAAAAGGCATCAGAAACAGCAATTGCAGCGGCTGCTCATAGCACCTTAGTGGCACTATATCCAAAAAGTAAATCCTACTTTGATGAAAGACTAAATTCATTACCTGATATTTTAGAATTTCAACAAGCTTATCAATATGGCTGTGAAATTGCTACTACTATTCTAGAATTAAGAAAACACGATCCAGGAAATTCAGATGCTGGATATAATCCACCACCAGGAAGAGGAAAACACAAAGCCGATCCAAATAATTCAAACCAAGATTTTCTTGGTCCGTTTTATGGCAAATCTAAGTTGTTTTCTACTAGCAAAAGATATGAACTAACTAACCAACCTTTTACAATTAATGGAACATTCAACTCCAATGATCCAGAATATAAAAGAGCATTTGAGCAAGTAAAAATCAAAGGAATTGCAACAGAGCAAATGGGAACACTAGCTCCAACAGATGATAAAAGAACCAGTGAAGAAAGTTTAATAGGTGTTTATTGGGCCTATGATGGAGCAAGAAACATTGGAACACCACCAAGATTATACAATCAAATTGTTAGAGTAGTAGCTAAGGAAAACACCAATTTAATAGGTTTTTCTAACTTGACTGAGAGAAACATTCGTTTGTTTGCACTAGTAAATGTGGCTATGGCTGATGCAGGAATTCTTGCTTGGGAGGAAAAATACAGACACAACCTTTGGAGACCTATTAATGGAATAAGAGAACACGATAACTCAATGGGGGAATCAGGAACTCCAACTAGTAATTTTAATGCAGATTGCGATCCATTTTGGTTGCCGTTGGGTGCTCCAAAATCTAACATTGAAAAACCTAACTTTACTCCTGATTTTCCTGCATATCCTTCTGGTCATGCTACTTTTGGTGCTTCATCACTTCATATAACAAGATTGTTTTTCGGTATTCCGCTTGGAGATAGAAAAAAAGACAATTTATTTAATGGATATGAATTCACTTCAGATGAATTAAATGGAATTACAAAAGATAATAACAGTACAATTCGTCCTTTTCATAAAAGAAAGTTCGATAATGGATTATGGGAAATGATTGTCGAAAACGCATTAAGTAGAATATATCTAGGTGTTCATTGGTCTTTTGATGCTTTTAAAACTAAAAGCGATAACAAAACACCTGACCTAGACAAAAAAACTGGTGGAGTAGATTTAGGAATCTCAATAGCAGAAGATATCTTTACTAATGGTTTGAAACAATCTAATACTTAGATTAATAAATCTCAGTCGTCAAACAAACAATTCCCAAACCCAAGCCCAAAGCTTGGGTTTTTTATTAATAAAAAAAAGAGATTGGAGCTAAACCACAATCTCTTTCTATAAAAATAAATCTAAAAAATCTTTATCCCAAATGTGAACCTAAATCATTGTTCATGCCTCTAACTGCATCAGCACTTTTTGCAAACAACGCTTTTTCTGCATCATTCAAGTTGATGTCAACGATTTTTTCAACACCATTTTTACCGATGATACATGGAACACCTATACAAATATCACTTTGACCATATTCACCTTCTAAGAATACTGAACAAGGAATCATTTTCTTTTGGTCGTTCAAAATAGCATCAACCAAATAAGAAACACTTGCACCTGGCGCATACCAAGCCGAAGTTCCTAATAATCCAGTTAAAGTTGCTCCACCAACCATAGTGTCAGCAGCAACTTTTGCCAATGCTTCTTCCGATAAAAATTGAGAAACTGGAACACCATTATAAGAAGCTAATCTCGTTAATGGAATCATTGTTGTATCACCGTGACCACCAATTACCATTCCTGAAATATCGTTAGCTGGTTTGTCTAAAGCCAAAGATAAATATGTTTTGAAACGTGAACTATCTAAAGTTCCACCCATTCCAATAATTCTATTTTTAGGTAAACCTAATGATTTGAATGCTAAATACGTCATTGTATCCATAGGATTAGATACAATCACAAAAATAGCGTTTGGAGAATGTTGCAATAAACTTTCGGCCACTGATTTTACAATTCCAGCGTTAATACCAATCAACTCTTCACGAGTCATTCCTGGTTTTCTTGGAATTCCTGATGTAATCACCACTACATCACTTCCAGCTGTTTTTGTATAATCGTTTGTGCTTCCAGAAACTTTAGTATTGAACCCTAAAGTGGTTTGCGTTTGCATAATGTCTAACGCTTTTCCTTCTGCAAAACCTTCTCTAATATCTACCAACACAATTTCGCTGGCAATTCTTCTGTAAGCAATAGCATCAGCACAAGTTGCGCCAACGTTTCCTGCTCCTACAATTGTAACTTTCATTTTCTTCTAGTTGTTTATTTGTTTATTCGGTAATTTGTTTATTTGTTAGAAGTCTTAGATTATTTGCCTTTCGGTTAACCAAATTGACAAATAACCAAATACACTTTTTATGCGTCGATTTTAGCATAAACGGCATTCTTCTCGATAAACTCTCTACGTGGTGGAACTTCATCGCCCATCAACATTGAGAATACTCTATCTGCTTCGGCTAAACTATCAATCGTAACTTGACGTAAGGTTCTAAAGTTTGGATCCATTGTAGTTTCCCACAATTGTTCCGCATTCATTTCTCCAAGACCTTTATAACGCTGAATTCCTGCGCTTCCGCCCATTCTTTCGTTGGCTGAATCACGTTGGTCATCATTCCAAGCATATTCTTTTTTGTTTCCTTTTTTAACTAAATATAATGGTGGCGCAGCAATATAC
>Ga0209063_1001725_pt1 | contig 10937 bp, 9 predicted proteins | sample KloWWTmeKNB19Kit_FD_187177 | JGI IMG/M metagenome (GOLD analysis project Ga0209063, IMG submission 187177) | Active sludge microbial communities from Klosterneuburg, Austria, studying microevolution and ecology of nitrifiers - Klosterneuburg... | ecosystem: Engineered > WWTP > Aerobic digester >...
TACCGCGGCGCCGTCCTTGCTCAGCAATGTCTCGGCGCCCACGACCTGGCCCTCTCTGAGCGGCTCCAGGCGTTCGCGGGCGAGCTGGGCGGCCACATCCGGCTCGGCCCGTCCGCCAGGGGTCTCGCCGATGGCGACGATCCGAACCGGCTGGGCGATCGCCTCGCGCAGGGCCGGGATGGCCCGCGGGACCATGACAGAGAACGGCGTAATCACCGCGTTGGTGTTCCGTCCGGGCGCGCGCAGCGCCTCGGCCGGCTGCCAGCCCGAGTCATCAAACTGCGGGTCGGCCCAGTCCGTTGGCGCGCGCCGGGCGTCGTAGATTTCGACATAGCCCAGGCTGCCCGAGGGCGTGTTCTGCTGCCAGGCCTCGGACACGAGATGGCGCCAGACCGGGCCGGTATCGAGCCGGATGTCCCCGGCATCGCCTTGCAGAAAAAAACCGCCGCAGCCAAAGGCCCGGGCGGCCTCCCACTGTGGCAGCTCATACCAGGCCGTGTTGCGGCCATACGAATGGGCGAGCGCGGCGATCACGTTCTGGCCGGGCTTCAGATGGGGCGCGATGTCATACGGATCAACGCACTGCCAGGCCGGATTGCTGCGGGCCGGCCCGCGCCCGACCCTGTGGCCATTGACGATGAGCTGATACCGGCCATCGGCCGATGCCCACACCTGCGCGGAGGCCGGGACCTCGATCAGGTCAAACGTCCGCCGGAAATAGACGAAGCGATTCGCCTCGCCCTCGGCGGGCGGGGCGGTGTTGGCAAATCCGGGTTGGCTCAACCCGCGCGCGCGCCAGATCCAGTCGGCGCGCCGGGCAAAGCGGGTGTCCGTCTGCATCTCGGGACGGGGTTCAGACCGCGTAACCGCCTGAGCCAAGCTGGCTTCCGCGCGCCTCGGCCCGTTGGGCCTCGTAGTTGCCGGCCCGGTAAGCGGCGATCGGGTCGGCCGGCACGCCCATCTCCTCGCGGACCGCGATCAGGAGCGGCCGCACATCAGCCCGAAAGGCGTCGGTCAGCAGGCGATGGGCCTGCAGCACGTCACCAGCGGACTGGGCGGCGGCCAGGCGCGCGCGCGGGACGATCAGGGCCTTGGCCAGCGCTTCCTGGCAGTTCAGCACCGACTGCAGCATCGGGCCGATCTTGCCCTCGATGTTGTGCGACTGGTCGATCATGTAGGCCACATCCCGGGCCGCCTCGCCGGCAGCCACCAGTTCGTTGTAGATCAGGAAGAGCTCATACGGGTTGACGCTGCCCACGATCAAATCGTCGTCGGCGTATTTGCGGTTGTTGAAGTGAAAGCCGCCCAGGCGGCCCTCGTCCAGCAGCGCCGCGACGATCTGCTCGATGTTGACCCCCTGGGCGTGGTGGCCCAGATCGACCAGCACCTGGGCCTGCGGCCCGAGCTTGAGGGCCATAACCAGGGCCATGCCCCAGTCGGCCACATCTGTGCTGTAGAAGGCGGGCTCAAAGAATTTGTACTCGATCATCATCCGCGACCCGCCAGGCAGGCGGCTGTAGGCCACGCCAAGCCCTTGCTCGAAGCGCTGTTTGCGCGCGCGCAGGTCGTCCTGCCCGGCGTAGTTGGTGCCGTCGGCAAACCACAGGCTGAGGATGTCGCTGTTGACCTTCGGCATGATCTCGCAGCACTCGATGATGTGGTCGAGGGCGGCCTCGCGAATCGCCGCGGACGGGTTACCCAACGATCCAAGCCGATAGTCCTCGGACTGGAAGACATTCGGATTGACCGCCCCGATGGCGATGCCCTTTGCCTCGGCATATTGGCGCATGCCGGCATAGTCGTCGTCGGGCGGGCGATCCCACGGGATGTGGATGGCGACGGTCGGGGCAATACCGCACAGGCTGTGGACCAGGGCGGCGTCATCGAGTTTCTCGGGCACGCTGCGGGCCGCGCCGGGCCAGGGGTAGACCTTGAAGCGGGTGCCGCTGTTGGCATAGCCCCACGAAGGCGTCTCGATTCGCTGTTGTTTGAGGGCCGCCCTGGCAACCTCGATATCGACGCCGGTTTCGGCAAGTTGTTCGGCCAGAAGGGAATAGCGTTGCGCGTTGGACATGACGGCTTAATGAATTTGCGAAAGATAGCGCCCGTAGATGGCCCCGACCAGGCCGGGATTGTGGAACACCTCGGGCAGGGTGGGCATGATTTCAAGCTGAGCGCGCGGGATGAGCGCCGCGATCCGTTCGGCCAGCGCGAGCGGGTGCAGCGGGTCGTCGGGCCAGCCGATGACGCAGGTTGGGCAGCGCAGCGCGCGCAACGGCTCCATATCGGGCATCGTCCAGTTCATGACGGTGCGCATGGCGGTGGCCAGGCTGTCCGACTGATGCGAGGCGAAGGTTCCGCCGACGACCTCGATGACGTCCTCGGGCCAGAAGAATTGGTCGCGCCAGACCTCGCGCGCGGCGGCCAGAAACGCGGGCAGGCCGAGGGTCTGGATGCGGCCGGCCATCTCAATCATGCGGGGCGCTTCCGAGTTGACTGCGTCGCCAAACGCCGGCACGGTCAGCAGCAGCGCCTGGACCCGCTCAGGGTGGCGCAGGGCGAAGGTCAAGGTGGTATCGGCGCCCATTGATTCGCCGCCGACGATGGCCTTGTCGATGTTCAACGCATCCATCACCGCGGCCATGTCCTCGGCCATCGCTTCGGGGGTGAAGAGCGCCGGATCGGTTACCGGGCTCGAGTCCCCATGCCCGCGCTGGTCGAAGATGACGATGCGATAGCGGTCGGCCAGGGCGGCGAGTTGCCGGCGCACGCCGTGCCGATTGCCGGACAGGCCGTGGGCGAAGACCAGGGCCGGACCGTCGCCGAAAGTCTCGGCCACGATCTCAAGCCCGTCGGAGGGGATCCTCAGGAGTTTGCTCATGGTTTGGGTTTGGGCCGCTGACACGGCGCGTGCGGATCAGGCCAGCAGTACGTTGACGCCGCGGGCGCGCAGATCCGTCACCTGGTCCGCGGGCGCGGCCGTATCGGTGATGATCCGCTGCACCTTGTCGATTGGCGCGAAGCTGATGAGGGACACTTCTCCAAATTTCGTGGCATCGACGAGGCCGACCACTTGCTGGCAGCGCTCGATCATTTTGACCTTGACGTTGGATTCCTGCAGGTGCACGTCAGTCAAGCCATGTTCGACCGTGATGCCGCGCGCGCCGAAGAAGCCAATCGTCGCATTGATGCCGGCCAGCATGTCCCAGGCTACCGAGCCGATCAACGACACCGCCGTCATGCGCAGTTGCCCGCCGGTCAGGATGGTGGTGATGTCCGGGCGATTGACCAACTCGAGCGCGGTCTGGATGCCATTCGTGATGATGGTGATGTCGTGCAGATCGCGCCGGGTGAGCAACGCCCGAACCACATACAGGCCGGTCGTGCTGGCATCGAGGATGATTGAATCGCCCGGGTTGATCAGGCTGGCTCCGGCCTCGCCGATGCGTTGCTTCACCTCGGCGTTGATGGCCACCCGCGCGCCGAAGGTGAACTCGTTGGTGGAGCGGCTGCTGAGCATCGCGCCGCCGCGGGTGCGAGCCAGGAAACCCTCCGCGGCCAGGGTGTTGAGATCCTGTCGCACGGTCACCTCGGACACATCAAGCAGACTGCTCAACTCGGTGACACTGGCCGTGCTGCGCGTCCGAAGGTATTCCAGGATTTTGTCCTTGCGCAGGATCGAGAGGTGGGCAGACACGCCGACATTGTAAAAGGCTTTCGAAATCTTGTCAATATCTTTCGAAAGCGGCGCCTTCTTGACAGATATCGAAAGAAACAGTAAGATATCGAAACCAACCGCCTGATTCAAAAGGAGAAACCCGCGATGGAACATCCACCTTCCTCTGCTCGCCGCGCGAAGTGGCTGGGCGTCGGCATCACCGCCGCCCTGTTGCTTGCCGCCTGCGGCGCCGCCACGCCCGCCCCGACGGCGGCCCCCGCTAAGCCCACTGATGCGCCCAAGCCCGCCGCGACCACGGCGCCCGCTGCGCCGGCTGCCACGACGGCACCTGCGGCGCCAGCCGCGACCGCTGCGCCGGCAGCTACGGCCGTTCCGGTCGCGCCGACCTTCCCGCCCGCGCCTGTCGCCACCGCGGCCAGCCGGCCCGATCTCAAGGGCGAACTGGTCATCAACACCTGGCGCGACATCTCGGCCGATCCGAAGCATCCGTCCTACACGATGTATCTGCTGATGCAGCAGTGGGCGAAGAATCACCCCAACGTCAAGCTCACCCTGCAGCCCATGCTTGGCAACGTCACCGATATCTTCGGCTTCATCACCACCAACCTGCGCTCGAAGACCCTGGCCGATGTCGTGATGCAGTACTTCCCCTCGCCCGCCCAGATCGACGTCGATCTGCAGTATGACTTCACGGCCGACCTGGCCAAGCCCAACCCGTACAGCGCGAACCCGACCTGGAAGGATGACTTCCCGCTCAAGGCCATCGCCCTGGACGGCGTAACGACCGGCGGCAAGACCGTGATGGTGGGCACGACCTTCGTCGGCGACCTGGGCGACACGGCCGTGCTCTACAACATGGACCTGCTCAACAAGGCCGGCATCACCGCCCTGCCCAAGACCTGGGCCGAGCTCGTCGACGCCCAGAAGAAGCTGAAGGCCGCCGGCATCCAGCCCTTCTTCATGCCCACGGCCGGCAACGAGGCCTATGTCTTCTCCTGGTATGTCGGCATCATGACTGACGAGCTCATGCCCGACATCGTCAAGGCCTGCGATGGCCAGGTCGATGAGAAGAAGGACGGGCTGATCAGCCAGAAGGAGGCCGTGTGGTGCATCAAGACCGGCAAGTGGAACGTCAAGGACCCGGGTGTCCAGGCGCTGTTCACCACCTTCAAGGACTGGTCGCCCTACTTCCACGAGGGATACCTCGCGCCGCCCGCCCCGGGCAACCTGTTCACCCAGGGCAAGGTCGCCTTCTACCCGATCGTGCGGCTGAATATGCCCATCATCGAGGGCGATCCTAACGTCAAGTTCAATTGGGGGACCTTCTATCTTCCGTCGCTCAAGGGCGGCACCCCCAAGCGGATTGGCAACGCCGGTCTGGGCTCGGGTTCGCAGTATCTGTTCATCCCCAAGACCACCGTCGAAAAGGGCAAGCTCGACCTGGCCCTGGACCTGCTGCAGTACGTCACCAGCGCCAAGGGCAACGACTACTGGTGCGGTCTGCAGAGCGTGCCATGCTTCGTCTCGGGCACCGCGCCCGAGAAGGTCTTCGCCGGCAACCCACAGCAGGCCAAGCGCTATAGCGGTTTCATCGACCCGCCGGCTTCGACCTCGCGGGCCAGCTTCATGGACATCAACAACGCATTCGCCCAGGCCAGCACCGTGGCCGAGATCAAGATCTTCCAGGACTACCTCGGCGGGACAGCCACCCTCGATCAGTCTCTGGTCGCCTATCAGAAGCTGCTCGACACCCTGGCCGAGACCGCCGTCCGCCAGCACCCCGAGTGGAAGGCCGACACCTGGAAGTAGTCTGACGGTCGCAACTGGCTATCGGAAGCGATCACCCCCGGCGCAACCGGGGGTGATCGCTTCCAAACCCTCATTCGAAGATCGCCCGACTGGAGTTCCATGACAGCCGCCACACCAAAACTCGCCGGGCCCTCGGGCCGATGGGCGCGCCTCGCCCGCAAAATGTGGCGCAGCCGGGTGCTCTACCTGCTGCTCCTGCCCACCGCCATCAGCCTCATCACCTTCTACTACGGGCCGTTACTGTCCGGGCTGTGGCACTCTTTCCGCTACTGGGATCTCAAGCAGGACATCTTCATCGGGCTTGAAAACTACACCCGCATGTTCGAGGAGACCGCCGCGCTGGCCGCCTGGCGCAACATGGCCGTCATCCTGCTCTCGCAACTGGTCATCGTCTCCAGCATGCCTCTGCTTGGGGCGCTGCTTGTGTTCCGACTCACGGGCGGGCGGATGCAATATCTGTGGCGGATCATCTTCGTGCTTCCGATCGTTGTGCCTGGCACGGTCGTCGTCTTCGTGTGGCGCTGGTTCTATGGCGTCGACGGCGGTTTCAACCTCCTGCTTCGCGCGGTTGGCTTGAGCAGCTGGACCCGGATCTGGCTGGGTGAGATCAGCACCGCCCTGCCCGCCATCATTGCGGTCGGCTTTCCCTGGGTGGCCGGGCTGAATTTCCTGATCTATCTGGCCGCGCTGCAATCCATCCCGGGCGAAGTCATCGATGCTTCCAAGGTTGATGGCGCCGGCCCGATCCGGCGCTTTTTCTCGGTCGAACTGCCGCTCGTCCGCCCCCAAATCGTGCTCCTCATCATCCTGACCTTCATCTTCTACCTGCGCTCGTTTGACGCGCCGCTGATCATGACCAACGGCGGGCCGGGCACGGCCGGGACGCTGGTGCCGGGTCTGCAGATGTATCGGGCGATCCGGGACGACCTGGATCTGGGCTATGGTTCGGCCATCGGCACGGTTCTCTTCATCGTTATGATTCTCCTGACCTTTCTCAACTTCGCCTTGCGGGCCCGGATTGCGCGGAACGAGCAAAAACGCGGGGGGCAAGCATGACCCGGCATCGTTTCCGGTTCGACGGCGGACAGGCCTTCATCCACACGGTTCTCGTCCTGTTGGCAACCTTCACCTTTGTACCGGTGCTGACCCTCCTTGCGCTGTCGCTCAAGGACACCTATCAGTTCATCAACCAGCCCATCGGCCTGACGTTCCCCCTGGAATGGAAGAACTATGAAATGGCCTGGGCGTTCATGCGCGATCCGCTGGCCCACAACATCATCGTCGCGACCGCCGCCGTAAGCGCCAACCTGTTCATGGCCTCGCTGAGCGCCTATGTGTTTGCCCGCCACGACTTCCCCTTCCGGAATGTGCTGTTTTCGCTCGTTGGGATTCTGCTCTTCGTCCCGGGCACGGTGCTGCTGGTGCCCAACTACGTTCTCATCATCAATCTGAAGGTTCAAAACACGCTGATGGCGCTGATCCTGCCCTATGCCGCCCAGCAGGTCTTCACCCTGGTGGTGCTGCGGACCTTCTTCGAGGAACTGCCTTCGGAGATGTTCGACGCGGCCAAGGTCGATGGCGCGTCTGCCTTCCAGGAATACATGCGGATCGCCATACCGTTGTCCTGGCCGATCATCAGCGCGATGGCGATCTTCCAGGTCTGGCAGATCTGGAACGACTACGCCTGGCCATCGCTGGTCGCCAACTCGAACGAGGCCCGCACGGCCGTCACCGGATTGATCTACTTTAATGACTTCTCGCGTCCCGAGCCGGGGGCGGGCATGGCCGCTGCCGTGATCGCCGCGGTGCCGATGCTGATCCTGTTCCTGGTCACCATGCGCTCGTTTATCGCCGGGCTGACCGCCGGGGCGGTGAAGGGATAGGCGCGAGGCATGAACGAGCTGGCTGTTTCGACTATTACGTTTCGCGCGCTTGATCTGGCGAGCGCGCTGGACTGGATCGCGGCCGAAGGCTACACGACGGTTGACCTGGCCCTCATTCCGCGCTTCTGCCCGCATGCCGACCCGGTTGCCCTCGACGATGCGGGACGCCAGCGACTGCGTGGCCTCTTCGACGCGCGCGGGCTGCGGGCCGCGACGATGAACACCTGGTCGCTGACCGCTCTGAACGGGCCGGCCGGACCCGCTGTTGAACTCGCCTGGCTGCGCGCGTCGCTCAAGCTGGCTGTTGCCCTGGGCTGCCGGGCGATTTCCGCCCAACCCGGGCGCAAGGCCGAGCCGGAGGCGTGGCTCAGCCAGGCCCGGCTCGTGACTGGCCACCTTGATCAGATCGGGCGCGAGGCGGCTGATCTGGGCGTGCAGTTGCTGGTGGAGGCCCCGCACATGGGCACGCTCGCCCAGACCTTCGATCAGGCCCTGGATTTCCTGGACCTGCTGGGCACCCATGTCGGTGTGACCCTGGACAGCAGCCATATCCGCAACGGCGGGGCGACCCTCGCCCGCGCTCTGGGCGAGTACGCGGGCCGGGTGAAGCACACCCATCTGCGCGATTACGGGGATGGCAGCATCAACGTGACGCCTGGCGACGGCGACATCGACTACGGGGCTTTCTTCGTTGGGTTGCGCCGGCACGCCTATCGGGGCGACTTTGCGCTCGAGCTCGAGTATCCCAACGCGACGATGGAGGATTGCCGTGCCGAACTGCGGCGGGCGGCCGCTCATCTTCGCCCGCTGATGATCGGCAAAACAACTTTGGCTTGATCGGCATCCCGCGCGGAGCGCGGGATGCCGATCAAGCCGGATCTTTGGACCCCTCCGCCGGAGGAGCAAACATGGACAAACTTCGAGTCGCCTTTATCGGCGCGGGCCGCCATGCCAACGCCAGCCTGTATCCGTCCCTGCGCCTGGCGCCGATAGAGGTGGTTGCGTTGTGCGCGCTGCCGCAGGACGAAGAGACGGCCCGCCAGACCGCCCGCCTGTTTGGCGTGCCAAGGGTCTATCTCCACGTCGATGACCTGCTGCGGGCCGAGCGCGACAACATCGACGCGTGTCTGGTGGCCGTCCAGCCGCCCGACTACTTCGAGCTGGTCCAGCGCCTGCTTGTGGCCGGGCTGCCCCTGTTTTGCGAGAAGCCCGCGGCGGGCTCGGTCACCCAGGCCCGCGCGCTTGAGGACGCCGCCCTGCGGGCCGGCATCGCTGTCCAGGTCGGGTTCATGAAGCGGCATGCCGCGGCGTATCGGCTGGCCCGCACCCGTATGATCGCTTCCGACTTCGGCCCGCCGACGTCGTTCTACGGCAAATTCGTGGTCGGCGGCGGGTTGTATCCCGACGAATACACCTATCTGGTCGACAACCCGATTCACCTGGTCGATCTGGCCCGCTATTTCATGGGCGAGGTCGCCGATGTCAAGGTTCAGCGGGCCGAGTGGCCCGGGCCCTCATGGTCGTATGCCGTGTCGCTGCGCTTCGAGTCGGGGGCGGTTGGGCTGCTGAACTTCGCCACGACCCAGTCCTGGCGCCAGCACAACGAGTACGCCGAGATCACCGGGGCGGGGCGTTTTGTGACGGTCGATAATGTTGTGCGTTATCGGTATTATCCGCCCGAAGGCCCGGGCGAGGCCTGGGAGCCCAACTTCACCGTGCCGGCCGATCGCAACAACTCGCTGTTGCTCATGGGCTACGCGGCTGAGCTCGCCCATTTTGCGGAGGTGGCCAGAGGAGCTGCTGCCCCCCTCGCCACCCTGACCGATGCCCGGCGCGCGCTGGAGTTGATCGATCAGATCTACGCCGCTGGTGGCGGCGTGCTTGACCCCGGCCAGACGGCCGGGGCGTGGTAGGCGCGGATTGCCCCTGTCTGAATCACCGACGACACGGACGCTGCGGATGACCCGGAAGCGCACACGTGTCAAATCAGAGATGCCGGTCGGCGGCGCTTCCAGCAGGGCCGGGCATGGAGCGCGGGCATCTTGCCCGCGCGTCGCGGCTAATCACGGCGTGAATCGGTGTTCCCCCTTGTCGCGCGGGCGTCCCGGTCTGAATCACCGAGAACACGGAGGCTGCGGATGCCACTGCCGAGCGCGCCGCAAGCGCGTGAGCGCATTTCCGCGTCATCTGCAGCTTCCGTGTTCTCAGTGATTCAGACGCGCGTGGCATCCGTGATCAATTGTCCGCGGCCAAATACTCCGCGTCCTCGGCCGACAGCGCCACATCCCCGGCAGTCATGGAGTCCGTTAGTTGGGCAAGGCTGGCCGGCCCGATAACCGGCACGGTTGGGAAGGGCTGGGCCATCAGATACCCCAGCACGAGCTGGGTGAGGGACAGCCCGGTCCGCGCTCGCAGTTCAAGCAGGCGGGCGTAGCGGGTTCGGTTGACTGGATCGGCATATGCCCCGTCGCGGAAAGCACCGGCTGAGCTGATCGCGCCAGCGTCCAGCTTGTGGAAGAAGCCATGCGCCTGCGACGTGTAGGGCACGGCCGCGAGCTGTGTTTGGGTGTGCAGGCGGGCCATGGCGGCGTCCATCGCGACCAGGGTCGGATCGCCCAACGCTTTATGATTTACCGCGGCCAGGCTCCACATCATCTGGTTGGCCCTGAAGCCTTGCAGACCATGGGATTGGGCATACGCCTGCGCGGCGGCGATCCGCTCGGTCCGCCAGTTCGAGCAGCCAAAGTGCTTGATGCGGCCGGCGGCGACCTGGGCGTTGAGGGTCTCGATGATTTCCGTGACCGGCCTGGACTCGTCATCGCGGTGGAGGTACCACAGATCGAGGGCGTCGACGCCCAGGTTGCGCCGGCTGGCCTCGATATCGGCGGCGATGTCGGCCGGGGCGAGGCGTGGCACGCCCATTCTGGCGAGGTCGGGGTGGACGCCTTTGGTGGCAATGATGAGGCGGTCACGCCCGTTTCGTTGGCGCAGCCAGGCCCCGATCGTCTTCTCGCCGATGCTGCGCTCGCCCGGGCGCCAGTCGGCGTAGACCTTGGCGGTGTCGATAAAGTTGCCGCCGGCGTCGGTGTAGGCGTCGAGTAGGCGGAAGGCGTCGGCTCGCGCAATCGCGGCCCCGAACTCGGCTGTGCCGAGGCAGAGGGCCGCGACGGTCAAGGTTGTGCCGGGGAGGGTGAGCGCGCGCATGGGGCGAGTTTACGCGGGAAGCGGCCAGGCCACTGCTCAGGAGTCATGAAATGATCAGGGCGCGCGGGCCGGCTTCTGGGGATAATCGCCGGATGCCCAAAGCCTTTGAGATCGGCGTCTACTCCTTTGCCGAACGCACCCCCGACCCGGTCACCGGCGCGCTGATCGACCCGGCCGAGCGCCTGCGCAACCTGATCGAGACCATTGAACTGGCCGACCAGGTTGGCCTCGATGTTTTTGGTCTGGGCGAGCATCACCGCCCGGACTTCGTCTCATCTGCGCCAGTCGTCATCCTGGCTGCCGCCGCAGAACGGACGAAGAACATCCGTCTTTCCACTGCGGTCACCGTGCTCAGCTCGGAC
>Ga0209063_1001727_pt1 | contig 10932 bp, 6 predicted proteins | sample KloWWTmeKNB19Kit_FD_187177 | JGI IMG/M metagenome (GOLD analysis project Ga0209063, IMG submission 187177) | Active sludge microbial communities from Klosterneuburg, Austria, studying microevolution and ecology of nitrifiers - Klosterneuburg... | ecosystem: Engineered > WWTP > Aerobic digester >...
GGACTAGTGTTATTCACGCTGCCGCTGTTGGCGCTGTATCAGGCCATCGTCGGGCAGTGGAGCGTCAGTATTCCGATGACGATCATCATGATCGTCGCCGGTTTTCTGTTCGTGTCGGTCTCGGCCTACATGGCCGGCTTGGTTGGATCGTCGAACAACCCGGTCTCGGGCATGACCATCTGCACCATTCTGTTCGCGGCGGTCGTACTGATGTTGATGCTCGGTCGGGACTCCGAGATCGGCCCGATCGCCGCAATCATGATTGGCGCCGTGGTCTGCTCCGCCGCCTGCATCGGCGGCGACAACCTGCAGGATCTGAAATGCGGGCAACTGGTCGGCGCCACGCCCTGGAAGCAGCAAGTCATGCTCGGGATCGGCGCGATCTCGTGCGCGCTGGTCATGGCGCCGGTGTTGAATCTGCTGCAGCAGGCGTATGGCATCGGCGCCGCCGACGCCGCGCATCCAAATGCGCTTGCGGCACCACAGGCGACACTGATCGCATCGGTCGCGAAAGGCATTTTTGGTGGCCAATTGCCGTGGACGATGATCGCAATCGGTGCCGCGATCGGCGCCGCCATCATCGCGCTGGACGAAGCACTGAAGCGCAACGGTGCGCGCTTTCGTACACCGGTGCTGGCCTGCGCGGTCGGCATTTACCTGCCGATGGAAATGACGCTGCCGATTTTCCTCGGTGGCCTGATCGCATGGCTCGTCGAACGCCGCTTGGGCGTAAACACCGATGCCGAGCGCGAACATGCGCATCAACCAGGCGTGTTGTTCGCCGCCGGGCTGATTACCGGTGAAGCGCTGATGGGTATCGTGATTGCGATTCCGATCGTCGTCTCCGGTCGTGGCGACGTACTGGCGCTGCCGGAGCAATGGCAGTTCGGGCAATGGCTCGGACTCGGGCTCGTCGCGGCAGTGGCTTGGTTCCTGTTCCGCGCCTCGACGCGTCCGCGTCTGGCCTGAGCGCTACTGCGGTCCTGGGAAGCTATCGACGTACTTGATCGTGAAGTCAGGAAACGACTCCACGATCTGGATCTTGTGGTCCGGGAACGACTCGACGATCTGCCAGCGCCCTGGTCGGTCCGCAAAACTGTCGACGACCTGTACATGCAGATCGGCGAAGCTATCGACAACTTTGACCTTGTAATCCGGAAACGAAGTGACGAACTGGATGCGACCATAGATCGCTGAGACATCTGGTTTATTGTCGGCAAACGTCGATGGCGCGAACCACATCAACGTCGCCACGAGCACACCGCGTATCGTCATGGTCGCGACTCCAACAAGGGGCACCAAGCCTCTCTCGCGGCTGGCGAGAGAGGCTCGGGACTCAGCTTACTCGCTGACGACCGCAATCGCCTGTGCTTCACCGCTCAGCGCTTGCGCACGATTCACCAAGTCAACGAACTCACGTTGATAACCGAAGCGGTCATCGTTGCGAGCAGCGTTCGCGAGTTTCGCGATTTGCGCCAGATCGAACTGACCCAAATGCTCGCCACCGCGCAGGCGATCGGCAAATGCTGCCACCGCTGCCGCGAATTGCAAGCGTGGGCTCGCTTCCTTCGCCATCTCGCTGAGCTTGATCGGACGCTCAATCAGCGTGCTGGTGTCGGCATCTGGCTGCTTGTAACGCAGCTTGACGAACGCGAGTTCGTCGCCGGAATGCTTGATCGTCGCATTGGCGCCATATCGCAGCGGATCGACCGATTCGGCACCGCTGCCGGCGAGCACCACTTCATAGATCGCGGTGACGTCGTGGCCAGCACCGATCTCGCCGGCGTCGATCGCGTCGTTGTTGAAATCTTCGCGCGCCAGCATGCGGTTTTCGTAACCGATCAAGCGGTACTCGCTGACCACGGCCGGATTGAACTCAACTTGGATCTTGACGTCTTTGGCGATCGTGAACAGGGTGCTGCTCATTTCCTCGACCAGCACCTTGTGACCCTCATTCAAGGTGTCGATGTAGGCGTGATTGCCATTACCGATATCGGCCAGTTGCTCCGACAACTCATCGTTGTAGTTGCCCTGCCCGAAGCCGAGTGTGGTCAGTGAGACGCCGCTGCGACGCTGCTCGGCGACAAGCGTTTTCAGTGCTTCCATGTCAACCGTGCCGACATTGAAGTCGCCATCGGTGGCGAGAATGACGCGGTTCACGCCGCCTTCGATATAGGCACGCTTGGCCTGTTGGTAGGCGAGCTCGATGCCCGCCGCACCGTTGGTTGAACCACCGGCAGAGAGGCGATCGAACGCGGCGAGAATGGTCTCGTGTTCGGCGCCCGATGTCGGCGGCAGCACCAATCCAGCTGAACCAGCGTAGACGACGATGCTGATGCGATCCTGCTCACGTAGCCTCGGCACCATTGCCATGAAACTCTGTTTGAGTAGACCGATCTTGTCCGGTGATTCCATCGAACCCGAACTATCGATCAGAAAGACGATATTCGCCGCCGGAATCTCGCTGGCCGCAATCTCGTATCCCTTGATGCCGACGAGCATGAGCTGGTGCCGCGCATTCCATGGCGTCGGTGCGACTTCGGTATGCACTGCGAACGGCGTCTTGCGATCGACCGGCGGCGCGTAGGCGTAGTCGAAGTAGTTGATGAACTCCTCAGCCCGCACGGCATCACGCGGCGGCAACTGGCCATCGTTCAACATGCGCCGCACATTGGTGTAGCTACCGGTATCAACATCGATACTGAAGGTCGAAACCGGTTGCTCGGCGACGCGCATCACTGCGTTGTCGTCGTGATCGGCATAATTCTCGCGATTGATATCGCCGGCCTGAGCCTGATTCACCGGCGGCGCCGCGATGGTGCCAATAGCCACTGCTTCGCGCGCGATCTTGCTCGTCGTTGCTGCCGGAGCAGCGAACTTGGCGTCGACGCCCGAAATGAGCGGTGGCGGCGCCGGAGGTGCGGGTGGTGCCGGCGGTGACTCGATCTGCATTGCGTTGATCCGGTCACGCCCGGACAAGGCATCCTGCCGGCCTTCATCGTGTTCCGAAACTGCGGCACGATCGTCCTTGACGGTATGCCCCTCTTTTTTTGTCTGCGACTTCTCCTGCATCGAGCAGGCACCGATTCCGAACATCAGACCGGCGGTGATCGCCAGCGTCAGGGACTTGCGTGGGTACATGACATCGCTCCTTGGGTTGGTTAGGGCGATGCATGCAACGTGGTGGTATTCGAATTGGGGTTAGCGCATTTCAACGCGTCCGAATGCGCTCCGGACGCGCCCTCGCTCATCCCTTGCGGAACTGCAGCACACCGTTGACGTTGTCGACGATAACGCTGTCGCCGCTGAGGAATTGACCCTGCAGGATCTGTTTCGCCAGCGGATTTTCGAGTTGGCTCTGAATTGCGCGCTTGAGTGGACGTGCGCCATAGACCGGATCGAACCCGGCATTGCCGAGCAGATCAAGCGCGCTATCACTGATGTCGAGTTTGATGCCGCGTTCGGCCAAGCGCCTTGCCAGATGTCCGGATTGGATGCGCGCGATGCTGCGGATGTGCTCGCGGCCAAGCGGATGGAATACCACCAGCTCATCCAGGCGATTGATGAACTCTGGCCGGAAGTGTCCCTGCACCGCTTCCAACACCGCCGACTTCATGCCGATGTAGTCGTTGCGCGCTGCATACTCTTGGATCAGTTGCGAGCCGAGATTCGAGGTCATCACGATCACGGTATTGCGGAAATCGACGGTGCGACCCTGACCATCGGTCAGTCGGCCGTCATCGAGCACTTGCAACAGCACGTTGAATACATCGCTATGCGCCTTCTCGACTTCGTCGAGCAAGATCACCGAATACGGACGTCGGCGCACGGCTTCAGTCAGGTAACCACCTTCCTCGTAACCAACATAGCCCGGAGGCGCACCGATCAGTCGCGAGACACTGTGCTTCTCCATGAACTCGCTCATGTCGATGCGTACCATCGCGTCGGTTGAGTCGAACAAAAACTCGGCCAAGGCCTTGCACAGCTCGGTCTTGCCGACGCCAGTCGGACCAAGGAACAGGAAGGAACCATTCGGTCGATTCGGGTCGGACAAGCCAGCGCGCGACCGCCGAATCGCATCGGCGACGGCAACCACGGCTTCGTCTTGGCCGACCACGCGCTTGTGCAGTTCGGCCTCCATGCGTAGTAGCTTGTCGCGCTCACCTTCGAGCATCTTGCTGACCGGGATGCCGGTCCAGCGCGACACAACTTCAGCGATCTCGTCGGCAGTCACTCGCTGCTGCAGCAGCTTGAAACCCTTCTGCTCGGTTTCCTGCGCGGCGGCGAGTTGCGCCTCAAGTTGCGGCAAGCGGCCGTACTGCAACTCACTGACTTTGGCGAGATCGCCACGACGCATCGCCGAGTCCATTTCATTGCGGGTGCGCTCAATATCCTCTTTGAGCTTGGTGCTGCCCTGCACCGCCGCTTTCTCGGACTTCCAGACTTCATCGAGATCGGAAAACTGACGTTCCAACTTCTCGATCTCGACTTCGAGATCGTTTAGGCGCTGCTTGGTTTCCGCGTCCTTTTCCTTCTTCAGTGCCTCGCGTTGAATCTTGAGTTGGATCAGGCGACGTTCGAGCCGATCCAACTCTTCGGGCTTCGAGTCGATCTCCATGCGGATGCGCGAGGCCGCTTCATCCATCAAGTCGATCGCCTTGTCCGGCAACTGGCGATCGGCGATGTAACGATGGCTCAGCGTCGCCGCCGCAATAATCGCCGGGTCGGTGATCTCGACGCCATGGTGAACCGCGTACTTTTCCTTCAAGCCACGCAGAATCGCGATGGTGTCTTCGACGCTGGGTTCGCCGACAAAGACTTTCTGGAAACGGCGTTCCAGCGCCGCATCTTTTTCGACGTATTTGCGGTATTCGTCGAGCGTGGTTGCACCGATGCAATGCAGCTCACCACGTGCCAGCGCCGGCTTGAGCATGTTGCCGGCGTCCATCGAACCTTCGGCCTTGCCGGCCCCGACCATGGTGTGCAACTCGTCGATGAACAAAATGACGCCGCCCTCTTGCTTGGCGAGGTCATTCAACACCGCCTTCAGGCGCTCCTCAAATTCGCCACGGAACTTTGCACCTGCGATCAAGGCACCCATGTCGAGGCTGAGCAGGCGTTTTCCCTTCATGCCTTCCGGCACCTCGCCGTGGATGATGCGCTGCGCCAAGCCTTCGACGATCGCGGTCTTGCCGACACCGGGTTCACCAATCAGTACCGGATTATTCTTGGTCCGACGCTGCAGCACCTGGATGACACGGCGGATCTCCTCGTCGCGACCGATGACCGGATCAAGCTTCGCGTCTTCGGCGCGCTTGGTGAAATCGATGGTGTACTTGTCGAGCGCCTGGCGATGTTCCTCGGCGTTTGCATCCTGCACCGCTTCGCCACCGCGGAGCTGGTCAACCGCCGCTGCCAGCACGACCTTGGTGGCACCGTGATTGCGCAGTAAGTGACCCAGTTCGCCCTTGTCGTCGGCGGCGGCCAGCAGGAACAGTTCACTAGCGATGAATTGATCGCCACGCTCCTGCGCTAGCTTGTCGGTGAGATTCAGCAGGCGCGTTAGGTCATTGCCGACATTGAGGTTGCCTTCCTGACCCTTGACCTTCGGCAATGCATCGAGCATGACCGCGAGGCGTTGGCGAATCATCGGCACGTTTGCACCGGCTTTGGTCAGAAGCGGCCGCACGGAACCGCCCTGCTGTTCCATCAACGCGGTGAGCACATGCACCGGCTCGACGATGTTGTGATCGCGGCCAACGGCGAGCGACTGCGCCTCTTGCAAGGCTTGCTGGAAACGTGAGGTGAGTTTGTCCATGCGCATGGGAATTCCCGAAGTCGACTGCGGCATTGCCGCGAGATGTTCTGGAATTGCGGGCGAGACGGCGTGATTCAAGCGCTGGCGTTCGGGGCAGGCCATGGTCGTTGCTGGCAAGCGTCGATATGAACTCGGCCGCGGGACCGAGCCGCGATGCACTATCGTCGCCACCCCCGTCGCTGTCATCGCCAATGCCAACCTTGTTGCGCCCATCCGGGCTAATGCTCAAGCTCGCCGTTTTTTTCCTGTTGTGCGGTGTCCCGGCACTGCTGGCATTAGACGCTGCGCGCACGCTGCTTGAGTTTCGGCAGATTGTGCGAGTGCTCGATTCCGCCACTATCAGCGCCGAGGTGCTGCGCGAAGCTCAGGCGATCAGCCGACACCGGCGCGAACGCGGACTGAGTGGCATCGGTCTGACCCGCGATCTGGAGCGCTGGTTGCTCACCTTGACGCAACCGAGTCGTTCGCCGTTCGGCGAAACTGCATTTTCCCTGCTCGAATACGGGCCGCAGCCATTCGTTGCGATGCTGGTCGATGCCAATGAACAGCCGATCGCGACAACACGCGTCGGCTTTGCGCCACCGTTGCCGCTTAGTCCTGCTGGCACTGGCGGACTGCAGTTGGCGGCCGTGAACACGCCGCGCCTGCAGCGCCTGTATCGCGCACCACTACTCGGGCCGAAGGGCGCTGCTGAAGCACTGGTGTTGTGGGCTGACCTGTCGCGCCCGAGCGAACGGGTCTGGCGCAACCTCAGCTTCGAATGGCCGATTGTGCTGGTTGGCGCGATGGTGTTCGCGACAGTAGCGGCGGTGTTCTTGAGTGCCTGGGTGACGCGTCGCCTGCGCCGGATCGCCGCCACCGCGGATGCATGGCGTCACGGTCGCTTCGACCTGCGTATCGGCGACCGCGCACGCGACGAAATTGGCGAACTCGCGCAGCAACTCGACACCATGCCGAGCGCGCTGGCGGAACTGGTCGAGCATCGTGGCGAACGCGCCGGACGGCACGAACGCGAACGCATCGCGCGCGATTTGCACGACACCATCAAGCAACAGGCATTTGCGCTGTCGATGCAGTTGGGTGCGCTGCGCGCCGCACTCCCGGAAGCGCAGCGTGACTTGGCGGCGCTGGGTGAGGCGCGCGCGCTGGCAGAACAAATCCAGCACGAGTTGGCCGAACTACTGGGCGAACTTCGCCCACTGCCGCAGGCGCAGTGGCCAGCGCATCTGGTCACGCGCATCGAGGACTGGTCACGGCGCAGCGGAATCGCCGCGCATGTGGACTTGGATGCGGCCGCAATGATTGCACCCAGCCGGCACGATGTGCTGGTCCGCGTGATCGACGAAGCGCTCGCCAACGTCGCGCGCCATAGTGCTGCCAGTCACGCACAGGTCCGGGTGTCGCACAACGCACGGCGGTTCACATTGTGCGTTGAAGACGATGGTCGCGGCGGCATTGTCGAAGGCAGCGGGCGCGGCTTGCAGCATCTGCGTGAACGTGCCGCGGCCCTGCCCGAGGGGAACTTCGACTGGCGCAGCGGCCGAGTCGGCGGCAGCCGTATCGAATTGCATTGGACCGAGACGGTGACATGAGCGACAAACCCATCCGTATCGCAATCGCCGACGACCACCCGGTGGTACGTCGCGGCTTGCGCGCATTTCTCGAGTCACAACGGGAATTCGATGTCGTGATCGAGTCCGGTGACGGCAACGCACTTATCAACGCGCTCGCCAGCAACGACGTCGATGTGATCCTGCTCGATTTGCTGATGCCGGGCGGCGGCGCAGCACTGGTTGCGACGCTCGGTGACGTCATCGCTGATGCGCGCATACTCGTGCTGACATCAAGCGACGACGCGCACCTTCTGTTCGATGTGTTTCAGGCCGGCGCGACCTCGGCCTTGCTCAAGGACAGTTCACCGGAACAATTACGCGATGCAATTCTCGCCACCGATCGCGGCGAGCGCGTGTTGCATCCACGAATTGCCAGCCTAATTGCCGGACAGCGCGCACAGACCCCCCTGCGCGCCGCCCTCAGTGCCCGCGAACACGACGTGCTGCGCTTGATTGTGCAGGGTCTCGGCAATGCCGACATTGCCACCCGGCTAGGCATCGGCATCAAAACCGTGAAAACCCACGTCAGCCATCTGCTGCACAAACTCGACGTCAGCGACCGCACCCAGGCCGCAGTGCGTGCGCTCAAAGATGGGCTGGTTTGATCTGAGCGGCCCAGTGCCGCTTCAGGTGTCGTCCACGAAAGAATCGGCGCAGCGAAATTCGTTATCCTGAATTGCTTCAGCGACCGGCGTCTCATTTCAACGTATCCAATCGCAAACAGTTGTCTCAAACGATCGTTTGACGCACTGCAGCGTGCGAATTTTGCGAACTAGTGCACACTTCACACCGCGCCACACTTGAGCTCAGGGGCTCAGGCAGCGGGGGACTCGATCCGGCGCACACCTATCCACGTATCGAACGCGCGACCCCGCTTGCGCGCACGCCTAACCTGGGAGGGTTTCGTGATCAAGCGTCGTACCGGTTTCCTGTTGTCCCTTGCTGCTGCTGCAGTTCCGTTCGCATCGGTTTCCGCCGCGCAACTGGCGACTAAGCAACTCGCTGGTCCGCCCTCCGAATTCGCCGACATGGCTGCGGTCGAACCCGCACGCACCGCCGTGCATTCGAAGTCGGCGCTATTGCCGGTGCAACTCGAAAAGCTGGCGAATGGTCGTTACGGCTGGCAGTCGCAGTTGCCGGTGGAAGGCGAAAGCCTGAACCTGCTCAGCTTTTCGGGCGCGAAAGCGCAGTGGGATCTCGGTCTGCGCGATCCAATGGGCACGCAGGCCAAGTCGTTGCGCGAACTGGCACAGGAATTGGACCGCACCGATTTCGCGCTGGAAGGCCAAAGCTTCCCGGCCGTGCGCTACGGCTTCAAGGCGATGACGCCAGGCGACTGGACGCTGTCGGTGGAAGCCGATTCCGCCACTGCGGGCTTCGTACTCGTTGAAGGCGCAGGCAAGACCCGGCTGATGGCGCACCAGACCAGTTTCAACCAGCAAGTGGGCAAGCGCCTCGGCTTCGTGGCCTCGGTGTATGACGAAGAAGGCGGCGAAAGTGTGCCGCAGATCGCCGGCGCCAAGCTGCGCGTGACCGGTCCGGATGGCATCGCCGAATACCCGATGTTCGACGATGGCCTGCACGGCGACGCCAAGGCGATGGACGGATTGTTCGGCGCCGACTTCGCACCGCTCGCCGCTGGCGATTTCACCGCACAAGTGATCGCAACCGGCCGCACTGTGGATGGCAAGGGCTTCGTGCGCAGTGCCGAATTCGCACTGCCGGTGATCGCCGATCAACTGAGCGTGCGCAACAGCGTCGTGTTCGCAAAGTCGATATCGGACCACCGTATCGCGCTCGACCTCGATGTCGCGGTTGCCAAGGCAAGCAGCGACCACTACCGCGTGGTCGGGGAAGTCTGGGGCATGAGCCGCAGTGGCAAGCGCGCCCTGCCCGTGGCCTGGATTGGCGGCATGAGCGAACTCGACCATGGCCGCCTGCCGCTGTCGCTGGATGCGCGCTGGATCGCCAACGCGAAGGCCGTCGGGCCATTCACGCTGCGCAATCTGCGCATCGAAGACCCGAACCACTTCGTGCCGCTGGCGAAGATCGCCGAACTGCCGATCGACATCGGCGTGTTGCCGAAAGCTGCGCTGACTCGCGCTGCCGGCATCGACGACGAAATGCGCCAGGGACTGCGCCCGACGGGCTTGATACAAGGCAAGGGCGTCGGCACCAAGCTGTTGCTCGTGCACGGCTACTGCTCCGGTGATGCCTGGGGCCCGGTCGCATCGAAGTTCAGCAACTCCGTAGTGTTCAAGGACTTCAACAAGAACCGTTCGCATGACCAGTTCGCCAACCTGATCAAGACCTTCGGCGCGACCTGGAATTCCTACGGCATCGTCGCGCACAGTCAAGGTGGTGCTGCAGCCCTGCACCTTTACACCTATTACTGGTCTGGCCTCGACAACGCTACCGGTGCACGCCTGATCCAATCGGTTGGCACGCCTTATCAAGGCACCGCGCTCGCCGGCAATGCCGCAGTGCTCGGTTCGGTGTTCGGTGTCGGCTGCGGCACCAATGCCAACCTGACGTATAGCGGCGCATCGAGCTGGCTCGCCGGCATCCCGACCAGCAGCCGCGCCAAGGTGAACTACTACACGACTTCGTTCAAACTCACCAATTGGTATACGAACGACTACTGCAACATGGCCACCGACTTGCTGCTCAATGACCCCGAAGATGGCACCACCGAACAGACCAAGGGCCAGCTCAGCGGCGCGATCAATCAGGGTCACAAGACCGGCTGGTGCCACACCAGCAGCATGCGTGATCCGGCCCAGACCTCGGACAGCAGTCGCAACAGCACGATGAACAGCAACGCCGCACGCTGATCCAGCCAACGCGTCAGACTCGAAACCGCGGTCCGCAAGGGCCGCGGTTTTTTTTGGGTCGAGGCCGACCGCCCACGGCAGCACGCTGAACCCTGTACCGGAATTGACTTCGAACTGGCCTCGGGCTGGTGTGCCCGAAGCCGAGCGCCGCGCGAACGCGAGGCGCTCATCGAGCCATCGGGGAACCTCTCACGGCATCGTTTCGAAACCGTCCGCGAAGAGTCCGAACGGCAACACCGTCACCGTGAATGACTGCGTGGCTGACAAAGGCTCGGCGTCACTGGCGGTGACCGTGATCGGATAACTGCCAGGCACCGATGCACCGATCGGCGGCGTTCCCGAAATCACGCCGGTACCGGCATCGATCGTCAGCCACGCCGGCAAGCCAGACGCGCCATAAGTGAGGCTGGCATTGTCGACATCGCTGAACGCTGAAAGCGTTGCAACCGACAATGGCACGGCTTCCGGCAAGGTCACATCCGCCAGCGAACCCGCAGGCGCCGGCGCGTCGTTGATGCACGTCACCGTCACTGTCACCGTTTCACTGCTGCCGCCGGTGATCGTGTAAGTGAAGCTGTCCGGGCCACAGTAGTTGCCATTCGGCGTGTAGGTCACGTTCGCACCGGCCGGGCCAACGGCGGTCGTGCCGTTGGTCGCGGTACCGACG
>Ga0209063_1001728_pt1 | contig 10926 bp, 9 predicted proteins | sample KloWWTmeKNB19Kit_FD_187177 | JGI IMG/M metagenome (GOLD analysis project Ga0209063, IMG submission 187177) | Active sludge microbial communities from Klosterneuburg, Austria, studying microevolution and ecology of nitrifiers - Klosterneuburg... | ecosystem: Engineered > WWTP > Aerobic digester >...
TTTTTCCATTTGTGTTTCCATATTCCATAAGCAGCACTGATGACTTCATCGTACTTGAAATCATTGGAAATCCCAGCATCGTTTTTAAAAGCGCCGCTTAGAGTATCGAAGGTCTCTGACCCAATGATATTATGAAGGTTTCTAAAGGAGATTAAGAGTCCGGTTTCTATTTTTTTATCCTTAGTCAAAGGATGGGCATAATCCAGTCTTCCAACATAGATTCGCTTGTACTCATCAAGGAATACTTTTTGAGGCAATTCTGATATTCCTGTAAAAGAATTATTTGTAATTAGATTCTTTTGATCGTAACGACTATCATCCAAGTCCTTGCTATCCGATACAAGTAAATCAAAGTCTAGTTGCTTATTTGGAGTATTGAATTTTCGTTGCCAACCTAAACTAAAGTCTATCCCAGTTTTAGACTGTTCCGTCAACCCACTTCTTGAAGCCAAACCGAAATTATCGTTGCTATTAAAAGGCCAATATAAGAAATCACTTTCTTGCTCGCTGACAATTTTAGGAGAAATTCTATAATTCAGGCTTGTATAAAAAGTATTCAAACTATTTTGAAAAAAATCTACTCCAACTTTTACTCCATGATTCAGATCGGTCCTCTTCTCATCGGTATTTTGTCTATTGGTGTAGAAGCTATCGCGAGTAATGATGCTCCTTTGGCTAAATCCATTAGAAAAAGTAGGGTTATTCTGATAAGTATATCCTCCAAAAAATGCCCATCTTCGCCATTTCATATTATAATTAATACCCGCATTGTATCGATTAAAAGCACCTCGTACATACCCAATATAAGCAGTCCCATTGGAGTTAACTTGAGAATCCTTTTTCATGATGATATTGATAATACCAGCATTGCCCTCCGCATCGTATTTAGAAGATGGATTATTTATTATTTCTATTTTATCCACTGAGGAAGCTGGTATTTGTTTCAACGCACTTATGGAAGAGAACCCACTATTTCTTCCATCTATTAGGATACGTACATTGGAATTTCCTCTCAAATTGATATTCCCTTCATCATCCACATCGATTGAAGGCAAAGTGCTCAACATATCGTACAAGGTGGTTCCTTTTGTATTGACATTGTCTGCGAGATTTATAACTTTTTTGTCCAATTTGGCAACATACTCTGCCTTTCTCTCCACAATATCAACTTGATCCAGTCCTATCTCAGTCTCTTTTAATGCGATGGTAGGCATCAGATGTGGATGAGAATCAGGGATATAGCTGAAAGGTTTGCTCCTTTTGGTTTCATACCCCAAATAGGTACATTCAATCAAATAATTACCCTTTTCGTCCAAATTAATTTCAAAGAATCCCAAGCTATCCGTCAAGGCGTCGGCAACGGTAGAAGAATCTTGCATTTTGATCAGGATGATTTGAACCAATTCCAATCCCTTTTGGGTATTTTTTTCTGAAACAACTTTACCCCGAATTGTATTCTGAAGCGTACTTTGTCCGTATAAACAAATTTGCATTAGGCATATTACCAATATTACCGACAATATTTTTTGAAACATATTTACTTTTTAAAATTCTTAATAAATCTAAGAAACGTTTTTTATTCTCTTTTGTTCGTTTTTTATTTGACCTTATTTTTATGACAATGCAATGCTACTTTTGACTGGTTTTTTGAAATTTTTAAACAAAGGAATGAAATTTAATTTCAAGGATTTTAACATTTGACGATTATTTATCAATTTATTTTTTTTATTCCATACATATAACCAAAATTTTGAAGTATAATCGCTGGTGTATTGATATTGCTATTATCTTTGTGAATCAAATATCCCAAGATGCATTTAGAGACAATTAAAGTGGTTGGTGTGATGTCGGGGTCCTCTCTGGATGGATTGGATTTAGCACTATGTGAATTTAGAATCGATAAATCGAATGAAAATCAGCCCATTCACGCGTGGCAATTGCTAAATCACGAAACCATACCCTTGCCATCCCAGTGGAAAATTCTCCTCAAAGACCTTGTAAACGGCAATTCATTATCATTGGCACAAGCAGATTTTGATTTTGGCTATTTTATTGGGAATTCCGTAAAAGATTTTTTACAAAAACACAACCAATCTGCTGATATTATAGCCAGTCACGGTCATACAATTTTTCATTATCCTGAAAATAAAATGACCTATCAAATAGGCAATGGAGGGGCTATCAATACCAGCTCTGGTATGACTACGATAAATGATTTTAGAAGTACTGATATAGGATTGGGAGGACAAGGAACCCCTTTAGCCCCAACCGCTGAAAAAATCCTTTTTGAAGGCTATGATTTTTATCTTAACATAGGCGGCATAGCCAACATTACTGCCAAAATTGGGCAAAAATTCATTGCATTTGACTCCACACCTGCCAATCAAGTACTGAATGGTCTTGCCCAAAGATTGGGCTCCGAATATGATGAGGATGGAAAAATCGCCAGAAGTGGAGACCTGAACGATGAATTATTCCGAGGACTCTCTCTGTATCCTTATTTTAAGCTGAAATATCCAAAAAGCTTGGACAATGATTGGATTACGAAAAACTTTTTGCAGAATATTTTGATGCACGAAGGAAATACACAAGACAAACTTAGGACAGCTACTGAATTCATCGGTTATCAAATAGCTCAATCCATCAATCAGATCATGAGCACAGAAGGCCTCTCACAAATAGGGTGTAAAATGATGGTGAGCGGTGGCGGTGCATACAATACTTTTTTGTTGGAATGTATCCGAAAAAATATGGTTTCCGTTGCTACCGTCGAGATCCAAATCCCTTCTCCAGCTATCATAGAATTCAAGGAAGCAATACTGGTGGCTTTATTGGGTACATTGCGCCTATACAATCTTACAAACTGCCTATCCTCGGTGACTGGCGCTAGTCGAGACAGTATAGGTGGGGCTATTTATCAAGGACTAAAATAATCTATCAATGAAAGACCTCCCGATACTAATTACAGGTGCAGGAGGCATGTTGGGCTCTCATTTGGCAGAAGCATTGAGACGAGATGGATACACCAATCTGACATTGGCTTCAAGGAAACATTTTGAAACTGACCTAAAGCTTGAAATTGGAGATTTGAAGGATTGGAATTTTCTTCTACGAATCATCGAAGGAAAACACACCATAATTCATGCCGCATCTAAGATTTCATATTCAGATCTAGACTTTGATACACTCATGGTCGAAAATACGCTGGTGATGCGGTCGATGATCGATTTGGCATTGGAATATGACGTACCCAACTTTATATATATCAGCAGCACATCTACCCTTTTTAGATCAGGGATTACAGATTCCATCAACGAAGAAAGCACCTGGAAATCAAAAATCCAAACATCGCCCTACGGCACTTCTAAATTCTATGGAGAATTGGAATGGGCACGAGGAATGGCAGAAGGACTTAATGGACACCTTTTACTGCCTTCCGTTATCATCCCTGAGAAAGGCTTCTATCATCAAAATTTTGGTAAAAATATCAAGATGCTAGAAGATGGATTCGAACATTACCCATCTGGAATTGGAGGATTTATTGCAGTCTCTGACATTTCAAAAATTATAATTGAGATTTTAGAGAAAAAAATTCCACAAGGGAAGTACGTTATCAGTGCAGAAAATCTTTCGTATAAAGATGTTTTTGAGATCATTCACCAGGCTCTAGACTTGAAGACTACCCTAACACCTCTAAAAAAATGGAAATTAAACCTAGCGGTTATTTTGAACAGCGTCCAAGAAAAATTATTTAGAAAAAGCAATTTCATCAATAAACATACAGCCTCCCTTAGTACTTCACATTTTGAATATGACAATACCAAAATATTAGAACACACCCAAATAAAATTTAAGCCCATCAAAGAAGCTATTCAGAAGTATGTACAAAATTATTTGAAAGAAAAAGGGGCAAAATGGGATAAGCCCCTCCTTGAAATTCATAAGCCGGATTCTGTAAACTAACGAATTAGCTCGACCGTCATTTAACTAGACTTTTTGTCACCAAAAAGCTCAAACTGCCTACCCTTCTTGCCTTCTTTAGAAGCATTTCGAGCAAAAATTTCCCATGACAGGAACAAGATTTACATGGCATTTCAACTCGTAAGGTTTATCCCAAGACATGATTACTCAAGCTTGCGGGTGCTCTTACCACCCGTTTTCACCCTTACCTTGAGAACTCAAGGCGGTAATTTTCTGTGACACTTTCTCAAGACCGATTCACCATTATATCAGTCTCCCACTCGTTAAGTGGTACGATGCTCTATGTTGTCCGGACTTTCCTCCGCTTACGCGGCGACGGCCTCCTTTCAAAGGCAAAAATACCATATTATTTCGAGAACCCACGGTCTTTTATCTACCTGAACCCAATCAACGCCTATGCATTTCGCTCAAAACTAAGTTTGAATCTCTTGAGGTCATTTCCATATTTTGATTGAAAATAGGACCAAAAGCAATTTTCTGCGATAATTTGAGTTTAGATTACAACTATTGATTAAATTTGCTAGATATAAAAAATTGAATGCAGTTAAAATTTAAAATTTTATGGTTAGGATATATGGCGGTTGGTTTGTCCATGTGTCTTCTGTTTGTTTGCAATTGTAGCCCGGTCAAGCGTACCAGCACCACAATCAGCAACACTAAACATAAAAAATCTAAAGGCCTCAATACTTTAGTGCGTTTTGAAGATTGTAAATCGCTATCCCAAACCATCGATAGAGCCCAATCTTCTCATCAATTGATTTTTATGGACTTCTACGCTGATTGGTGTATCCCATGCAAAGTAATGGATCAAGAAGTGTTCAACGATGTAGAGGTTGCTGATCTATTAAATAATCATTTCATCAATGTAAAAATAAATGGAGAATTGGACAATGGTCCTGATTTGGTCGCCATGCACGAAGTTTCATCTTATCCGAACTATATCTGGCTAGACTCCAAGGGAGTAATCCTGCATAGAGAAGTTGGTGCGCTGAGTAGATCCAAGTTTTTATCCATTACAGCTGACATCATATCACGACTGAAGCGCTAATGCGCCTGAGTACTTCCAAATCCCCCAATTCCTCGGTCAGTTTCTTCCAAATTATCAACAGGAGTTAATCTCGCTTTAGCTACTTGTGCAAATACGATTTGGGCGATGCGCTCACCCGATTCGATGGTTTGTACTTCGCCTGACAGATTGACTATTGGAATCCGCAATTCACCTCGATAGTCGCTATCTATCGTTCCAACGGCATTGATCAAAGTAAGTCCTTTTTTTAGCGAAGTGCCACTCCTCGCCCTCACTTGTCCTTCATATCCTCTAGGAATAGCAATATACAAGCCCGTTGGCACCAAGATTCTTTCCAGCGGACTTATACTGATTGGCGCATCTAAATCCGCTCTTAGATCCATTCCTGCCGAACCTTGAGTTTGGTATTGGGGTAATTCTTGTTTTCCTTTATTGATGATTTGGACTTCAATATCTGACATAGCGAGATAAAATAAAAATATGCCGAAAGATAAAGCCTTTCACTTCAATTCACCTAAATTGATGTCATTTTTTCTTGGAAAAATTAATTCTATTTTAGAATAAAATAAAGTAAAATACAAATTCCAATCCTCTTACCCATGACTTCAAAAAACCTTAAAAGTAGGACAGATTACTATTAATCTCCTATTTATTAAAAGATGAATCCCAAAAGGAAAAGAAAGCGAATAGGTACTACTATCCGTACTTTTCTTTGTGCAATTGTTCAGATTGGCCTACCCAGTTGTCTCTCAATATTCTTCCTGGGAAAAATTCAATGGCATCATTCACTTTTTCAATATCATGCTCGTTAAAATTGGCAATTTGCTTAAAAGTATAAATGCCTAGGTAGTTCAGTTTTTCTTCAATAAATGGTCCAATACCTACAACAAGCTTGAGATCATCCTTGGCGTCTGCACTAGCTATACCTATTCGCCCGAAGTCTATATGCTTGGCTTTTTCTTGGATACGCAGTTTTACAGCATCTTTAGCGGAGGCATCCTGAACTACGTTGTCAGAACATTCAGCCATATGCTTGTTGTATTTGGCTTCTAGATCAATATAGTTATTGCGACATCTTTGCAATTGGGCTTCAAGGTCTGATATATTGGCTTCTGCATCCAATTTGAATTTGTTAAAATTACTGGTAGTAGTCTCTAAAGAACTATGAGTGTCGAAGTATTTTTGTTTCCAATCTGTGCCAAAAAATTGTCTAAGCAACCAACCCAATAGTGCCGCTCCTAAGAAACAAAGTAATAGTGGCAAACAGCATGCCCATGAACAACAAAATATTAAAAATGCCATAGTTGTATAGTTTAAATTTTTTAATAAAAGTATTTATAAAGATATTAGAATTTAAAAAATGTCCTTTGATTTAGTTGCCTAAAGTTATTTCAACTCGGCGATTTTTTGCTCGACCTTCACTGGTTTTATTGTCATCTATAGGATTATTTTCGCCCTCACCACCTACTTTTATACGATCGATTGATATACCATATTTACCTAAACTCCTAGCGACAAATCCTGCGCGACTCTCAGACAATCTCTGATTGGAATTCGCCTCACCTATTTCGTCAGTATAACCAATTACATTCAATTTTGACTCTGGATGTTCATCCAAATATTTGTCAGCTTCTGCGAAATAAGTCTTTAATTCTTCCGTTTCGACGATACTATTTCTTCCTGAGGCAAAATAAACTGTCCTTGGACTAAAAATTGTCTTGGGTCCCTCAGCAGTAGGCTTTTCACTAGCAGTTACCCCAAAAGTTATAGGTCCATATATGGTATCTGCACCATCCATTTTTAATCCAGCGAGTTTGTCGCCAACGATATCAATATTCGCATCGGACATACCTCTTGAGCTTAGATACTGTTTGATGGCCTCGGCTCGCGCTGCTCCTAAGGCAGATCCATTTTCATCCGAAGCGGCAAATCCATTGATGGTAAGTCTTTTTTCGGGATGCATCTTAAAATATCTTACGATGGAATCTAAGTGCTCAACGATCGGTGCTGGAATAATCGGCTTATCGCTGTCTTTCAAAAATGCAAGATGGATATTTTCATGAAGGTCCACATCGTTATCTTTGAATGAAAATGTAGAATGTTCTACACTCGTATTTCCAGTAGAGCAGCATCCATCTCCACAGGTATTGCAGCAAAAATTACAATAAATCCAACACGTAAGAAAAAAAAGTAAAATAAGGGCTGCGAGGGTGGCTAAAAATCTAGAATTCATAATTACTACATCTTAAATTAGTACAAAATATTAATAATTTAAAACAAATTTTAAATCCCCGAAAAATTAATCATTATAATTTGTAATTGTGCATGAATTGCCATTTTTTTTCAAAAAAATTTAAATATTTTTATTTTTAATAAAAACTAGTACATTTGGCATGTCGAAATCGTGTCCATGAATCAAATATATTATCCAATACTTGTATTTTCCTTGTGCCTAGGCATTTTTGGATGCAAGTATAATAATAAGAAGGTTGAAAAAGAGAATGTCCAAATAACCAAAGGCATCGTAGATACCACCCTCGAAGGGGTGTATTACCCCACTATGGGTAATTTTATATGGCCTTGCGAAAGCGAAACCGCTAGCAAAATCACCATCAATGATGAAGCAAAAGCTTTAGAATCCACCTACGAACAAGATATGGAGCAACCCAGTAAAAGTGAGCCAGCCCTCGTAGAAATCGTCGGAGAGCTCGACTTAGCCACCAATACGCTCACCTTGAATGATATTGGCAATTTCGAACCCATCGGATATTTTTCGTCTTGTAACCAACTCAGATTATATGGCTATGGCAATACTCCCAATTGGAATTTGATCGCGCTACATAAACTACCCGTCATCATATTCAAAGATTTTGAAACAGGCACCAATCAAGAATTTGTCATTGACGATTGGACTTTCAAACCCACCAACTATACCAAACAGGTCTTTTATTCAAATGATAAATCAAAACGCATAACCATCGAATTTATCAAATCTCAAACCAAAGATCCTAAATCAGGAGAAGTATTTGATTATCAAGTACATATATACAATGGCCCAAAAATGTATGTTGGATATGGACAATTATTTTAAAAATGTCTGAAAAAAAAATTTAAAAATTTTGTTCAAATAAAATTTAGAATATACCTTTATCCAAATTAAAACTGAATAAATAACAATTGAATATTTTAGAAATAATTAATGTCCATGAGTCCTATTTATTTTAAAGAGAACGAATTGAATCCTTTGAGTCTTTTGAACGAAGAATTCTTACAGACAGAAGATCAGAATGCCCCAACAAGTGTTACTGATACTCAAATTATGCCTGATGCCACCGGCGTACTTCATTTGGAAGCTAAGAAAAAAAATGATGACGACGATGACGATTTTGACGATGATTTCGACGATCTAGATGACGACGATGATGATTATGACGACGATGATGACGATGAATTCGATGATGATTTGGATGATGACAAAGATCCATTGGACAATATCGACGACTCCGAGTTTTATCAGGATGATCCAGATTTCGAAGATTTGACAGATTTGGATGACAGTGGTTTTAAGGGAAAACCTTCAAAACACAAAATCAACGACGACGACGATTTTTTCGATGACGACGAGTTTTTGGACGAAGATGACGTCGAAGACACTGGCGAGACGTATTGGGATGACCTAGATTAATACCAAACAACAATGCCCAATATCCTTGGGCATTGTTGTTTTAATGACAAGATAATGATACCATGAAACAAATGAAATTTTTCAATAGGGATGTAAGTTGGCTTGCATTCAACCACAGAGTACTGCAAGAAGCACAAGACCCTTCTGTGCCCTTGTTGGAGAGACTCTTTTTTTTAGGAATCTATTCTTCCAATTTGGATGAATTTTTTAAGATTCGAATTGCCTCCCTCCATTATATCATCCGTACTGGCAAAAGAACACAGAAAAAACTAGACTTCGAGCCTAAGACATTACTCAAAAAATTGCTCGATATTGTCAAAAAACAACAGGTTTTGTTCAGTAAGATTTTTGAAGAAGACATCGTCCCCAATCTCAAAAAAAACAATATCCACATATTGCGAAGGTTGGAACTTGACGAAGCCCAGTCCAAATGGGTCGCCCAATATTTTCACGATCATATGCTACCTTATGTCCAACCCGTGCTCCTATTTAAGAATATGGTTAGGCCATTTCTCAATAACAATGAGCTATATCTGACCATTCAGATGAAGGAAATGAAAAAAAATTCGGACAATTTGTATTATGCAATCGTCAAAATTCCTTCAGACCATTTGCCACGATTCGTAGAAGTACCCAGTCAATCGGCTCAAAAATCCGTCATTCTTTTGGATGATATCGTAAGACATTCAGTTTCTTGGCTATTTCCAGGGTTTCAAATTTTGGATACATATTCCATCAAACTCACGAGAGACGCCGAATTGTATATAGACGATGAGTTTTCTGGGGACCTCATGGCTAAGATCAAACAAAGTTTGATGAAGAGAAATGTTGGACAAGCTTCTAGGATGGTATATGATCTGGCTATGCCCCCAAAGATGCTAACATTACTCAAAGGAATGTTCCAAGTTGGTGATTTGGAGATGTTGCCTGAAAAAAGATATCACAACAAATCTGATTTTCTTAGCTTTCCAGACTTCGGCAAAAATCATCTCAAAAATGTCCCTTTGCCGCCACTACCCTACCCGCCATTCAAAGAGGCAGAGTCTATTTTCAAAGCCATAGAGCAGAAAGATCACTTATTGGTATTTCCTTTCCATAGTTACGATCCTGTCATTGATTATTTCAGGCTAGCAGCCACCGACCCTTTCGTAACTGAGATCAAAGTTACACAATATAGGGTATCTCATTCTTCACCAATCATGGAGGCTCTCATCGAAGCTGCCGAAGCGGGTAAAAAAGTGTTCGTATTCATCGAAGTAAAAGCCCGTTTTGACGAAGAAAAAAACCTCAAATGGGGCGAACGGCTCGAAAAAGCAGGCGTTAAGGTCCATTACTCCCTACCAGGTAGAAAAGTACACGCAAAAATGGCTGTTGTCACTCGCGTAGTAAAAAAGGTAAAAACGCATTATACCTACCTCTCCACAGGCAATTTCAACGAAAAAACTGCTACGATTTACAGCGATTTTGGGTTTTTCTCTACCAAGCCTGCCTATTATACGGACATACTCAAATTATTTGACTACCTAGAACACGACGGCCTAAAAGAAGAAATATACGAAACCATCCTAGTCGGACAGTCCAATCTCAGAGAAACCCTCTCCGCCATGGTCCAGCAGGAGATATCCTCCGCCAAAAAAGGGCAAAAAGCAAGCATAGTCCTCAAAATGAATAGTCTTGAAGACAAAGAGATGATCAAGCAACTTTATTACGCTTCCGAAAAAGGTGTCAAGATAAAACTCATCATACGAGGTGTCTGCTGCCTCATCCCTAAGGTCAAAGGCATGAGCTCAAATATCAGTGCCATCAGCATCGTAGATCGATTCCTAGAGCATAGCCGTGTCTTTTATTTCCACAACCAAGGCCAGCCCAAGCTGTATTTGTCCTCGGCTGATTGGATGGAGCGCAATCTCTCATTTCGCGTGGAGACCAGCTTCCCTTTATTCGACCCCGATTGTATCAAAATCGTCAAAGACATCCTTAATCTCCAGTGGAAAGACGGCGTAAAAGCCCGTATCATAGATGCCACACTGTCCAATAGGTATCGTGTAAATAAGGACAATCCGCCCGTGCATTCCCAGGTAGATACCTATTTTTATATCAAGAATCTTACCTACGATTAGTTTTGGGGCGTCTCCCTCCCTTAGTCATAGAGACTAGGTCGGGCCGCGCTCTCCACGACTTCACTTCGTTTCGGTCTCGTTTTCTCCTTTGGATACAACGAGACGCTCCTTCG
>Ga0209063_1001730_pt1 | contig 10921 bp, 8 predicted proteins | sample KloWWTmeKNB19Kit_FD_187177 | JGI IMG/M metagenome (GOLD analysis project Ga0209063, IMG submission 187177) | Active sludge microbial communities from Klosterneuburg, Austria, studying microevolution and ecology of nitrifiers - Klosterneuburg... | ecosystem: Engineered > WWTP > Aerobic digester >...
TACCCGGAGCCGGAATCGAACCGGCACGGCCCTTTCGAGCCACAGGATTTTAAGTCCTGCGTGTCTACCTGTTTCACCACCCGGGCAGGTAGTGCAAATCTACTATTATTCAGTACTTGACAAAGTAGTCAACTACCAATTTGATTAAAAGATAGGAAAAAACTTAGTGAAACTTGTCTGCAATAAATAAGTACAGGAAATGCCGTCAGAAATTACTCTTCTGACTGCTTCTTGGTCTTATAGACGGCTTTAAGGATCTCGTTGCGCCTTGAAACTGAAGGCTTAACAAATTCCTTGCGGCGACGGAGCTCCTGGATGAGTCTTACGTTCTGAACTTTGCGCTTGTACCTCTTGAGGGCGCGGTCGATGGATTCAGTTTCTTTTACTTCGATGATCAGCATGCGGTATACAAAAATTTTTAGCGGGGCAAAGGTAATATTCTTCTCCGGAATAACCAACTATAGAAATTAACTTCTTTTTCCCTGGAGCTACTGCAGGATTCTATAGATAAGGAGCTGTCGTTCTGCTATTTAACTATTATCTTGATCATATCACCTTGTTTAACCTGATCAGCAACATCCATTCCATTGACAATACTCAATTCCCTGTGCCTGGTGGTTGCTATACTATAATCCAACAACGCCTGACCAAGTGTGCCTGCTTTTTTAACAGATACCACTTTAATCTTTTCTGGTAACACGTTGATCTTGGATTGATCCTTTAGTTCTTTAAATCCATACATGGCCTTGTCAAACGAAGATTTATATGCCGGGAAATCAACGGGTGTTGATACCCCATGAAAAACGTAGATATTCTTACCGTACTGGATATACACACTCTGTATTGTAATCTCACTTTGTGCTCCTGTATTTGGATCCTGGCTGACTTGTTTTGACATCACTTCAAGAGCCTGCAAGCCATTAATAGTTATCTGCTTGCTGGAGGTAGTAGTCAATTCCAGTTGTGTTGCCGTATTGGTTGCAGCGGTTTGCAAAGAATTCCCTTCGGCCAAAGTTAATATCATCAATGCTTTTCCATCGGCAGGTGCCATCTGCACTTGTGTTGGAGAATTCGCGAGCTTCCAACCAGAAGGAACAGGATAGAGAAACTTCAGCTCAGGGTGATAAAAAGTATTATTATCTACATACCCCTGCCTTGGATCTTCGCCATAAATGATCCCATCAACCATCTGCAGATATGAGTTTCTGTTGATTTTATAGGCTGGTAATTGCAATGTAGCCTGCCATTCTGTGGCCATCTTAGCTACATTCTCATAACGATCAAGTGGGTCGGGGTGCGTTGAGAGAAATGATGGCAACTCACCACCCCCTCCCTGACTGCTCAAGGCATTAAGCGTCTTGAAAAACTCGGCCATTTCTTTAGCATCATACCCTACCTTGGAAGAATACTCCACTCCCAATTCATCAGATTGACTCTCATGGTCCCTGCTGTATTTAAGGAATAGTAGCTGCATAGCTATATCTGCTTCATTGGCAAAGGCTCGCAATTCCTTAGAGACGATCATACCCCCCATCAAGAGAACCTGGGCAAGCGTGCTCTTTGTGTATTGGTCTACGGAATGCCTGGCTGTGATATGTCCTATTTCATGTCCCAAGACACCGGCAAACTCAGCTTCATTATTGAAATGAGCCATAATTCCCCTTGTAAAATAAAAATAACCTCCTGGTACAGCAAACGCATTGACCACAGGTGAATCTAAAATCCGGAATTGAAATTTTAGGTTTGGCCTGTGTGAAATGGCAGCCATTTCCTGCCCACGTGCATTGATAAAGCTTTGGATAGGTGCATTGTCATATAGCCCAAACTCAGCTATGATCTGCGGGTCTGATTCAGCACCGAGAGCGATTTCCTGTTGCTCCGACATCAGGGATACCTGTTTCTTACCGGATACAGGGTTAATGGCACAACCCATGAATATGAGTAGTGATGATAGCAGGGTGACTTTCAAAAGCACGTTAATGCTGAATAGGTTTTTCATAGGAATTGATTTTTCTGTTTGGTTAATATACCAAATAACACGTTAAAAACGTCCTTTAGTATCACTGATTCAGCAACGAGTGAGCGTTTGAATTTTATTAATAAACTACAGCTAAGTGGTTTCTATGTACCCAAGAGAATATATTGATCTTTGCATTGTATCTCTGAGGTAACCAACCGCAAGCAGTATGACTAGAACAACTATTGGGGCTATGTGTTTACTTTCCGGCATTATAATCGGGCAGCTCATTCAATGCCGGAGCGACAAGGCGCCTTCAGCAGCATCCGTATCCGAACAATCTGATTCGACCTCAGAGAGAAGAGCTATAGACCCGATACGTATAGTCAACACCACAGAAGAAGCAACTATTGCCCTCTTCGAAAATGCAGCCCCCAGCGTTGTATATATCACCACCACCACCGTCAGACAAGACTATTGGTCAAGGAATATCTACGAAATTCCGGCAGGAACAGGATCTGGATTCATTTGGGATGACAAGGGAAATATCGTAACCAACTACCACGTTATCCAGGGCGCATACAGGGCTAAAGTGACCTTATCAGATCAGACCACATGGGATGCTGAGATAGCCGGTATCGAACCTAGAAAAGACCTGGCAGTTCTTAAAATTAAAGCTTCCTCAAACCTCAAACCAATTCCCATTGGCACTTCCCATGATCTTAAGGTCGGCCAATCAGTTTTTGCAATTGGCAATCCCTTTGGATTGGATCAGACATTGACCACTGGGGTCATTTCTGCATTAGGCAGGGAAATCGAATCGGCAGCCCAAATTCCCATCAGGGATGTAATCCAAACAGACGCTGCAATCAATCCGGGCAATTCCGGCGGACCACTATTGGATATCTCCGGAAGGTTGATTGGAGTGAATACGGCAATCGTGAGTCCTTCAGGCACCTACGCCGGTATCGGATTCTCAGTCCCGGTGGATGTTGTAAACTGGGTGGTGCCGGATCTCATCAAATTTGGTGAAGTCAGACGGCCTGTACTGGGGGCTGAATTTGTGCAACAGCAGATTATTGACCGGATGGAATTGAAAGGTGCCTTGGTCATGGCGGTAGCTCCAGGCAGTGGGGCTGAAAATGGCGGTCTCCAGCCGACCAGGAAATCCTCAGATGGTGAATTTATCATGGGGGACCTGATCATTGAAGTAAATGATGAGCCCATCGAATCAAATAATGATTTGTTTCTTACGCTCGAAAAATATAAACCTGGTGAGCAAATCCGCCTAAAAGTGAAACGGAAACAACAAACCGCTAATCTTACCATAACTTTAGGCTCCTCTCTTTGATTAAGATGAAAAGACCTGAGACTAATTTAGAGACTATAAAAGCATATATCCTTTCCATACCGAAAAGGGTGCTAACGTTTGTCACCACATTGCCAAACAGATTGATCACGGGCATAAAAGACCCTGCACAGCGCAAAAAGTGGTTCAAACAAGGGCTGCTTGTTTTCGGGGGACTCATTGGATTCCTCATGCTTATATTCCTGGTTACGTGGCTAGGCTTATTTGGGTCGATACCCAATAAGAAAGCCTTACTCGCTATTCGTCAACCCGAAGCATCGAAAATATACAGTGTGGACGGAAAGCTGATGGGTAAATATTACACTAAAAACAGGAACACCCTCAAATTTGAAGATATCCCGCCGGCATTTATGAGTTCGCTCATAGCTACTGAGGATTCACGGTTCTGGACGCATACCGGTATTGATTTCAGGAGCTGGATGCGCGTCTTTGTCAAACGACTGATCATGGGGCAAGAGAGCGCGGGTGGAGGAAGTACATTATCCCAGCAACTTGCAAAAAATCTCTTTCCACGGCAGGATTATATGGTCGCCTCGATGTTGATCAATAAATTCAGGGAATTTATCATCGCCACCCGACTGGAGACGGTTTATTCAAAGGAAGAGCTGCTGACATTCTATATCAACACGGTCCCTTTTGGAGAAAATATCTTCGGACTCGATGCGGCTGCTGACCGCTATTTTTCTAAGACGGCTGACGTGCTCAATATTGATGAGTGCGCTATGCTCGTTGGTCTGCTGAAAGCAACCAGCTATTATAATCCGAATAATTTTCCGGAGCGGGCTATCGCCAGGCGAAACGTTGTGCTCAACCAGATGAAAATAAATGGTGTCATTGATTCGCTGAGTTACGATTCATTATGCAACCTGCCATTAAATATTTCCTATCAGCGAAATACGGACTCTGAAGGCATCGCCCTCTATTTCAGAAACCACATACGCCCCGTCCTACTTGATTGGTGTGAAAAACATACGAAACCTGATGGTCAGCCATACAACCTGAATACGGATGGACTGAGAATCTACACCACCATTGATTATGGTATGCAACAATATGCTGAGCAGGCATTAAAAACACATCTCACTAAACTACAGGAGGCTTTTGACAAACAATTTACAGACTGGAAGGAATACGAAGCACCTTTAAACGATGCCGTGCAGCGATCACCACGCTATACCGCTTTAAAAGAAAAAGGACTTTCAGAAGAAGCTATCCTTGCAGAAATGGACAAACCTATTGCCATGAAATGGTGGACATGGGCTGGCCTGAAGGACACTATTGCTTCGCCGATGGACAGTATCAAACATAATCTATCAACATTACAAGGTGCGGTGGTAGCCATTGATCCTAAAACCGGCGGTGTATTGACATGGGTGGGTGGCAACGATGCTCAACAGTTTAATATAGACTATGTACTCACCGAACGTCATCCGGGTTCAGCCTTCAAGCCTTTTGTCTATGCTACGGCTATTGACCAGGGCATGGATCCATGTACATATTATGCGAACAGAAGAATTGCCTATCCTGAATTTGATGGCTGGTCTCCGGGAAATGCGGATGGACTCTATGACGGCATTTATTCACTCAATGGAGCGTTGGCTAAAAGTATCAATACCATTGCCGTGCAGGTCATCCTGGATGCAGGTATAGATAATGTCATCCAAAAGGCGCGACGAATGGGGATGAAAGGGGAGATAAAAAAAATACCATCTGTAGCACTCGGTACTGCCGAAGTTACCTTGATGGAATTAGTCAGTGCTTACACGACCTTTCTCAACAGGGGAAATCATCGACCTTATTATATCATCACCAGGATAGAAGATCAGGATGGCAATGTACTGGAGGAATTTACGCCACCACTTACTACAGGCGTATTCTCGGCAGAGACATGCGGCATCATCAACCAGATGCTTGCAAATGTTGTGGATCGGGGCACCGCCTCCCATATCAGATATCCTGAATTCGATATCCGCGGTGCTTTCGCCGGGAAGACCGGTACATCACAATTTCATTCAGATGGTTTATTCATTGGTTATTCACCAAAATTCCTGGCAGGCACATGGGTGGGATGTTTCGACCGGAGAGTTAGTTTCAATTCGCTGAGAGATGGCATGGGAAGCAAGACGGCACTTCCGATCTGGGCAGAATTTGTCAAACAAATGCAGGCCGATACAGTCTACAAACCTTACTTTAATTCCTACTGGCCCGCAGAGTACAAATGGGTTAATGACTGTCCCTTTACCTTGACGGAATTTGAATTGGAGGAATTGAATGTAGAGCCTGGTACCGTTAGAGACTCAACCTATCTCGGACCAAGGAAATTTGTGTTGAAGGAAGAGCGGAGAAAGGGAATCGGAAAAATAATCGAAGATCTCTTCGGGAAAAAAGAGGAGAAACCGGTAGTCAATTAATGAAAATAAAAAAGGAAGAAGTACGGACAGGACGCGTCCTGTCCGTACTTCTTCCTTTTTTATTTTCTCTTTTACATCACTTCACTACTGCAAAAGAGGCAGACAATGATTCTTTATCGGAGATAACCTGTACGATATATTGACCAGGTTTCAATGCAGAAATATTCATGGTTTCGCTGGTGGTGGAGTTCGAAGTTACTTTCTGAGTGATCAGCAGCTTTCCTGCTGTGTCAAAAATCTTCAGGGTATGCGTGTCTTTGAAAATGGAGACTGTGATTGATTCCTGAGCAGGATTAGGAATGACCTTAATTGTTGAGTTGCTAACAGCGACTTCAGGGGCTTTAGATTCAATGGGATTGCTCTGCTGCTCATCCTGCAGTTTGAATTTGATTGGAAGGGTAAATTTCATAGCGACAGCCTTTCCTCCATCCCTGGCAGGAGTCCACTTCTCAGGCATTGCAGCCATGGCATTCATCACTCGAATCGCTTCATTATTCAATCCCTCACTTGGGCCACGGATAATCTCTATTCCTGAAATACTCCCATCAGCACCAATAACGAATTGTACGATAACTGTTCCCTCAATATTCTTGTCCCTGTCTTCTTTGGGATATTTAATATTAGAGTAAATAAACTCGTACAATTTCTGTGTAGCACATGCAGAACGTTCCTGGACATCGGCAATATGTTCGCATCCGGGGAAACGAGGCAATTCTTCTGCATACATTAAAACATCCTCTTTAGTAGAGGAATGATCCAGTGCAAATTTCACCGGCAAACACAATTCGGCATCAATAGCCTTTCCTTCTTTAAGGGCTGGTTGCCATTGACCAACCTTTGCATTCATTTCCATCACTATCCTCATGACCTCCTCATCGGCGTCAGGATGAAGTGACTTAGAGATTGATACATTTTTCACTAAACCATCTGCGCCTACCGTAAACTTGACGACCACCATACCTTCAACATCTGCTTTCTTCAAACTTTCCGGATAGGCCAGATTAGAATTGATGTATTCCCAAAGTTTGTCCATGCCACATTGCGCTTGCTCATCGGCTTTGATGTTTATACATCCCGGAAACAGCGGAGTCTCGCGGTCATCACCTTCCAGCCGGGAAGATGCTACAGTAAGGAGGCTACTTGTCCGGTAGGCTATTACGGTGGTTTCAGATAAAGTATCAAGTTTATGTTGTGGAATATAAATGTCTTCAGGTGCATACATCCAAGGTGCGCCAGATGCATTATTTGGGGATAAGGACTTATAAATCTTCAACCCGGACTTATATAGATCATATACCTCAGCAGTGTCGAGCGTGACATTAATTTGCAACTTATACGCGACATCCAAAACCTCACTAAGTTCACTCACCTTCACTGATTGATCCATCAGAAGCTTAAGTATCCGATCACCCTTCCCCATCATTACCTTTGACAATTCTGATTTTATCTCCTCTCTGGTGATCTCCTTCGAACCAAGAAAATATCGTTGGCTATTCGTGACATATAAAATCACATCTTCATTCATGTTTTCTGAGCTCAATACTGAATTGATATTCATCGCATCAGTTTGTTTCTCCCTGAATGAAAAAAGGACAAGCGCTATCAAAACCACCGGAATGATGCCCAGGTATTTAAATCTTGCCGCAAATCCAGATCTTTCTTGATTCATCATGAGTAATCGTTTTTTAAGTTGTGAATAGATCAATTGATTAGAGAGTATATTTTGTAATTGCCCTTGTTGCTGACCGACCAGCAATTCAGCATAATGCTCCCAGGGCGTGTCCCTTATCACAGCAGCATCAGCCACAAACTCATGCACATCCCTGAGGGCCTTCCTGTATAGATAGATCACCGGACTTGGCCAGAAGAGGATACAGGCGACTTCCATAAAAAGGACATCCATGGTATGCCTGCCTTTGACATGCGCCAGCTCATGTGCCACGATTTCCTTGAGTTCGGTCTCATCAAACTGATGTTGCTTCGGAAAGTAAATGGTTTTGAAAAAAGAGAATGGACTCTTCACTTTAGAGGAGAGCACACACCGCTGACCATCTATCATGGTATGCAGCCCTTCCTTTCTGATCCATTGAATTTCTTTGACTGCATTAAGGAGTCGAATGGCCAACACGGCAACACCCAGGAAATATATTCCTGAAATCAGCTTGTCCCAGGGGAAGGGAGATTCTTGTGAGATAGACATACCTGTTGAAAAGGTTTCTACATAAGAACCAACATATACATAAGGTGCTAAAAGTATACCCGGATCTGATTCACGTGAATCAATGTAGATTTTGATCAGCGGCAGTGCTATACTTGAGGCAAGTGTTATCACCAGATAGAAACGGTTGGTTTCAAACAAGGTCTCCTTGCGCAGGGTCAAGTGATAGAACCCATAGAAAAAAGCCAGGCAGCAAGTCACCTGCAGGAGGTATAGGATCAGGCTCATGATTTCTTCTTTAAGTCTTTGATGAGTTCCTGCAATTCTTCTATGGAGGTCTCTTCTTTAGCCACCAGGAAGGAAACTAGCTGCGGTGTGGATCCATTGAAGTACTCATTGATGAGGGATAGCACACTACCCTTGCTGTATTCCTCTTTGGAGATGAGCGGAAAATACTCGTAAGTTCTGCCATATGATTTGTGATCCACAAATCCCTTCCGCTCCAGGATACGGACAATGGAAGAGACAGATGAATGCGGTGGCCTGGGCTCCTTCATCTCATCGATGATGTTGGATACAGTACATCGGCCAAACTGCCATATATACTGCATGATCTCCTCCTCGGCGCGGGTTAAACTCTTAATCTTGCTCATTTGAATCCATTTATTGAATCCAAATATATAACGTATTTATACGTTATGCAACTAATTTTTACATTTTAACTAAAAATCCTTCTCCCAGACCTTGAGCTCTATCATTTAGACAACTTAAAAATGAGATGCCGTTGCAGGAGCGTAGCACTGAGTGGAGTGGAAAATTTTACTCTGCCGCTATGGTGAAGTCAAATTGTAGCACCTCGTTGAGGGTACACATGTCGTACCAGCCGTAATCTGCGTTCCTCTCATCCTATTTTGGAACGCAGATTACGCTAAAGTATTTTAATAAAAAATTACGCAGATTTGACCGTGCTAGACATTGCCTACATCCTCTGTAAATGCCTACATCCCATTTATAATCGTTAGATTTTAAAGGCTTATGGAATATCCATTATTAGTCGAGAAGCGAAACAACTTTCAACTAAAATGAGACAGATTACAAAGATATAAGACAAAAATCCCGAGATGGACAAGCCAGATGTTGAATCAATTATTCCTCATCATCTCCACCCTCCTCTTCTTCGTCATCGGCTGGCTCCTCCTCATCATCGGAACCGGTATCGGTATCACCTTCCGTGATGGTGAGGTAATCCATATCCCCGTATTTCTCTTCGTACTCTTCTTTCACACTTTCCTTGAGTTCGCCGCTTTCATCATAATCATCATCATCTTCAATGATCTGACGGGCTTCGATCAGGGTCATGCGCACCAGATAATACTTGTCGTCTGTTTCGAAAGGAAGTGCAGATACAAATTTGCCTTCGGCATTCTTGTACTGAATGAGATGCTTTGCGAATCCATAGGGATACATGAGCTTGATCTGCTCCTGGATATCCGGATCGAGCTTCTCATAATCCTTGACAATACGTGGTTTAGTAGTAGCCATGCTTGAGTGTGTCTGTTAGCCTGAAAACATGAGATACCTGATGATCCTCTCCTGTTTCAGGGGGTAAATTGAAAAAATATTAATGACAAACAAAAGACTTTTATTTGAAATTACAGAAAGAATTTTTTTCTGAGTCTAAGTTAATCCTAGTTAACCGAAAAATCACGATTTTTTTTCACTGCGATACCACAAAAAAACCGGAGTGAGACTTGATATCTCACTCCGGTCATTATAACCAAACCTTTACAATTCAAACTTTAGAAACCTATGCCAGCGCGGCCAGATCCCGGATTAAAATACTGCTCCGGGTAAAATAGATTTTATTTGTTTTACGCAGATCATTGAGCACCGCAGTTACCGTCTGCCGGCTTGTACCTGTGTAATTAGCAATATCCTGCTGGGTAAGGGAATGCTTCAGGAGCGTTTCCAACCCAACTTGCCTTCCACATTGATTGGCATTCTCGATGATGAAGTCAATGATCCTGGCCCTTGCATCTTTAAAGATCAGGGACTCCAGTTGATTTTCAGTCTGGCGCAATTTGAGCCCAATCAATGAAACAACGCCCATCGTCAATTGTGGATTTTTATCCATCATCTGCCTGAAGATATCCACGCGGATACGATAATACCCCGTTGCCGGTGATAACGCCATTGCGAAATTGTGGTGAACCTCGTTTTGGCCGATCAGGGCAAACTCTCCAAAAACCATTCTTGGATGGAGCACCTGCTTGATCACCTCCCTGCCATCTTCATGGTGGGTGCCGATCTTGATACTGCCTTCTGAAAGGATATAGAAATAATCTGCCACCTCCCCTTCTGCGTATATCAATCCATGCTTAGGAGCCAGGTGAAATTCCATATGGAGTGCCAGGGTGGCCAATTCTTCTTTTTCCAGAACACTGAAAAAAGGAATGCTGTCGAGTATTTCGTGTTTCATAGCCAATTTGCGGTCTTGAGCATAATAGGATAAAGTAATCTGTCAGGTAAAAGACACAATTACATTCGCTCACCCCTACGTCTGGCAGAATAAAAATAGCCTGGGAGGCTATTCAGGCAAATCTGATGAAGATACATCCGGTGAAAAACCGGAGAAATTACCGTAACCACCCTCGATATTGTTGTAAATCGTGACCGGTTCAGCAAAAGGGTCCTGACGGACAATGAGTTGTCTGGCCAGTGAACTATGGTATTTATAATACTCCTGGGTTATGGTCCGCAATTCAACATAAACCTTTTTGAGGTCATGATTTCCAACTACCCAGTCAACAAAATGAAATGTCAATGGCTCACCGGGGCTGAGGTCCTCTTTATCGATGAGGATCCCAAAATCATAATGGCGCAGGAATGGCTGGTCGTCGGACAGCTCAGGATCAACCAGGAATTTATTATTCAGGCTATCGTACTCATTATAAAAAACGAGATGGTAGTATTGATTTGATTCAAAATGCTCAATATCAAAAACAAGGGTATAGCGCACAATATTC
>Ga0209063_1001733_pt1 | contig 10913 bp, 5 predicted proteins | sample KloWWTmeKNB19Kit_FD_187177 | JGI IMG/M metagenome (GOLD analysis project Ga0209063, IMG submission 187177) | Active sludge microbial communities from Klosterneuburg, Austria, studying microevolution and ecology of nitrifiers - Klosterneuburg... | ecosystem: Engineered > WWTP > Aerobic digester >...
AACGCAGAGCGGGTTGCAACTAGGGCATAAGGTGAGGTGGACTGGCGCAATTCCATGAGTACCCAATCCACGATCGCCGTATTTCCAGCGGTGTTCAACGCCCCCGCTTGAAGCGCTTCACCACCGCCGCCGGACATGTGGGTGAAGCCCAATGCCGTGTAGGGCTCGCTATTCGGGATCAATCCTTTTACTCGCAAACTGTCATGCATCATGCCCTCGGTTAACACATATGGACCTTCCAACCACGCCATGGGCTGCAATAGGACCGTGTTGGGTACTGCCAAGCAGCCACCCGTGATAACGGTGGTCACGTTGTTCGCATCGTTATTCACGATATCGTTGATCCCCGTGATGCATACCGTGCTGCCCGTGAGGCTCAGGTAGCTGATCCGGCACAACGGAACGGGGACGGTATTTTTCACAAGTGAGCTGTCCACAAAGGAGAGACCGATCACTTTATTCCCGCCCAATGCGGTGTTCATGGTGAAATCGCCTACCAGGTTCGGGGCAAGGTTCTGTGCGCTTTGGATCGTCAATCCGCTCACGTTGAATTCATAGCCCATTACGCGACAGCTCGCGTTCTTGATCATCACATCCACCGTATGGTTCACAGGGTCCAGGTTGGCCAGGCTCAACTCGACAACATCAGTGGAACTCACAAAGCCACGCGGAAAATCGCACCATGGGTGGTAGTGGATCAAGTGAGGTGATCCATCGTGCACATCTTGTTGGCTGAAGCAGTTCACCATCAATGCGGCATCGGTAACGGTGATCAAGTTGTCCCCGTTGAGGTCGTTGCAATTGGAAGGGGAGATGTCGTCGCCGAGGATCCGCGTAACGAACTCCAAGGCATCGGGTTGCGTCTGGTTGCCATCGTAGTTCAGATCGCCTCGCTTGGCAGGTCCCGCGCAAACGCCGTTACAATCCATGCGCGCATCGCCGTAAGGCTGCCCAAGGCAATCCACGAACGGGGGACAGTCCGTGACCACGGAGAAACTGGAGGCGGTGAGGTTGATACAGACCTGTGCAAAGTTGTTGGTGTAATCGCGCTCGTGCCGGCCCAGTGCATCTGGCGCACGCTGCCAATTCGTGCGCAATACCAAGGTGTAGGTACCCGGCGGAACATCTGTTACATCGATCCAATTGCACGTGGTGCCGGAGCTGTAGACATCGTAGCAACCCGCGGTGATACCCATGTTACTGCACCCGAACTGAGCCGAATGCCCTGCTGTACAGCCAATGTCCATCACACAGAAACCATTCTTGAAGCCAACGGGGATGGCCGCCCCGCTCTGGTCGAACAGGACGTAATCGGCATATCCGGCGTAGTGCGCGTGACCGTGGCAATTATTCGTGTCGAAAATGCCGGGGTATGTGCTGTTGTTCCCGATGTAATAATCGGTGGTCCCAATGTTGTCGATCCGGGTGGTGAAGCGGATCACGCGACGGGCACCTAATGCCTTTGTACATCCTTCCTGTGGCGCACATGCGTCCGTAATGGTCACGGTCTGCATGGTCAGGCTACTCGCTAGGGCTGCTTGGTTCAAGGTGAGGTCTGGACCATTGGGGCAAGCGGGGTCACCGAATGCGATGCAGCAACCCGTACAAGGCACCGTTGCCAACGGTTCATAGTTGCAACTCTGCGTATCCATGCAACCGGTTACAGGGCCGTTATAGGAAATGGTCACAGTTACTTGGCCGGCACAGGCGCCCGCATTATCACCAACTCGCAAGTGGTGCAGCACACCGCCTGGCATGTTCGCATTCACCACGGCTTGCACGCCGCAACCACCGTCGTTATCATCCCCGAAGGTGGCTCCTTCAATGCCGTTGCTCAACACGATCTGGCTACAGTTCATGTCATACACCCAAAGCCGGGTATCGCAACTGTTGGTTCCGCATGTGCTTATGGTATAGGCCCCGGTTTGTGGTGGCGTAAAGTCGTACCACTGTTCAACGGCGGTGGTGGTGAACGTGGCGAGTGTAACCGGGTAAGTTGAACCGACCGGGGCAAGGCTCAACGGTATGGCGCTGCTACATGAGAATCCTGGAGGGCAGTTGAAGGTGGTCTCCTCGAAATAGCCGAAGACACCACCAGCGCGCACCAGGACCCCATCCAGATAGATCCAATAACCGCCATATCCGTACGAATTATGGTAAATGCCATCACCCGGAGTATCGTTGATACGGAAAACAAGACAAGTGTTGGCGGGTACGCAGACAGTTGTGCCTGTTGAAGTCCCACTTGCCAAGGTGACGTTCGTGGCACCATTTTTCAGTGTCCACGTGGTCTCCTGCGGGTAGTTGTCCGATACGATATCGATCCTCACGCGCTTTTGGCCAGATGGACAACTGTAGTCGCAGCTGTTGTTGTTGATGTTCACGGCCGGGTTGTAATTCGACGCCGTGCTTTCGTTACACCCGAGCACAGCGTTCAAGTTTCCAACGAAGACATCATCCAAACCGATGTCGCTTCGGACGCCGGTCCCTGTTTCCGCACGGAAGCGGATACGCAAGTTGTTCTGGCCTTGGTAGGCGGCCAAGTTCAACCAGCCTTGCTTCCAATTCAACCCTTGGTTTCCACTGATCACCCAAACATCCGATACGATGGTGCCGTTCACGTTCAGGTCCACGTGCAACGAACCCTGTTGGTTGCCTCGCAAGTGGTACCAAAAGGTCAGGTAGGGTGACGAGATCCCCGTAAGGTTGAAGCAAGGCGATTGAAGTATCGCCATCTTGTTCGGCGTTGTCCCTGCTGCAGCGGCGCTCACGTACATGTAGTTCTCACGCGTGCTTTGCGATGTGTGGTCACCAATTGGGCCGGTGTCCGCTGTCGGGGTCCCGTTCTTATCTACCCACCAATCGAGATCGTCGGTGGTCAGGTTCGTCCAGTTGTTGATCAAGGTGCCCGGCGTTCCTACGGTAAAGCCGCTGAAGGCTTCATTCATGGGAAATGTGGTTACACATTGTGCAAACGCTGCACTGGCAAATAGTGATGTGAGCAGCAACACGGAGTAACGAAAGGTCATGGTAGAGCAATTTTGGAAGCGGAAAAATAGGAGATGGCCCGTTGTTATCCAAACAAGATCTGGATCACGTGGATCCCATGAGCCTCTGGAGTCCGTTCAGTACGCTTGCTTTTGCTAGCTGAGATCCAGGTTCCTCCACCCCGTGCCAAGACCCTTTGTTCCTAAGGGATCTCTCCTTGACATTCTTGCACAAGCTATCTTACCGCCCTAAAAGGAGCAGCATGGCATACGGACTATTGAAGGGAAAGCGAGGGATCATTACAGGAGCCTTGAACGATCAAAGTATTGCTTGGAAGGTGGCCGAACTGGCGCACGCCGAAGGTGCCAAATTCGTATTGAGCAATGCCCCGGTCGCCATGCGCATGGGCGAGATCAATAAACTTGCAGAAACGACCGGAAGCTCCATTATTCCCGCTGATGCCACCAATGATGCGGACCTGGAGAAACTCTTCAGCGGAGCCCAAGAACAACTCGGTGGCAAATTGGATTTCGTGCTCCATAGCATAGGTATGAGTCCCAATGTGCGCAAAGGCCGGAAGTACGATGACCTGAACTACGACTGGTACAAGCAGACCTTGGATATTAGCGCGATGAGCTTCCATCGCATGCTCCAAACCGCCAACAAACAAGACGCGCTCGCCCAGAACGCCAGTGTGTTGGCCTTGTCCTATATCGCAGCGCAACGGGTCTTCCCGGATTATGGCGATATGGCGGATGCAAAGGCTTTATTGGAGTCGATCGCACGAAGCTGGGGCTACCGGTTGGGACGTGAAAAGGGAGTCCGCGTGAACACCGTGAGCCAGAGCCCCACCATGACCACCGCCGGTGCCGGGATCAAAGGGTTCGATGGTTTCTTCGGATTCGCGCAGCAGATGAGCCCACTGGGAAATGCACCTGCCGTTGACTGTGCGAACTATTGCATCTCGCTCTTCAGCGACCTCACCAAGTACGTCACCATGCAGAACCTCTTCCATGATGGTGGGTTCAGCAGCACCGGTGTAACGCATGAGGTAATGGCGCACTTCATGAAGGAAGAGTGAGCCTGGACACGGCCTAATTCACTTGTCGCTTGAACTAGGTTGATCCTGTTCAATTTGCATGTCTTTGATCGGGGCTGTCCTAGAAGGAATTTTTGAAAGCGTGTTCGTAGAGGTCGTACGCCCTTTGATCCTAGCAATTGTGCGATTTCCCGGAGCGGTACTAGGTTGGTTTCTCTGGCGCGGAAGATCATTCAACGTGGTTTGGAAGAACGGAGATCGGTTCGGACAGGGCATGGCTGGCGTTTTCATTTATGCGCTGATCGTTGTCTTGGTTTTGTTCCTTTCTGAAGGGTGATCTCCGATCGGGTCATTATTCGGCCCTATTTTCGCGGTCCACCCATCATGACCTTCCGTACCCTCCATTTAGTGTTGTTGACTTTCCTGTTGGCCGGTCAATTTTGTCAGGCCCAAGGAGGCAAGTCCTTCTTGAAGGAAGGAGATGCATTCCGCAAGGAGAACGAATTGGAGAAGGCATTGGAGAAATACGGCTTGGCGATCGCTGTTGATCCCAAGTTGATCAAAGCCTACCAAGCCAGAGCTGAGGTGAACGTGTTGATGGGCCGACCTTTGGAAGTGGCTCGTGACCTGAAGCATATTGCCGCTCTGGAACCCGCCGATGCTGCGTTGGGTGCTGCTGCGGCACGCGCATATTTGGACATCGATAGTGCCGCTGTCGCACGTGACCTCTGCAATGCCGCGCTGAAAGTGGATCGCAAGAACATGGACGCCCTACAGATCAAGACCAGGGCCTGTTTGAAATTGGGGGATCTGGACGGTGCCACGGAAGCATCCGATGCGGCGCTGGCTTTGAAGGGAACTACGGACACCTATTTTCTGCACGGCTTGGCCCGTGCTGCCGTTCGCGATTACAAGACCGCAGAGACCGACTTCGATCGGGTGTTGGAATGGAACCACCTTTACGAGGCGGCTTACGTGGAGCTGGCTAATGTGCAGCTCGAACTGTACGAAGTATTCACCGGGACCACCATGCAGATGCGCACGCTGGACAAAGCAGTGGAAAAGTGTACTGTTGCCTTGGACCTTAACCCGCAAAGTACCGATGCCCTTTTCACTCGAAGTAGGGCCTATGCAGCACAGAAGGAATATGCAAAGGCCATTGAGGACATCAGTCGGTGCATAGCACTGGGTCGCACGGATCAGGCGGTGTACCACCAACGCGCTTTGTATTATTCAGGTTTGGGACAACATCAGAATGCGGTGAACGACTTGAACAAGATCCTGCTGGATAACCCGGATGACGTGGATGAACTGGTGCTAAGGGCCAAAAGCAAGGAGGCCAACTTGGATATGGAAGGTGCACTGAAGGACCTGGAGTTCGCACAACGCTCGTTGAAGGCGAACCCCGGTTCCGGCCATGTGAACGATCAACAACTGGAGGAGTCGCGTGCTCGTATTGCCAAACAGGTGTTCGAAATGAACCGGGAAAGTGACCCGCCGCGCCTAACGATACTGGAGCCTTACTCCAAGGACAGTGTAGCCCAAGTATCCATGTCCCTGCGCCATCTGAAAGTGAGCGGTCACATATTGGACAAGAGCAAATTGAAGTTCATTACGGTGAATGGAGGACCCGCGCAATTCGATCCCGACGAGAAGGATCCGCAGTTCTTTACTTCCATCCCGTGGGCTGCTACGGACAAGGAGATCATCGTTCAGGTCACGGACATCTATGACAACTTCACCTCCCAGGTCCTGAAAGTGGAACGCACGGAAGGAACTCCACCGAGTGTGTTCGTATCCACCCCAGCTGCGACTCAAGACCGTGTGGTCACCATCATGGAGGATAAGGAGTCGATCTTCCTCGAGGGACGGGTGAATGATGAAAGCCTTATCCGACAGGTCGCTGTAGATGGTGTGAACGCCAGCTATGCCCCTGATCAGTTGAACCCGGAATTCAGCATCAAGCTGGACGTGAAGGACAAGAACGGATTCTCCATTCACACCGAGGACCAGTTCGGGAATGCGACAGATGTTGGCTACACCCTGGTCCGTAAGGCCGCACCTGTTGTTGTTGCGAGCAAACCCGTGCCCAGCCCAAGTGTCAAGGAGCCGACCCCTGTTTCAACTGCACCTGCAGCGAGCCGTTCCGGTGCAACATGGGTGATCCACATTGAGAATACGAATTACCGGAACTTCCCTGCCGTGCAAAGCGGGGGTGAAGCAGCGAAGATCCAAAAGGCGTTCGCTAACTATACGATCGCGCGCACCTTGAACAAGAAGAACCTGTCCAAGGAACAGTTGGATCGATTCTTCAACATCGAGTTACGTGACCTGGTGCGAACCAATAAGATCGGAACCATTCTGGTGTGGTATTCGGGGCATGGAAGAACGGTTGGTGGTAAGGCGTACTGGGTTCCGGTCGATGCAAGAAAGGACGACATCTACAGCTACTTCAATTATGGCTCCTTAAAGGCCCAGATGCAGAACTACAGTGAGAGCGTAGACAACACTGTTGTGGTATCAGATGCCACCGGAAGCGAGTCATCGTTCTATGAATTGACACGATAGGCAGTACTTGGTGATGAGCGAAATTGGAGGAATAGAACGAAGAGCAGTAGCGAAGCTCCGATCATTCGCATTGGCCATGACCATGGGCCTTTTGCCGGTCCTGGTCACAGCGCAGCGCTATTTCTTCGAGAACATTTCGGTGCAGCAAGGTCTACCTGCTTCGAAGGTTTACTGTGCTTTGCAAGATGCGTATGGGTTGGTCTGGATCGGGACCGAAGCAGGCATTGCGAGCTATGATGGGAACGTGGTGCAGAACCACGGCACGGCAGAAGGTGTTGCTCGAAATGGGGTACGGGCATTGCTCCTGAACAAGGACGGACACCTATGGGCAGGGCATTTGGACGGAGGCATCACCTATTACGACGGCAACCATTTCCAAGCCTTGGAGTTGGCACCCGGGATGAACAGTGCGGTAACAGGCTTGGTGCAAACCGCTGACGGTTCTGTCTGGGCAAGTACCGCTGGACACGGTGTCTGGCGAATAGATGGGCCACCTACTGAAGATAATGTGCTCAATGCGGCCCACTTCGGAAAGGAGCAAGGCATTCAGGACAAGCTGCTCTCTCTTACCCTGCTGAATGACGGACGGCTTTGTGCCGTGGAAGACAGGGGAGTGGTACGCCAATACGACGCGGCTTCAAAGACCTTCAAGGAAATGCCATTGCCCGGAGTGGATGGCGTGTTCCGCTGTACTTCCTTGTTCCAGGATGGCCGCGGTGACCTTTGGGTTGGAACCATCGGTGGTGGGGCCTTCCGCTTTAATGCGCAAGGCAGACGAACAGGACAGTTCGACCCCTCCAACGGCCTGGCCAGCGGTACAGTGATCTGTTTCGGAGAAGATGGTCTCGGTCAAGTGTGGATCGGAACTTTCGATGGAGGAATTGGCTTGGTGAGCGAATCGCAAGTGAAGGGTTACTCCACGAACAACGGTCTGCATAGCCGCTTTGTACGTTGCATCACCAAGGATCGGGAAGGCAACTTGCTGATCGGTACGAACGACAACGGACTGGATATTTTCAAAGGAGACCGCTTCGTGAGCTTCGGTCAGGATGATGGTTTGACAGACCCTCAGGTATGGGCCGTGATGGAAGACCACCAAGGTCGCACATGGTTCGGGACGGATGCCGGTATCGTAATCCTAAGCCAACAAGGAGATCGTTCATCCGTAGAGACCATTACTTCCCAGAAGGGGATGCTCACCACCAATTTCGTACGATCCTTACGGGAGGATGATAACGGTAGGGTATGGATCGGGACCGAGAACGGTGGTCTATTGCGCTTTGACCCACGAACGGGCAAGGCCCAATATGATGTGGAATTATCGAGCAGCTTGGCCGAAGGGAAGGTGACCGCCTTGGAGGTGGGCCAGACCGGTGAATTATGGATCGGAGGCCTGAATGGATTGCGCCGTTACATTCCCGGATCCGGAACGGTCCCCACTGTTTACACCGAAGCAGAAGGCTTGGCGAACAACCACGTGGTCGCCATTTTTCGGGACAGCAACGGTACCATTTGGGTAGGCAGCACGGTGAATGGTATCACCCGTATCGATAATGGGGTGGCGCATATCGTGGATCTCGGAAAGGCATTGACCGCCACCTGTTTCACTCAGGACAATGACGGCCGGATCTGGGTAGGCACCGAAGGACAGGGCGTTATCGTTCTGGAGAACGGTAAGCAAGTGCAGCAATTCACAATTGATCAAGGCCTGCTTAGCAACTCCATCAAAGCATTGGGCAAGGACCAACATGGCCACGTGTGGATCGGGACGAACAAGGGGTTGAACAAATGGCGTCCCAAAAAAGGAGGTTTCATCGCTTTCACTGAACGTGCCGGGTTCACGGGGATCGAGGTAAAGCCCAACGCGGTTTGGACCACGCTCAAGGGTGACCTCTGGTTCGGGACCGCAGATGGCGCAACTCGGGTAGGGAACGAGAAGGAAACAGAACGCGCCATAGCACCACTGGTTGCCATTCGCGGCTGGAAGGTGAATTTGGAGGACCGTCCAAAGACGCAAGCGGAACTGGACCACGATGAGCGAAATATCCGATTGGCTTTCGGAAGTGTGTCGTTGAGCGACCCGGCCGCCGTGCGTTACCAATATCGATTGCTCGGCCTCGATGAGGATTGGGAACCGATCACCTCCGCCACCGAATCCTATTACCCCGCGCTCCCTTCAGGAAAATACACCTTCCAAGTAAAGGCCATGGACCGTAGTGGTCTGTGGAGCGACCCGCCGGCAGAGTTGCAATTCCAGATCTTACCTCCTTGGTACCGTTCGTGGTGGTTCTACACCTTGCTTGCCCTCGGTATCGGTATCGTCCTGTTCAGTTACATCAAAGTGCGGGAACGACAACTCCGGTTGCGCAACCAAGTGCTGGAACGGAAAGTGGAAGAAAGGACTGCGGAAGTAGTGGCCCAAAGCCAAGAGATCGAAGGGCAGAAAGAGCAGATCGAAGGATTGTTGTTGAACATTCTTCCGAAGGAGATCAGTGAAGAACTCAAGGATACCGGTCGTGCCACTGCACGTAGGCACGAGAACGTCACCGTGATGTTCACGGACATGAAAGGGTTCACCATGGCGGCGGAGAAAATGACACCGGAGGAATTGGTGAACGAATTGGATGAGTGCTTCATCCAGTTCGATGCCATCATCGGTAAGTATGGCATCGAGAAGATCAAGACCATTGGCGATAGTTACATGTGTGCCTCCGGCGTACCACGCCCCGATCCGGAACATGCTGTTAAATCCGTGCTGGCCGCAATTGAAGTGCGTATTCTAATGGACAACTGGCACGCCGAGCGTGTCGCACAAGGCAAACAGCCTTGGACCTTGCGGATCGGGCTGCACAGCGGTCCCGTGGTGGCCGGCGTCGTGGGCAAGCGCAAATTCGCCTACGACATTTGGGGCGATACCGTGAACACGGCAAGCCGCATGGAAAGCAGCGGAGAAGCCGGTGAGGTGAACATAAGCGGAACCACTTATGAGCTGGTGAAGGGCGTGTTCGAATGTGTCCATCGTGGCCAAGTGGAGGCCAAGAACAAGGGGAAGATCGACATGTATTTTGCACGCAGGATCAAGGCCGAATTCTCCAAGGACAGCGCAGGGCAAGTACCGAACGACAAACTGTTGGAACGGCTCGGTGTGGGGGAGTTGGTCTAGTGCGGGAATACTTTTCCGCAACCCCAGCATCACCGCAACAACGCCCGCAGCTCCGCAAGCATCAACGCGGTGGCTCCCCAGACCACTTCGCCACTCACTTCGAAATAAGGGATCTCGACCGTGCGGCCCATGATCTCGATATACTGGTCGCGTTTCTTCAGAATATCGTCCCGGAGCAACTCTTCCAATGGCGCTTCGATCAGGCGCGCTACTTCCAAGGGATCCGGCATCCAAGGTCCTATCTCTTCTACGAAACCCACGAACGGAGTAACGACCATTCGGCTCGGTGGAATATAAACAGGGGTCAACGCTCCCAAGACTTCAACGCCCTTGGGGTCGGCACCGGTCTCTTCATGGAATTCCCGCAATGCGGTTTCCTTCAAGCTAGGGTCGCCCGGTTCGCGCTTACCACCGGGGAAGGCCACTTGACCGCTATGGACACCATCGTAGATGGGGCGCACCATCAGGAGACAATGCAACGTGCTTTCTTTGGGATAGAGCAACGCTAATACTGCACTTTCCCGCGGTGCGGGATCCAATGCCCTAGCCCGTTCAATATCCAATCTGCTGTAACCTGACAAGGCGAGCAGCTCTTCGTGGCCGGCGAGTGGGCCTGAAAGTGCAACACGTAAGTTCTCCAGAATGGCGGCGGTACTGTGCATTCCCGGATCACTTTCCCAGATCCTTCACCAGTTGTGCGGCTTCTATCTTGTACCTATGTGCCTTTGATGAAGCGATCTTCACGGCTCCTTCCAATGCACGATCCAGTTGGTCGCTACAGAGCAAGCACACCACCGTATACCATTCGGTCTGGTCCTTGAACTGCATGGTACTGGCTCTTTCCAGATGGTCCAACTGAAGTTCCGCCTCGAATGGTTCGCCGGTGGCCAAATACGCACACGCCAAATACATGTGAGCGTTCTTCTCAAATCCTTTTTCCTCCAGATAGAGCTTCAACCCATCCCGCGCGCCGGCATAATCCTCTCGGGCATACTTGGCCATGGCATCGAGGTAGGTGCCGTTCAGGTTGGTACGTACCCGGCCACTTACCATGTCCGGATAGGGTTTGAAGGTGTGGATACACAGATCGCCCGCTGGGGCCGTTCCACAACCTAAGAGGCAAACAACTGCAAGAACAAGTAGGAAACAACGCAT
>Ga0209063_1001737_pt1 | contig 10905 bp, 7 predicted proteins | sample KloWWTmeKNB19Kit_FD_187177 | JGI IMG/M metagenome (GOLD analysis project Ga0209063, IMG submission 187177) | Active sludge microbial communities from Klosterneuburg, Austria, studying microevolution and ecology of nitrifiers - Klosterneuburg... | ecosystem: Engineered > WWTP > Aerobic digester >...
TGGCCACCCTGCAGAACGCGAAACACCTCCTGCTCCGCGGGATCGACGGCGCCCGCGGCGAGTGGCTCCTGCTCGCGGCCTGCCACAACCTACGCAAGCTGCACGGTCACATCGGCGTCGCTGGCCTGAACGGGCTCCGGACCGCCTGACCCCGGCCCCCCGGGTCACGAATCCGCCTGTCAGCGGACCTGATTCACTCCTCAAAGGCCACTCAGGGGTTCACCGGCGGGGATCACCCGCTCAGCTGCCCGAACCGGCCAAAGCCGGCAGATCCCGGTCCGATTGCTCCACGGCACACCATGGTCCCCGTGACGGACCCGCTGGCGTGTTACTGACCCACGCTCCTAGACGGGGTTCAGGAGGTGCCACGCTGACCGGATGTGCTCCTCGGCCAGTGCTGCGGCGGCCGTGCCGTCCCCGCGGGCGACCGCCGCGTAGATCGCCTCGTGGTCGCGGCGGAGTGCGGGGGCGACGGTGCCCCAAGAGTCAAGCGTGCGGAACCGATCCAAGATGGGCAGGCGCATCGACTCGCGGATCGCGGCCGTGAAGTCGCGGGCGAGTACGTTGCCCGCGGCTGCGGCCACGGTGACGTGGAACGCCGTGTCACAGTCGTTGAAGTGCGCCCGGTCGATGCCGGGGTCGTCCATGGTGTCGAGCAGGTCGCGCATCGCCGCGAGGTCGTCGGCGCTGGCGTGGGTGGCCGCGAGCCGGGCGCTGAGGCGCTCGAGCGCGACCCGGACCTCGATGACGTCGTGCAGGGGGAAGTTCGCCAGGGCGACGTGCTGGCGCAGCAGCCGGCTCAGCGCGTGGCTGGGCACGGCGGTGATCGTCGTGCCTCCGGCCGGACCCGCACCCACCGACGACCTGACCACGCCTTGAGCCTGGAGGGTGCGGATCGCCTCGCGCACGGCTGCCCGGCTGACGTCCAGCATCCGTGCCAGCTCGCGTTCGGCTGGCAGGTGGTCTCCAACGCCTAGCTCACCGGCGAGGATCCGCTCGTCCACCCAGGTCAGCACGACCTCGAACGCGCGGATGCCGGGAGCTGTCTCGACAGTGGGAACCTCAACCGCGGGACTGGGGCCGGCGATGAAGTCGCCGGCGGGACGAAGATTCTCTGTCGCTAGGGGTGCCACGGTGTCATTCACACCCCAAGAATGGCAGTACCCCGCCCGTCTTGGACAGAGAGGTCCGACCATTGGTGGGAATTATTGGTCTGACCATTGACAGACCCCATCCGCTACCCCTATCGTCTTCCCAACCCGAATGGTCTGACCATTGGGGATCGAGCCCAACGTCGTGCGACTCGGAGGACCAATGACTGCTCTGCCCCTCGTACCCACCGCCTTCCAACCGGACATCTCCCCGGTGGCGGACAGCCTGGCCATCTCGGCCCTGGTGGCCCTGCTCCCCCTGATCACCGTGTTCCTGACCCTCGGCGCGCTGCGGTGGAAGGCTCACTGGGCCGGCCTGACCTCGGTGGCCGTGGCCATCCTCGTGGCGTCCCTGTTCTTCGGGATGCCACTCAACCTCGCCGTGCTCGCGGCGACCCAGGGCGCGGCGTTCGGCCTGTTCCCGATCATGTGGATCGTCTTCACGGCGATCCTGCTCTACCAGGTCACGGTCCGCTCGGGCCGGTTCGAGGACCTGCGTGCGACGTTCCACCTCATCTCCGACGACCCGCGCGTCCAGGCGATCATCATCGCCTTCTGCTTCGGTGGCCTCCTCGAGGCCCTGGCCGGTTTCGGCGCCCCCGTGGCGATCACCGGTGTCATGCTCATGGCCCTGGGCTTCTCGCCGCTGCGTGCCGCCGCCGTCGTGCTCCTGGCCAACACCGCGCCCGTCGCGTTCGGCGCGGTCGGCACCCCGATCATCACCGCCGGCAACCTCACCGGCATCCCGTACCAGGAGATCGGCGCGTACGTCGGCCACCAGACCCCCATCCTCGCGGCCTTCGTGCCGCTCCTGCTCGTCCTCATGGCCGACGGCCGACGCGGCGTGCGCCAGACCTGGCCGATCGCGGTGGTCGTCGGCCTGACGTTCGCGATCTTCCAGTGGATCTCCGCGACCTGGATCTCCGTCGAGCTCACCGACATCATCGCCTCCCTCGCCGGTCTCGCCGCAGCCGTGCTCTTCCTCAAGGTGTGGCAGCCCAGCGGCCGCGAGGAGGCACTGGAGACCCTGCACACCGAGCGTGAGCGCGAGTTCGCCATGGCCGGCGGTCCCGAGACGTCCAGCGGCTCGGCCGGGGCCGGCCCCGTCACCGACTACGTCGTGTCCGGTGCCGAGCTCGAGGAGCGGGCCCGGGGCCTGACCCGTGGACGGATCACGATGGCGCTGTTCCCCTACCTGCTCGTCATCGTCGTCTTCGCCATCGCCAAGCTCATCGCACCGGTCAAGGAGTGGTTGTCCACCACCGATGTCAAGATCCCCTGGCCGGGGCTGTCCGGTGAGGTCCTCACGATCGCCGGCACCCCCAGCGCCGCGACGACGTACACGCTGTCCTGGCTCAGCTCGCCGGGCACGATGCTCCTCATCTGCTCGCTCATCGTCGCCTTCGTCTACGGCATCGGCCTGACCGGATGGGGAGCCGAGGCCTGGGCGACCGCGCACAAGATGCGCTACGCCTTCCTCACCGTCGCCTCGATGCTCGCCCTGGCCTACGTCATGAACTTCTCCGGCCAGACCATCACGATCGGCACCTGGATCGCCGCCACCGGCGCCCTGTTCGCCTACCTCAGCCCCACCCTGGGGTGGATCGGCACCGCCGTCACCGGCTCGGACACCAGCGCGAACGCCCTGTTCGCCACGCTCCAGCAGAGCGCCGCCGAGACCGCCGGCATCGACCCGACCCTGCTGGTCGCCGCCAACACCTCCGGCGGAGTCGTCGGCAAGATGATCAGCCCACAGAACCTCACCATCGCGGCAACCGCCGTGGGTCTCGTGGGCCGCGAGTCCGACATCCTTCGCAAGGTCCTGCCATGGAGCATCGGCCTGATCATCGCCATGTGCCTGCTCGTCGGACTGCAGTCGACCGTCCTGGCCTGGATGCTCCCGTGAGCGCCCCCGCCCGCCCGGTCGCCGACCTCAAGGTCGCCCTGTTCGCGACCTGCTTCAACGACACGATGTGGCCCGAGACACCCAAGGCCACGGTCCGCCTCCTCGAGCGGCTCGGCTGCCGCGTCGAGTTCCCGATGGAGCAGACCTGCTGCGGCCAGATGCTCACCAACACCGGCTACGGCTCGAAGGCCGTTCCCCTGGTGCGCCGGTTCGTCGACGTCTTCGAGGGCTACGACGCCGTCGTGGCACCGTCGGGCTCGTGCGTCGGCTCGGTGCGCGAGCAGCACCCGGGCATCGTCGAGCTGGTCGGTGACGACCGGCTCGCCAGCCGGGTCGAGCACCTCACGCCGAAGGTGTACGAGCTGTCGGAGTTCCTCGTCGACGTGCTCGGTGTCACAGACGTCGGGGCCTACTTCCCCCACCGGGTCACCTACCACCCCACCTGCCACTCGCTGCGCATGCTGAGGGTCGGAGACCGACCGCTCCAGCTGCTGCGCGCTGTGCGCGGAATCGACCTCGTCGAGCTGCCCGGCGCCGAGGAGTGCTGCGGCTTCGGCGGCACGTTCGCCATGAAGAACGCCGACGTCTCCATCGCCATGGGCTCGGACAAGGCGCGGCACGTCGTGGAGACCGGCGCCGAGGTGCTCGTCGCCGGTGACAACTCGTGCCTGGCACACATCGGCGGGATCCTCGGCCGGCAACGCTCCGGCGTGCGCCGGATGCACTTGGCCGAGGTCCTCGCCTCCACCGAGGAGGACCAGGCATGAGCACCACGACACCCGGGCCACTGCAGCAGACGTCGGCCACCTTCGTCGGCATGCCGACGTTCCCGGAGGCCGCCCGCTCCGCCCTGGCCAACACCCAGCAGCGCAAGAACCTGCGCCACGCCACCCACACGATCCGCGGCAAGCGAGAACGGGTCGTCGCGGAGGTACCGGAGTGGGAGGCACTTCGGGTGGCGGGAGCCGAGGCCAAGGACGAGGCGCTGACCCACCTCGGCGACTACCTCGAGCAGCTCGAGGCGAGCCTGACCGCGAACGGCGCCACGGTGCACTGGGCGCGTGACGCGCAGGAGGCGAACCGGATCGTCCTGGACATCGTGCGGTCCAAGGAGGTCGACGAGGTCGTCAAGGTCAAGTCGATGGTGACCCAGGAGATCGAGCTCAACGAGGCGTTGGAGGCGGCTGGCATCCACGCGTGGGAGACCGACCTCGCCGAGCTCATCGTCCAGCTCGGGCACGACCGACCCAGCCACATCCTCGTCCCGGCGATCCACCGCAACCGCAGCGAGATCCGCGAGATCTTCCTGCGTGAGATGGGCACCGTGGGCCGCCCCGCCCCGGACGACCTCACCGACGACCCCGCCCGGCTCGCGGAGGCCGCCCGGCTGCACCTGCGTGAGAAGTTCCTGCGGGCGAAGGTCGGCGTCTCGGGCGCCAACTTCGCGGTCGCCGACACGGGCACGCTCGTCGTCGTCGAGTCCGAGGGCAACGGACGGATGTGCCTGACCCTGCCCGAGACGCTCATCTCGGTCGTCGGCATCGAGAAGGTCATCCCCTCGTGGGAGGACCTAGCGCCGATGCTCCAGCTGCTTCCCCGCTCGAGCACGGGTGAGCGGATGAACCCGTACACGACGATGTGGACCGGTGTCCACGACGGTGACGGACCCCGGGAGGTGCACGTCGTCCTCCTCGACAACGGCCGCAGCCACGTGCTCGCCGACCGCGTCGGGCGCCAGGCGCTGCGCTGCATCCGCTGCTCCGCGTGCCTCAACGTCTGCCCGGTCTACGAGCGCACCGGCGGCCACGCCTACGGCTCGGTGTACCCGGGGCCGATCGGTGCCGTGCTCAACCCCCAGCTGCGGGGTACGGCGAGCACGATCGACAAGTCGCTGCCCTACGCCTCCAGCCTGTGCGGCGCGTGCTTCGACGCGTGCCCCGTGCGGATCAACATCCCCGAGCTGCTCGTCGAGCTGCGGGGGCAGGTCGTCGACGAGGCCGGTCCGACTGCCGAGTCGGCCGCGATGCGGGCCGCCGCCTGGGTGCTGTCGGACCCCAAGCGGCTCGCCGGCGCACAGAAGGCTGCGACGACCGCCGGTCGTGCCGTCGGCACGCGCACGGTCCGCTCCGTGCCCGGACTCGGCGCCTGGACCAACGCCAGGGACCTTCCCACCCCACCCAGGGAAACCTTCCGACAGTGGTGGGCCCGCGAACGAGGAGAGGACCACCGATGAGCGCGCGCGACGAGATCCTCGCCCGGGTCAGGGGCGCGACCGCCGACATCGTCACCACCCCCGCCGACCGGGGCCCCGTGGCCGTCGTCGAGGAGACCTCCCCGGGCGAGTCCGAGACCCTCGAGCTGTTCGCCGAGAACGTCGCCGACTACCGGGCGCAGGTCGTGCGGGTCGGCCCGTCAGGGGTCGCTGCCGCCGTCGCCGGGGCGCTGAGCGAGCACGGATGCCGTACCGTCGTCGTCCCGAGCGGCCTGGACCCCTCGTGGCGGGCGGCCGCCGAGGGGGTCGCCCGGGTGCTGTCCGACGACGAGGCGACCACGCACCTCGCCCGCGACGACGTCGATGCCGTCGTCACGGCATCCGCAGTCGGGGTCGCCACGACCGGCACCATCGTCCTGGACCACGGGGCCGACCAGGGGCGACGCGAGCTCACGCTCGTGCCGGACACCCACGTGTGCGTCATCCGGGCCGACCAGGTCGTCCACGACGTGCCCGAGTCGGTGGCCAGGCTGCGGCCCGGGCCCGACGGAGCCCGACCACTGACGTGGATCAGCGGCCCCAGCGCGACGAGTGACATCGAGCTCGAGCGCGTGGAGGGCGTCCACGGCCCGCGGACCCTCGTCGTCGTCCTCGTCGAGGGAGCGGACGCGTGAACCCCTTCGCCGCCGCACTCGAGGACCCTGATCGGCTGCACACCCGGGCGAGCGACCGGCTGAAGATGATGCACGACGCGTCGCACTACGCCCTGCTCCCGCAGGCCGTGGCCGAGCCCGTTGACGCCGCAGAGGTCGGGCGCCTGTTCGCGGTGTCGGCCGCGCACGGCATCCCCATGACGTTCCGCTCCGGGGGAACCAGCCTGTCCGGACAGGCCGGCACCGATGGCATCCTCGTCGACACCCGCAGGCACTTCCGCAGCATCGACGTCCTCGACGACGGCCTGCGCGTGCGCGTCGGGCCGGGTGCCACCGTGCGGTCGGTCAACGCCCGCCTGGCGCGGCACGGACGCAAGCTGGGGCCGGACCCGGCCAGCGAGATCGCGTGCACCCTCGGCGGGGTCGTCAACAACAACAGCAGCGGCATGGCCTGTGGCACTGCGGCCAACACGTACAACACCCTGGACTCGCTGGTGCTCGTGCTGCCGAGCGGCACGGTGCTCGACACCGGTGCGACGGACGCCGACGAACGGCTCCGCCAGCTCGAACCCGAGCTGTATGCCGGGCTGGACCGGCTCCGAGACCGCGTCCGGGGCAACCCGGCGTCGGTGCGCCTGCTGGAGCAGCAGTTCTCGATGAAGAACACGATGGGCTACGGCCTGAACTCCTTCCTCGACCACACCCGGCCGGTCGACGTGCTCGCGCACCTGGTGGTCGGGAGCGAGGGGACGCTGGCCTTCGTGGCGTCGGTGGTGATGCACACCGTTCCGCTCCTTCCGCACGCGATGACCGGGCTGCTGGTCTTCGACGACCTCGCCGGCGCGACCGGCTCCCTGACCGCGATCCTCGAGACCGCCCCGGCGACGATCGAGCTCCTGGACGCGGTGTCGCTACGTGTCGGACAGGCCGACCCCAGGGCCGACGACGTCCTCAAGCGCATCGACGTGGACCGGCACGCGGCGCTGCTGGTGGAGTACCAGGCCGGTACCGCGGACGAGGTGGCAGCGCTGGGCCGGCTCGCGCTCCCCGCGCTGACCCGGCTACCCCTCAGCTCGCCGGCGGCGCTCGCGTCGGATCCCGCGTCCCGTGCGCGCCTGTGGAACACCCGCAAGGGCCTGTATGCCGCGGTGGCCGGTGCGCGCCCGACGGGCACCACCGCCCTGCTCGAGGACATCGTGGTGCCGGTTCCGGCCCTGCTGCCGACGTGCGAGCGGCTGATCGAGCTGTTCGCACGGCACGGCTACGAGGACAACGTCATCTTCGGCCACGCCAAGGACGGCAACATCCACTTCATGCTCAACGAGCGGCTCGAGGGGGGCCGCATGGACCGCCTGTTGGCGTTCACCGACGAGATGGTGGAACTGGTGCTCGGGTTCGACGGGTCGCTCAAGGCCGAGCACGGGACGGGGCGCATGATGGCGCCCTTCGTGCGACGGCAGTACGGCGACGAGCTGCACGACGTGATGAAGGAGGTCAAGGAGCTCTTCGACCCGCTCGGCGTGCTGAACCCGGGCGTCATCATCAGCGACGACCCCGAGGCCCACACCCGCAACGTCAAGGTGACGCCGACGGTCGAGGAGGAGGTCGACCGGTGCGTGGAGTGCGGGTACTGCGAACCCGTGTGCCCCAGCCGCGACCTGACCACCACGCCACGGCAGCGGATCGTGCTGCGCCGCGAGATGCAGGCCGCTGCCGCTGCCGGCGACCTGGCGCTCCTGAACGAGCTCGAGCGTGACTTCGAGTACGACGCCGTCGAGACCTGCGCGGTGGACGGCATGTGCCAGACCGCCTGCCCCGTCGACATCAACACCGGTGACCTCACCAAGCGGCTGCGGGCAGAGGCGGTGGGCCCGATGGCGAGCCGTGGCTGGCGCCTGGCGGCCGGACACTGGGGCGCCACGACACGGGTGGCCTCGGCGGCGCTGACGATGGCGCGAGTGCTGCCGGATCCCGTGGTGCTCGTCCCGAACGCTCTCGTGCGCAGGGCGGGTGACGACGACGTGGTGCCGTTGTGGTCCCCGGATCTGCCCGGCGGCGGACGACAGCGGCCGGAGGGACGGGCTCCCTGGGCACCCGCGGTGAGCGAGCGGGGGGAGGGCCCGCGCGAGGCCGTGTACTTCTCGGCATGTGTGGGAACCCTCTTCGGCCCCACCGACGCCGGCCCCGGAGTGCGGGGCGCCTTCCTGTCCCTGTGCCGACGTGCTGGTGTCGTTCTCGTGGCGCCGGGAAACCTTCCCGGCCTGTGCTGTGGCACCCCGTGGCGCTCCAAGGGCATGCTCGAGGGCGCGCAGGCCATGGAGCAGCGGGTGGCGGCATCCCTGTGGGAGGCCACGCGTGGTGGTGAGCTGGACGTGGTCAGTGACGCGGCCTCGTGCACCGAGGGCCTGGTGACCACGCTCTCCCACGCCGCCGAGACGGATGCCCGGTACGCCGGCATCCGGGTCGTGGACGCAGTGGCGTACGTGGCGGCCGAGCTGCTGCCGGAGCTGCCGAGGACGCAGCCCCGGCTCCAGAGGCTGGCGCTGCACCCGACCTGCTCGTCGACCCAGCTGGGCCTCGACCCGGCGCTGATGACCGTGGCGCGCGCCGTCGCGGACGAGGTGTTCGTGCCCGACTCGTGGGGCTGCTGTGGCTTCGCGGGGGACCGCGGGCTGCTGCACCCGGAGCTGACGGCCTCTGCCACGCAGGTGCAGTCCGCGCAGATCGCGCAGGCCGGGCCCTTCGACGCCTACGCCTCGTGCAACCGCACGTGCGAGCTCGGCATGACGCGTGCCACCGGCCAGCAGTACCAGCACGTTCTCGAGCTCCTCGACCTGGCGACCCGGGCACCCGGACCCGGGTAGCCCCTAGGGAACCGGGCCGAACGGGTGCGTGGTGCCGTGGGTCTGCGCGTGCCATGACAGGTACGCGGTGACGGCCGTCGGCAGCGTCGGGTAGAAGTGCTCGGTGCCGATGGCATGGTCCAGCCCGGCCGCCTCGAGGTCGTCGAGCAGGTCCTGCTTGACGCGGGCCATGGCGAGCACGACGCCGCGGGCGACGAGGTCGTCGTGCAGCCTGGCGAGGGCGTCCAGGCTCGTCAGGTCGACCTCGACGTTGGCCTCGGCGTTGATGATGAGCCACTCGACCGGGTCGTCGGCGTCGTCCACGGCGGCCAGCGCACGGGTGTGGAAGTCCTCGGCGTTGGCGAAGAAGAGCGGCGAGTCGTAGCGGTAGACCACCAGACCCGGCACCTGCACGGCATCCGGGAAGTCGTCGACGTCGTGCATGCCCGCCATGCCGCGCACGTAGCCCAGGATGCCGTCGTGCGGCCGGGCGACGCGGCGCAGCAGGTCGCCGAGCGAGAGCGCGACGGCGAGCAGGATGCCGTAGAGCGCCCCGAACACGAACACCCCGAGCGTGGTCGCGACGAGCAGGACGAGCTCGCTGCGGCGGAACCGGGCCACTCGCCGGATCTCGGCGACGTCGACGAGCCGGATCGCGGCGTAGACGACGAGGGCCCCGAGGGCGGCCTTCGGGAACGCGGCGATGACCGGGCCGAGCGCGAGCACGGCCACGAGCACGGTGGCCAGGGTGGCCAGCGAGTACAGCTGGGTCCGGCTGCCCATCGAGGCCCCGATCGCCGTGCGGCTTCCGCTGCTGCTCACGGGGAACCCGGAGAGCAACCCGCCGGCGATGTTGGCCACGCCGAGCGCGAGGAACTCCTGGTTGGCGTCGATCTGCTGGTCGGAGCGCTCGGCGAAGGCTCGCGCGGTCAGCACGTTGTCGGAGTAGGCGACGACGGCGATGCCGAGCGCGGGCGCCAGCATGGTGGCCACGGCATCCGGCGACAGGTCGGGCAGGCTCAGCTGGGGGAGAGCCGACGGCAGGGGGCCGACGACCGCCACACCGAGCTCGTCGAGGCCCAGCACCATGACGGCCGCGGCGCCGAGCAGTGCCGCGAGCAGGGGGTTGGGCAGGCGGGGGAAGAAGTGCGCACCCAGCAGGAGCAGCACGAGGAGGGTGCTCGAGAGCACGAGGGTGGGTGCGTGGACGTCCGAGAGGTGGGTGAGGGCGCTCCAGGCCTCGGCGGGCATCGAGTCGCCGCTCACCTCGATGCCGGTGAGGCTGTCGATCTGGCTGACGACCATGAGCACGGCGACCCCGGCGAGGTAACCGACGAGCACCGGTTTGGAGAACAGGTCGGCGAGGAAGCCCAGCCCGAAGGCCCAACCGAGGATGCAGAGGGCGCCGGTGACGACCGCGAGCGCCGCAGCGAGTGCGGCGTACGCCTCGGGGCCGCTGACACCGACCGCGGCCACGGCGGTCGCGGTCATCAGCGCCGTCGTGGACTCGGGGCCGACGGAGAGCTGGCGGGAGGAGCCGAGGACGGCGTAGACGAGGGTGGGCGCGATGATCGCGAGCAGGCCTGCGGCCGGCGGGAGCCCCGCGATCTGGGCGTAGGCCATCACCTGCGGGATGAGGTAGGCGGCGACGGTCACCCCGGCGAGCAGGTCGCCGCGTAGCCAGCCGCGCTGGTACGTGCGCCACACCGTGATCCCGGGAAACGTCGTCGCGACGGTCACGGGCCTCCGGGCGTTGAGTGGCCGGTGATGGCCGTCTGCGGTGGGCACGGGCTGATTCGACCACACGACGTCGGCGTGTCGCCCGCCAATGTGTGGGATCGAACAGGTGTTCGTCTATGGTCGTCCACAGGTGGTGTCCCCGACGGCACTTGTCCACAGGCTCGACGGCAGCCCGTGACCGTTGTCGGTACCGCCACCTAGCGTCTGACCCAGACCTCGCGACGAGACCGATGGCGAGAGCTGGTCGCCGGTGGGCGCGCTCGCTGCACGAACAGGAAGAGACGGTGTGACATGGCAGGAAATCGCGGACCCGTGATGCCCAACCCGACGGCTGCGGCCAACGGTGGGGAGAAGGACAAGGCCATCGCCTCGGTGATGGCGCAGATCGAGAAGCAGCACG
>Ga0209063_1001738_pt1 | contig 10901 bp, 6 predicted proteins | sample KloWWTmeKNB19Kit_FD_187177 | JGI IMG/M metagenome (GOLD analysis project Ga0209063, IMG submission 187177) | Active sludge microbial communities from Klosterneuburg, Austria, studying microevolution and ecology of nitrifiers - Klosterneuburg... | ecosystem: Engineered > WWTP > Aerobic digester >...
GAAAAGCCTGAGTGCAAACCGGAGTTCGGTAGAAAGTTGCTCCTGGTATTGTGGCACCTTGATGATGAGCCTGTTGAGGTGATGGATTGTGGCTTCCAGGATCAGGAACGTCTCGGCAAGGGCCTTCTCTTTTAATAATTGTTGCGCCTGGCGAAGTAGGGTAGAAATGATATTGCGGACGGTCTTGAGGTTGTTCCGGTTGAGCTTGATGTTCCCGTATTTATCGATCGGGGTCATGTCGGACAGCAGGTGGTGGTAGTCCGGCTTCTTGATCAGGTGCAGGTAGTTGGCCAATACTTCAGCCCTGAAACCACTGTGGGATTGGCCATAAGTGGAAATGAATCCACGCAGTTCGGTGATGGTGAGCTTTCGGAGTACATCATCCAGGAGCAGGTTTTCGTGCTTGGATTTGGATTTTCCTCGTCGGGTACGCAGGATATGGTCGCGCAGGATGAGGAGAGCAGCCAGAGAATGTTTGCACACTTTAGCCCGCTTGAAGACGGTACAATGGCATTTGGCAGTCACAGTACCGTCCGTTTTTACCGCCATTTCAACATGATAGTCAGGTTGTTTTGAAAGGCAATGGTAAAATCCCGGTTCCGGCTCGGTCAGGTCGTATTCAGTGGTCTCTTTGACCAAATCCATGGCTTCCTCCAATAAGGCAGGCGCGTAATGGCTTTCTATATCAAAAAGAGCAACTTTCATCTTCCCGAAGGATTGGTTTAGGCAAGGGAATCATCTTTTATCACCGGCCAACGCATTATTTGGCTCAATTGATGGTTCAATCCCCGTGATTGCACATAAATTTGCTAAGGTAATGCTGTCCTATGGAAGTAAAAGATGTTTGTTTCGTCCGTCATGCCAAATCCAGCTGGGATCAGCCTGGCCTGAAGGATTTTGACCGCCCGCTCGATAACAGGGGGCTCCACGATGCGCCTATGATGGCCCGAAAAATGAAGGAATTGGGCCTGATTCCGGACTATTTAATCAGTTCCGGAGCAAACCGGGCCAAATCTACTGCTGAATATTTCAGACAGGAATTTGACCTGAGCGGGGATCAATTTGAAATCAACAACGAATTGTACGAAGCCTCCGCCGAAACAGTGTATGAAGTCTTGCGTTCAGCTCCTGATACGGCCAGGTTTGTCTTCCTCTTTGGACATAACCCCACCTTTACCTGGGTCGCTAATAGTATTGCAGGAGTCCACATTGACGAAGTACCTACCTGCGGTATCGTTCATGCCCAGGCCATGATTTCAAGCTGGAGCAAATTCAAACCTGAATATGCCGGATTCATCGGGTTTCATTATCCTAAACAGTATAAAAAATGATGAAGCCTGCGATTGGGTTGATGATTTCATTTCTTGTTTTGATGAGTTGTGAAAGCGGAAAGCGTGATGTAAAGTATTTGTTAACAGACGAACAACTTTCCAGCCTTATGTTTGATGTGCAGTTGAGTGAAGTCGCATTGGCTGAAGTGACAGAAGAGAGGCAAGATTCTTTAAGAGATCTTTTCTGGCTTCGCTTTACGGAGGTATACAAGCACAGTGTACCTGAGATCAAGGAGGAGATCCGGAAACTTGAAGAAGACCCGGAGAAAATGAAAATCATCATGGATAGTGTGCAAGTCATGTTGGATTCAATACCATAACAAAACCGGATGTTTAAAAATTTAAGCCTGCGCACCATGTCACTGCTGGGTGCGCTGGCTATCACAATGTTTGCAGGACTCGGCATATGGATCGGACAAAAGACCCTTTTTATTCCGGTCAATGGGACGTATGCAATCATCATGGTGATAGCTGTAGGCCTCGTCGCTTATCTCGCCATCCAATTTATCCTCGATCGCTATATCTACAGGCGAATCAAGCTGATCTATAAGATCATCAGGAGATCCAAGACATCCATACCTGACAAACGGGCTTTCCAGAACATGGATAACCCCATCCTCGATGGTGTAGAAAAAGAAGTGCAGCAATGGGCCGAATCGCAACAAGACGAAATCGAAACCTTGAAAACTCTCGAGTCTTACCGTAAGAGATATATCGGCAACGTCTCGCACGAACTCAAGACACCCATCTTTTCCATTCAGGGATATATCTATACGCTGATCGATGGTGGGCTCTATGATGAAAACGTCAACATGAAATATCTTGAAAGAGCGGCCGCCAATGTGGATCGTTTACTCACGATCGTGCAGGACCTCGAAGAGATCAGTAAACTGGAATCTGAGGATCTGATTCTTGACCTTCAAAAATTTGATATCAAAGCCCTGGTCAAGGAAATCTTCAGCGATCTCGAAGTGAATGCCCGCGCAAGGAATATCACGCTGACCTTTAAAGAAGGAGCTGACAAGTCTTACAATGTGATGGCTGACCGTGAAGGGATTCGCCAGGTATTGACTAACCTGATCCTCAACTCCATCAAATATGGTATAGACAATGGGGTCACCAAGGTGAGTTTCTATGTGATGGACAAACAAATCCTGGTAGAGATATCAGACAATGGCATCGGCATAGAAGAAAAGCATCTCAAGCATCTCTTCGATAGATTCTACCGGGTCGACAAGAGCAGGAGCCGCGAATCCGGTGGTTCAGGTCTCGGCCTCTCTATCGTCAAGCACATCCTCGAAGCGCACAATCAATCGGTCAATGTCAGATCCACCACAGGGAAGGGATCGACGTTTGGGTTTACACTGGATAAAGCAGCGGATTAATAAGTTAGCAGTTAACAGTTAGCAGTTAGCAGTTAGCAGTGAGTTGGCGCGGACGTCGCTCGTTCAAGTCTCCAGACTTGAATGCCATATGCTTTGCGTCTCCAGACGCTAGAGATAAATCATGCTCTATTGAAAAATCCTAAGAGGTAAACAAATCAAAACTGTTCGTCGCCGGAGCAGGCACTTTTTCAGTACTGGCACCATCGAGCATAGCTTTGATCTGGTTCCTTACCTTGAAGTATTCAGGAAGCTGTTTTGGATCCATCGCTTGTGGTGGAGGCATTTTCTCGCGGAGGTGATCCACTTGTTTTCCATTTTTCCAGAAACGAAAACATACGTGACAGCCCGTGGCTAAGCCTGTACGGCCTATATAGCCGATAGTCTGGCCTTGCTTGACCATCACACCCGGACGTATACCTGGACCGAACTTAGACATATGCAGATATTGAGTCTCATATATCTTATCATGTTTCATTTTGACAAAGTTTCCATTTCCTGAAGTATAAGAAGCCTTTGTGATGCGTCCGTCAGCAACCGCACGAATTGGAGTGCCACATGGAGCCGCGTAATCGGTGCCGAAGTGGCCTTTGTTTCTTTTGAGGACAGGATGAAATCTGTTGTTTGAAAAGCGGCTGGAGATGCGGCTATACTCAACAGGGGATTTCAGGAAGGCTTTTTTCATCGGACGTCCTTCGAGATCGAAGTAGCCGTCATGCTTGCCGCTGTTGTAACGGATAGAATAGTGTTCTGTATTCCCAGATGTGTATTGAGCGCCGATGAGTTTGCCGATACCGAGAGGGCTGCCTTCAACATATTTACGTTCGTAGACAAGTTTATAGGAGTCACCTTTTTGAATGTGATAAAAGTCTACAGACCAACCTAGCGCATCTTCCATTGCAGCGATCAGCTCCACGGGAAGATTTTGTTCTTCCATACTGGCCCAGAGAGACCCATTGATGACGCCACCCGCTGTCTCAACTTTAACTTCTGTCTCGCGCTCGATCACCTCTACGCGGATGCTGTCTTCGAGGTGGAATAGAATCCTGCGATATGGATCCGGCTCATACACGAGCGCCTGTACGGTAGAGTCCGCGAGGTCGGTGACAATGGTTAGTTCTTTGCCAGCCCGGATAGAGCGGAAAGGAAATATGGAGCTCGCAGCCCGGATTAGTTGATCGATTTTAAAATATTCGACGCCCCGGCTTGACAGCAGATTGCCAAGCATGTCATTGGGTTTAATCAGGAGTTTTTCAAGTCCTACCAGGCCCAGGTCCCAGTGCAGGAACTGTTCGCAATGCTCAATACAAGCTTTTTGATCGGTTGATTGGGACTGCATGTCCCGGTTGATGGTCTTCGCTACATTGAGGGCGATAGCTGTGCTCAGGATAAGCAGCACAGAAATGGCATACCTTGTGAGATGAGTCCTGGTCAATGGCTTAATTTTGTCGCAAGATAGATTAATAGTCTTTAAAGGAGAGCTTAAGGAAATGTTAAGAAAACAACTAAAAAATACGTTAAGGTGTGGAAATCAACTTATTGAGGTGTCAAAGCCTTTGGTGATGGGCATTATTAACGCCACTCCAGACTCTTTCTATGAACCAGGCAGGACCAATAATTCTGTCGAAAGGGCACTTGAAATGACCTCCCGGATGATCGATGAGGGTGCTGCCTTCCTTGATATCGGAGGTATGTCTACGCGTCCGGGAGCAACAGAAATACCTCTCAATGAAGAACTTGAGAGGGTAATCCCTGTTATTGAAGCGATTCATGCCGGATTTCCAGGAGCCGTGATCTCTGTAGACACTTACCGCGCCACTGTGGCAGAAGAAGCTATAAGGGTTGGAGCTACGATGGTCAACGACATATCGGGAGGGCAATGGGATGATGATCTCTTAGGTGTTGTGGCAAAGCATCAGGTGGCTTATGTTGCAATGCATATCAAGGGTACCCCCGAAAATATGCAACAACATACAGATTATCATGATGTTGTAAGTGATGTGTTAAAGTATTTTGTCAGTAAAATATCGATCCTTGAAAGGGCGGGAATTGAGGATGTATTGCTGGATCCCGGTTTTGGGTTTGCCAAAACCATGGAGCAGAATTACAGGTTGATTGACCGGCTGGGGACCTTCCGCCTTCTTGGAAAACCACTGCTGATCGGGCTTAGCAGAAAATCAACCATTTCGAAGACGATTGGCAGGTCTGCTGAAGAAACACTGGAAGCCACCACGGCGTTACACATGATTGCATTGCAAAACGGGGCATCGATTTTGAGGGTTCACGACGTCAGGCCCGCCATGGATGCCATCGCAGTTTACAACCAGCTTGTTGCGGCAAGCGTTAATTAAAAATAAAAGATTGATACATACACCAATGCAACACCTTATATAACGTTATTGAAAAAGTAATGGAGCATGCAGGCCAGGAGATACAACAACCGGAAGAAAAAAAGCGAAAGCGCTTTTTTCTCTGGGTTGGCCGTATAGTGGTCTCGTTGATCCTGTTAAATGTGGTCCTCATCCTTCTTGTTCATTTTCCTCCGGTACAGCGTTGGGGCCTTGGAAAGATTACTTCATCGATCAGTAGAAAGATTAATGCAAGGGTCAGTATCGATGGGTTTACGATTAATCCGATCTCTGATCTCACACTCCGCAATATCCTCATATATTCTCCCGAGCATCCTACCGATACGCTACTTTATGCTGAGAAATTAAATGTCGACTATAGACGTATCTGGGATATCCTGTATCGTAGGATTACGATCACACAGATAGGTATTGAAACCGGAATGCTCAATATTCACCGGGTGGCAGGAGATAGTCTGACTAACCTTGATCTCGCGCTTCTGCGACTGATGCCGCCGAGAGATACTACAAAGGGAGATTTTGTTCTTGATCTAAAAACCGTCAGTGCAAAATCGCTGAATGTCCGCATGGATGATGAGGCCAATGGCTCACTGATGAGTCTGTATTTCAAACGCGCGGATATTGAATTGGATACACTTGATCTCATCAGGAAGTATGTGGATATCGGAGACCTGGATCTGGATGAGCCACGGATCAGCATGATCACCAGATTACCTTTAGTCGAAAGCACTAAAATGCCACCTTCCACCAGCAAAACCTGGAGTATGGATGTGGATTTTGTCAGGATTACCAATGCACAGGTTATAACAGATAACAGGACAAAACCATTGACTTTATATCCAAACGGAAGAGGGATTGACTATGCCCACATGTTTTTGGAAGATGTGGATATTGCGATGGACTCGCTGAAGGTTCGTGGATGGGCATTTAGTGCCAATCATATTGACATGCATCTTTTGCATCAAAATGGATTTGAAATCAACACGCTTGCTGCTGACAAGGCTACCATCTCAAAAGATGGTATCATCCTCGATGCTTTAAAAATCAAAACAGCAAAGAGTGAAATTGATAATTCTATTAGCTTGTTATTCTCAGGTTACAAGGATTTTGCATCCTTCGTGGACTCGGTAAAACTTGAACTGCCTGATGCCAATATTCAACTCAACATCAATGATCTGCTGTCCATTGTGCCGGGTCTGCAAAGTGTTGACTTTTTTAAAGACAATGCAGCAAACGATATTACTCTCCAGGGTAAAGTGTCCGGCAATATCAACAGGTTGAAGATTAAAAATCTGAATGCCAGCCTGGGTGCGTTGAGCATCAGCGGGGACTTCCGTTCACGTGATCTGGCAGTCAAAGGATCGCAGCTCATCAGCCTGCATCTCGAAAAATCTGCATTTAGTTCTGCGGCCCTTAAAGGTATTTTCCCCAAGATGAAAATCCCACCCATCCTGGATAAGCTTGGCCAGGTCAGATTTACAGGCGATTTTGATGGATATCCGGATGACTTCGTGGCTTTTGGAACTTTTAATACTTCATTGGGGAAAGTAACGCTTGACATGAACCTGAATATCGCATCGGGAATTGCTGATGGAAAATATTCAGGAAGAATCGCCCTCGAAGATTTTGACCTGGGTAAATTCACAGGCAATGCTGATCTGGGACGGGTGACTATGTCCGGAAGGGTCATTGAAGGTGTCGGCCTGGCTACCCAATCCTTGTTCGCTGACATTACAGCTCAGTTATCATCCCTTGGCTACAAAGGATATATCTATCATAATGCCCGCGTAGATGGGCAGGTGACCGGAAAATTGTTTAACGGAACCCTCGATATCAATGATCCTAATCTGGACATGCATTTTGAAGGCACCGTCGATATGCGGGACAGTTTGCCGAGACTTGATTTTATATCGAGAATTGATAGTATTCACTTTTGGGAACTCGGCTTATCAAAGGAGCCTATGACCCTCAAAGGTTTCCTGGATGTGGATATGCGCGTTGGCAAGTTTAATCAGATAGAAGGCTCCGTGCTGGCGGAGAATATCGTTTTGACGATCAAGGAGGTGGATTACGATCTGGATAGTTTTTATCTCACAGCAGCGAAGGATACTATTGGCTCTGACAGGATTTTTACACTTCAATCTGAAATTCTTTCAGGTACCGTTTCGGGTGTGTTTGACCCTTTCCTCCTGGTAGGTCAGCTGCAACATTATCTCCATGACCAATACCCTAGAGCCATTGATGCGCCGGCAAACCCACGTAAGCCAGAGGTCATTCAACGCCTCAAATGGGATCTGGAGGTGCACGACAGCAGGCATTGGTTTGACCTGGCAGGCATCAAAAACCTCCGTGTGAAAAATGCATCCACAACGGGTTTGCTCGATCTGGTGGCGAATACAACAAGTGGCACATTGTACCTGCCGGAATTGCATTTTAATAATATCAATGCCTATGGTGCGACGATTGCTTTTGCAGAGAACAATGGGGTGGCAAGTGCTGATCTCGAACTGATCGCGGCGGATATCAATGAGGGAATGTTTTTCGAAGATGTATTTATCAAAGGAACAGCTACGGATGACAGCATAAAGGTCAATTTCAAAACAGACCAACTCGCGGATATCGTGGATGAGCTTGACCTCGACATCATCGCCAGCCCGGACGGTGGTAACTGGAGTATTTCTTTCAATCCGATCACTTTATCTATGTTTGGCGATGATTGGAAAATACCGGAAGGAAACAAAGTAGAAATCAGAAAGAATGAATTTACGCTCGAAAAATTCGAACTGCATTCCAGCAGTCAGCAGATCATACTGGATGATATAGACAACAAAGGTATCGAGGCGTTTGTGAGCGGATTTGATATCAGTTACCTCAACGAAATATGGATCAATGATAAGTTTGATTTCTCCGGACTATATACGCTTGATCTTGAAATCGATAATGTGTATGATATCCAGCAGATGGAGATTGAGTTGAGTCTACCTGCCTTGAAGATCAACAATGTGCCATACGGAGAATTGCTCTTGACGGCGAATATGAAAGATCCAAAAGATTCTGTTCAGATCAACCTCTTTTTAGCTAATAATGAAACATCGCTCATTGGCGTTGGTGCTTATCTCCCACCGATCAATTCCATTCCCAAGGAACAGCAAAACTATCTGCGCTTAGACCTCACAGCTTCAGAGTTTCCGCTTGACTTCCTTGAATTTTTATTGGGTGGAAATATCAGGGATACAGAAGGCTCTGTTGATATGAAGCTAAGCCTGACCGGCAAGACAAATGCACTGACTCCGAATGGAGGTGGAAGGGTATTCAATGGAAGTACCACAATTGATTACCTGGGGGCCGCTTATTCTTTTCATGACCAACCGTTTACGATCACACCAACGATGATTGACCTTTCAGGCACGGTGTTATATGATGTGTTGGGCAATACAGCTACTGTGCAGGGAGGTCTGACTCATCGGTATTTACGTGACCTTGGTTTGAATGCGACATTGACATCTGACAAAATATTGGGGCTACATGTGACCTCCGAAGAGAACAATGTTTTTTATGGAAAGGGTATCGGGTCTGTTTTTGCAACCTTCTCCGGTACAGTAGCCAATGCGAGAATGGTTATCAATACAACGACAGCAAAAGGCACACACATTTTTATTCCTCTGTCAGGAGCAGCTGATCAAACGGATAGAGACTTTGTCATTTTTCTGGAGAATGGAATCCTTCCGATCGCTCCCTTGACACAACTGAATGTCGGAGGCATCGATCTTGAACTGAATATGACGATCACAGAGGATGCTATTGTAGAACTTATTTTTGATGAGAACACAGGTGAGGTCATGCGAGGCCAGGGGAATGGTAACCTGCGGTTATCGATGAATCGTTTAGGTAATTTTACCATGCAAGGCAATTACAAAATTGAACGGGGGGATTATTTGTTTACTAATTTCAGGGTAATACGAAAGCCATTTGAACTGAAACAAGGCGGTGAAATTATTTGGGACGGTGATCCATACGACGCTACCTTGAATGTGCAGGCAAAATATAAGGACCTCGAAGCTCCTGTCTTCAACCTCATCTCGGAGTACATTACAGATGTTGAAACCCAACAAGATTTGTATGAACAATCTAAACAGCGCACCAAGGTTGATCTGAACATGACGCTGACCGGTTCGCTTTTACATCCTGATATTGCATTTGATATTGCATTTCCGGAATTGTCTGGCGTCCTCAAAGGGTATACCAATTCCAAGATGTCAACCTTGAGGGCAAATGAGAATGCGATGTTGATACAGGTGATGGGCCTACTCATCACCCGATCTTTTCTGCCAGCAACTTCGGGGACTTCGTCCGGGTTATTATTGACAGAAGGTATTGACAACACGTTGAGTGAATTGATTTCCTCTACCTTGTCCGGATACCTGGGTGGGCTTTTGGGTAATTTGATTCCGACGGGTGAGGTATTGTCCGATATCACTTTTCAGATGAACCTTGACCTGCCGATCACCCAGGGTGCTACATCTGATCAGATCAACCCACTTGAAGATCCGTATGCAACAGTTGTCGAATTTGATCTCCCGCTTAAGTTTTTTAATGACCGCCTTGAAATGTCTGTGGGTGGTGACTACGTGACAGGAGCCACAATAGGAAACGCCTCAGAGTACCTCGCAGGAGACGTGACGTTTGGTTACAAACTGACCCCGGATGGCAGACTTAAGATTAGAGCCTTTAATGAAAATACGATGACTGTGCAGGGAAGGAAAAACAAAGTGGGTGTCGGACTGACATACCAACGGGAATATGATAGTTTTGGTGAACTCCTTGGTAAAAAGAAGAAGGCCAAATAGGGTGTGATAAAAAGGAGGAGCTGAAAAATTTTTGGTGGGGGTTCAAAAAATTGGTAGGGGTTCAAAATTTTGAACCCCTACCAATTTTTTGAACCCCTACCTTCATTAATCAAAATATTGAATTCTGGCTTTCTTAGCCAAATGAACAAATAAATTTTCTGACGACTGGCTTCTATTGCCCATGGTCTGCCACCCTGAATCGTCCCTTATCATAAATCACATTTTTCGGCAAGCGCACCTCAAAGAAATATAAGCCTGCGGTTAATTCGGATACATTGATTCTGACCTGGTCTTCAAAATCCTGATTGGCCACGATCTGACCACCATAATTATAGATCCTGAGATTGACCATACCAAGGCCTGTTGGAACTTCTACGTGTATCTCATCTGTGGCGGGATTGGGATTTAATCGGGTTGTAAATTTTTCGGTCAATGGAATAGCCACATCAGTCAGTGTTTCCAATGCAAGATCATCCAATGTTAGTGTTGTGCCGGAGGTTGGCAAGTCGTAAGAAGAATAGATGATCAGGGAAAAAGAATCAGGTTGGACAGAAGCAGAGTAATAATGGAGTGGCACTTCAAAATGCTCATACATGTTGGTGCTTCGGGTTATATCCAGGACTCCCCAGCCTATGCTGCCGCGGCTATCGGTTAAGGTTACGTGAATACTGGCGTAGTCTTCACCTTTTAGGTCAGCTTTGTAATAGCCGGTTATTTTTTCAGGGCGGGTGTTGATTTCATTTTTGAAGAAAGCGATTGCCGGAAGTGGCATACCTATGGAATCCTCTCCTGTCGTCAATACAAGCGCATAGGTGCCTGAATTCGCGTCTTCAGTGAGGTTAACATTAGAGAGCAAGCCTAGAGCAACACATTGGGATGCTGAAGTAGCCCAGCATTCCGGTTGATCAAAAGGAATGGGCTCAACGATACACCAATCCTCATAGGTTGCTTTCTGAGTTATAGGTACCGGTG
>Ga0209063_1001739_pt1 | contig 10889 bp, 15 predicted proteins | sample KloWWTmeKNB19Kit_FD_187177 | JGI IMG/M metagenome (GOLD analysis project Ga0209063, IMG submission 187177) | Active sludge microbial communities from Klosterneuburg, Austria, studying microevolution and ecology of nitrifiers - Klosterneuburg... | ecosystem: Engineered > WWTP > Aerobic digester >...
GATCTACAAAACCACCGGCTGGGGCGAGGCCTGGCAGCATGTGGTGAATGGCAGCAAGTTGCTTTTTGGTGCTTTTGTGGAAAATGTGAAGTATCAGTTCAGTACCCTGGTGGATAACCTGATGATAGGGTTGAATAATATTAAAAGAGGCTGGATCTCGTTTAAATCGGCAATGGGTAGAGGTAGTGATGCCGAGAATGATGCCATGATAGCCCAACTGGATGCTGATACTAAGAGACGTAGGCAAGAAATCATAGATGGCAAAGCCGCCCTGGTGAAAATGGGGATGCAGGGGGTGAACGAATTTATACTGGCTGGCAAGTCGGTAAAAGTGGATGATAGTAAAACCTTGTATGGAGCAGTAAAGGAGATGAAAGGCAAACTGGGCATGGGCGATGTGCCTGCCGAGGTGAAACCTGAATCTGATTTGAAAGACGAAAGCGATGGAAATGGTGGAGGTGGAGGAGGTGGTAAGCCTAGAGACCAAAACAAAAAGAACGGTGAGCGGCAGGCAGCCAACGAAACCATTGCCACAGGAGGTACTAAAAACACCACCATACACCTGACCATAGGGAAGCAGGTGGAAACGGTAACGATTAACGCAATGAACGGGGTGCAGGAAGGAGCCGCTAGGATAAGAGATATAATAGTGGATGAGATGACCAGGGCCCTAAGTATGGCGCAAAGCTTAGCGTAAAATGGGAATGGAGAATGGTTAATTGTTAATTGTTAATTGTGAATGGTGAATTGATAATGATGAATTGTGAATTATGAATGGTGAATGAATAATCAATTTTTAATAATCAATTTTCAATGTGCGATTTTCAGACATCAAATATTGAACCTCAAACCTCAAACATTAAACATTAAACATTAAAAATTAAAAACACCCAGGTGAGTATGTTTTTTCCGATAAGGACGGCGATTGGGGGCAGGAAGTATGAGTTTGAGGACTTGGGGGTGGAGGATTATTCACTTAGCCTGAACAAGGACACATTGCCCACCATGCCACTAAGCCTGCGGCTGAAACAGGAAGGTGGCGAGTATTGGCAACTGCCCTGGGAACCGATAGTGCACGTGAGTGGTGGCAACAATATAGTGAAACGCTATGTGGCGAAGGCAAAACATTACGGTGGCAGCATCAAAGAACGCTGGGCACAGGACGACTGGGAGGTGGAAATAGAAGGTTATTTTATGAATGCCGATGGATTGGCGTATCCCCGAGCGGCGGTGGAGAAACTGAAAACCATTTGCGAAGCCAGGGATGTGGTGGAGGTGGAGCACGAAGGCCTATTGAGCCTGGGGATAACAAGCCTGGTGATTGAGGATTTTGATTTTCCGTTTAGTAGCGGTCCCGAAAACCAAAGCTGGCGCATCAAAGCGTATAGCGATAAGGATTGGAAACTGCTGGAGACAGAGAATGGGTGAGGGAGGAATGGTGAATTGTGAATGGTTAATTGTTAATGGTTAATTGTTAATGGTGAATTAATAATCAATTTTCAGTTTTCAGTTTTCAATTTTCAATTTTCAATTTTCAATTTTCAAACATCAAACATCAAACAATGTACTACAACATAAGCTGGAAGATAAGGATTGGGGATTATGTGCTGCAGATGCTGGAGAGTGTGGAGATTCATAAGAGTGTGGACCTGCTGAGTGATACCTGTGTGATAAAGTGCCCAGGCAGTGTGTATGGAAAGGCCTTGAGTGTGGAAGGGAAGGTGGAGCCGGGAGCCAGGGTGGTGGTGGAGCTGGGCTACAATGATGAGTTGAAAACGGAGTTTGAAGGCTGGCTGCAAAGGATGGATACGGATGATGGGTCGCTGATCTTTAATTGCGAGGATGATTTGTTTATGCTACGCAAACCAGTGGTGGATAAGCAGTTCAAAAATGCGGGGTTGAAAGATATACTGCAATATGTGGTGGACCAAACAGGCTGCGGCCTAAAGGTGAGCTGCAAAATGACCATTACTTATGACAAGTTTGTGATCAGCATGGCGCAGGGCACGGATGTGCTGAAAAAAATACAGGAAGAAACGAAAGGCAATATTTATATCAAGGATGGGGCATTGCAAGTGCATCCGTTGTACAAAGAAAAAGGCGGCGAAGTGGTGTACTCGTTTCAGCGAAACATAGAAACTGCCGACCTGAAATACAGAAGAAAAGAAGACCGACGGGTGGAAGTGGTGGTGGAAGCTACCCAGCCCGACGGCACAAGGATAAGTGAAAGATCCGGTACCACAGGAGGGGAAACCATAAGCATGGAAGGTGGAGGCATGAGCCGAGAGGGGATGAAACAAAAGGCCGAAAACGAAGTGGCCATAAGAAGTTATGACGGGTATGAAGGCAGTGTGACGGGCTGGCTGATACCCTGGGTGGAACCCACCTGGACGGCGGTGATCAAAGATGCGGACTATGTGTACAAGGAAGGAGGATACTATGTGGTGTCCGTGACCACTACGGTGGATGAAGGCGGAGGAAAAAGGAAGGTGGAGCTGGGAAGGAGGGTGAGGTGATGAATGGTGAATGGTGAATGGTGAATGTTCAATACTCAATTTTCAATTTTCAATTAAAAAATGGATAGATACGGAAAGCTGGGGTCGATAGTGAGGGGAATGGGAGGCACCCACAATGTGAACATTATGGTGGGTAAAGTGGTGAGTGTGGAGGGAGAGAGCTGTACGGTGCAGGTGAACGGGCGGCTGGAGCTGACGGACATAAGACTGAAAGCCACCATCAACGGGAAGGAAGAAAAAGTGATGCTGACCCCTAAGATAGGCAGTTATGTGCTGCTGGGATCGCTGACAGGGGACGAAAAAGACATGACCCTGCTGAAGATGGATGAAATGGAAAAGATGGAGTACCACCAGGATCAACTGTCGGTGACCATAAACAGCACGGACAATAGTGTGCTGATAGATGCTGATGGCACTGTTATAGAGCTGAACGACAGGGTGAAGGTGCGGAACAAAATGTACTCTCTGCTGGAACTGATACATGAGTTTATAGATATCTGCAAAGGAGAGCATCACATGACCAATGCCGGGCCTACGGTGCAGATTACACCGATGGATGCCTTATTGTTCGAGGAGATAAAGGATAAATTTTCAGAACTTTTAAAAGACTAAAAAATGGCGTTGAATACAGGAGCACTTATATCGGGGATAGAATCTGCATTTGCTGCGGCTGCGGGGATGGAGGAAGGAGCCGGGGAAGCTAGGGCGGTGCTAGCCAGCATGATTGGTAATGCCATAGATGATTATGTGCGGGGAGCCGATGTGAATGCAAATATCAATGTGCGGGTTACCGATCCGGAGCTGGGATTTTTGTATGGGAAGACCACGGCTACAGGAAGCTTGAGCTGATGAATGGTGAATTGATAATGGTGAATGGTGAATGGTGAATTATGAATGGAGAATGGTGAATTGTTAATTGTGAATTGTTAATTGTGAATGGTGAATTAATAATCAATTTTTAATAGTCAATTTTCAATAATCAATATTCAATATTCAATGTGAGATTTTCAGACATCAAATATTGAACATCAAACACCAAACATCAAATATTGAACATTAAACATTAAAAAAAAATGCGCGGAATAGGAATACAACTGAACGATGACTATGAGCTGAAGCTGAATGCCGAAAGGGATGGAGCAGGAAAGCTGGTGGGAATGGAGCTGGCGAAAACCATCAACCAAAACTCGGCAGTGATCCTGGTGCATCAGTCGGGACAGATGAAGGAGGCGGTAACCCTAGGCGTGGGTATAGAAAATATACTGATGGATCATGACCTGGCAGGCTGGCGGCGAAGGATAAGGCTGGCACTGGAACAGGATGACCAACAGGTGCAAACGGTGAATGTGGGCGAAAGTAAACTAGAAATACATGCAAATTATTAATGCCAGAGACCGGCAAACGCCTATAGATGTGGCCATGCAGCACACGGGCAGTGTGGACACGCTGGTGGTTTTGTGTGTGGACAATGACCTATCGGTTACGGAAGAGATGTATAACGGGCAGCCACTGATGGTGCGTGCTGTGCGGAACAAGTTTGCGGCACTGCATTTTAAAACAGAACAACTGATGCCGGTGAGCAAGCCGGAGGCAATGCCGGAAGGGATAAGCCACTGGCGGGTGGGGATGGACTGGGTGGTGTAACCTCACCCCTGCCCTCTCCAGAGGAGGACGTCCTTCGGCAGGCTCAGGATGACGTCCTTCGGCAGGCTCAGGATGACGTACTTCGGCAGGCTCAGGAGGACATTATAAATTAAAGGAAAAGCAATGGCAAAGACAGTAGCTGAGTGGAAAAAAGTGATTACGGATCAGTTCATAAGCAATGAGCAGGTGATACTGGCCTATAACCTGCAGGCGGGCAAAACCTTTGAGGAGGAGTTTAGCAAGGCCAGTGTGGAAAGCATATTGTGCTATAGCGTGGCTTACTGTGCCTGGGTGCTGGAGCAACTGCAGGAACTGTTTAGAAAAGACACGGAGGAGTATATAGCTAAAATGCGACCTCATAGCCAGCGATGGTATGCCGAAAAAGCGTTGGCATTTCAGTATGGATTTAACCTGATACCGGAAACAGATGTGTATGACAATGATGGCTATACCGATGACCAGATAGCCGATAGCAAGGTGGTGCAGTTTGCAAGCTGTGTGGAGGCGGTGAATGCAAGCGATAGAACCATATTGCGAATGAAGCTGGCCGGAGCTGGTGAGGATGACCTGGCACCGCTTACTACTCCACAACTGGATGCGGTGAAAGCCTATATGAAAAGAATAAAAGATGCCGGAGTGCCATTGGTGGTGGAAAGCAATGTGCCCGACCGACTAAAGATGCACTGGAAGATATACTATGATCCAATGATACTGGACAATCAGGGCAACCGGCTGGACGGAACAGCACCCAATGCGGTGCGCACGGCCATCGTACAGTATCTGCTGAACCTGCCCTTTAACGGGGTGTATGCCGTGCAAAAGCATGAAGACTTTGTGCAGCAGGTGGAGGGGGTGGTGCTGTGCCCGGTGCAGATGGTGCAGCAGAAGTTTTCTAGCTACGACTGGCAGTACATAGTAGTGATGGCTGTGCCAGATGCGGGATATTACCGGTTTGAGGAAGAGGAAGACTTGGTTACGGAGTTTGTGGCGCAGAGCCCGTTGGGATAGTGGGGAATGGTGAATGGTGAATTGTGAATTGTGAATGGTTAATTGTGAATGGTTAATGGATAATTATTAATTGTGCATGGAGTTTGGACGTAAAATATACACGGTAAATGTGGGGAGGCTGGCAAAGATGCTGCTGCCAGTGAAGCTGCGGCAACCTCTGTTGCTGGCATTGCAGGAGGCATTGTTTAGTGCGCTGGAATGGCTGTATTGCCGGTTTACAAATTATAAAAAAAAGATATCCTGGGAGCTGACCATCACCCCACAGGTGTGCTACCTGCAGGGAATGCTGAACGACCTGTTTGACTATACCGATCGCAGGATAGTGGTGACCGAGGTGGAACTGGCGTTGCAACCGGCTTTGTACCTAAAAAGCGAAGGCACCATAAAGGGGCAGATTACTTACAAAGAAGCAGAGGATGAGGCCGAATGGTTTTGGGCTATGGCGGATGAGGTCGTGAGCGAGGGAGGATACTTTGTGGTGGAGGTGCCCGCCGGACTGGTGTATGATGCCAACAAGATGCGATCCTATATAAACAAATACAAATTGCCCACAACAAGTTATAACATTAACGAAGTATGAACTATTTAGACCTGGATAATGAAGGAGGTGTGCTGGCGTTTCAGGAAGTGCTGGCGTTTATGCAAAATGCATACACCGCAGGTATTGACAGTATTTGCGCACTAATAGGCAATAATGCGATACTGGAAGGAGCTGTGGAGGCCGGTGGTGTGGTGAGCAGTGGTACGGTGATACTAAACGGCGAGGTGATGCCCCTGGAAGGTGGCGTGGCCACCGGATTTGTGGCAGTGGAGGAAACGGTTACCCATGCGCCTTACCAGGTGGGGGGCAATAAGCCATTCTATGTGGTCCGCAAAGCGGTGATGAGTGCCAGTGGGGTGCCATTTGGCCCCCTGGTGAGATTGAGCACCCTCAAAGATCACTATGCCAACCTGAGCAACCCACACCAGGTGAACAAAGTGCAGGTGGGGCTGGGCCTTCTGCCCAATGCCAAAAGTGATAGCTATAACCTGAACAGCAGCGAAAGCCTGGCCACCAGCAAAGCGGTGTATGATGCCATAAGAGCGGTGAAAAACGGGTCGGCCAGTGGCACGGTGAGTGGCGGTGGTGTGGCGGATATAACCATCACCCACAATTTTGGGGGCATGGGCTACCTGCCTATTATTACCGATGTGAGTGCCACGGTGGGGGGTGGTGGCATTGTGAAATATTATGGTATGCAGGAAAAATCGAATAATTATATCAAAATAAGAATCGACAACGGAGCATCGCCAGCGGCTACCTATACTTATAAAATAGATTGGTTAATAATACCTGTATGAATAGTGTGATACTGAATAATACCGGACTGCTGAAGGGATATCAGCAAGTGTTTGGCCGAATGCAGACCTGCTATAGCCAAGCCATGCTGCAACTGACCAAGGCGTTTGGACAAACACTGATACTGGAAGGCTGTGTGGTGGATGGTGGCAACATTGGCGATGGCACGGTGGTGCTGGCTGGTGAGGTGCTACCCTTTGAGGGTGGCCTGGTGAAAACAGGTATAGCAGTGGTGGAAGTGGCGGTGAATGAGGACTATAACCTGTTTGGGGCTAAACCGTTCTATGTGAGCCGAAAGGCTGTACCGGACGATGCAGGTGTGCCACTAAGCAGTTTTGTGCGGATGAGCACGGTGATGAACCACCTGTACGATTTTAACAACCCGCACCAGGTGGACAAGGTGGATGTGGTGCTGGGCAACCTGCCTAATGCTAAAAGCGATAGTGTGGCACTGGACAGCCCAGACAGTCTGGCTACCAGCAAAGCGGCCTGGGACCTGTTTAATAGTTTTCAGCCATTTGCCGGGAGTGTAAGCGGTAGCCTATATATAGGCAATTTGGGTGTGCCAGAGGATAATATATATACGGTTACCCACAACCTGGGGCATACCAACTACAAGGCCATACTACTGGTGAGTACGACGGAGCCGGATTACCCTAATGGTTCTGATGTGCGGCAAAGCCGCCATGTGCTGGAAAAGAATGCGAATACGCTAAAGGTGCAGCTGATAGAGTATGTGGTGGTAACGAGCCAGCAAATTACATTGCACTGGATGGTGCGGCCGGATTAATGCGGATTGAAGATGGTGAATTGAAGATTAAAAAAAATAAAAAGATATGCAGGATGTAAATACACTGAAGATGAAGTTTGCTGATGGGCAGATGCCGACGGGTCAGGATTTTGAGGACCTGATAGACGTGGCGGCTTATAGCAATACGGGTATTGGGTATTTGACCCCCGGCGACACGATGGCGGCTCCTACGGGCAGCAAAAGAATGATGGCTACGCAGGCGGGCAGCTATGCCAACCTGAAAAAGGCGGATGGCAGTGCGGCAGTAGCCATCAGTGTGAGTGCCGGAGACCTGGAAAACCATTTGGTGTTTTTGGACTATACCTATAGCAGCGATAGCTGGGCCAAAGTGCTGCAGAATGCCAACGGGCCGGCTGGGCCTGCTGGTGCGCCAGTGACCCCAGCCAGTGGTGTGGCTGTGGCGTGGACGGAGGATAAGTTGTACAATACCTATGCCAGCCCCGGTAGTGGTAATATCACTGAGACGATGACGGGGGCGGTGGTGGGAGCCACCATCATTGTGCTGCATAGTGCCGGGAGTGAGCCCAGCTACCCGGGTAGCTGGCACAAACTAAAAGGAAGCTGGCCCTACAGCACCACTGTGGTAAACATGATTTATGCACAACATATTGGCGGGGGCAGGGTGCAGTACACTATAACACAGGAAGCATGAGTAACAGAGCTATGATGAGGGGGGTGGTGAACACGCCAATGGGTGATCCACATTGGGCTAATGTGGTGTCGCTGCTGCATTTTAATGGTGCGGATGGTAGTACATCGTTTGTGGATGAGAAGGGGTTGAGCTGGACGGCGGAAGGAGATGTGTACATAAGCACCACTAATAGCAGGTTTGGGGGCAGTGCTATGTATGTGGATGGGGTGGGTAATAACGACTTAATATACACCAATATAGGTAAGCTGGCACTTGACGATTTTACCATAGAGGGCTGGTTTCTTTTTTCCTCAATAGCCTGGTTTTCCCCATTTGGTGGACACTGGGGATTAAACTCGTTTATTTTTCGATTAAGCAGTGAAATGGTGGGTTGGCAATCCGATCTTGATAATCCGGGTGGTAGCAAAAGCTTTTATGTTAGTGCATCTTTCAGTCCCAATGTATGGTATCATCTGGCACTGGTTAGAAGCAGCGGTGTTTTTGCCATTTATCAAAACGGCGTGCAACTGGGGACTTCCTCCATTGTAATTGATATACAGACTGATGCTATGGGCTTGGGGCGTTCCCCCTACAGTCCTGTTGAAAATATGCAAGGTTATATAGATGAGTTTCGAATTACCAAAGGGGTGGCAAGGTACACGGCAAATTTTACACCACCTACATCGGAATTTTTGAATTTTTAAAAATAACAAAACTAAAAGCAAATGGATCAGATAGTGAATTTTTTGGCGGATAATGCTTTTTTGACCATGCTCTTTACTAACGTGGTGCAGGCGGTGGGGTGGTTTTTTGCTTTTCGCCGCAGGCGAATAGAGAACGACAGTGGCGAAGCATCGGCACTGGATAGTATTAGAGAGTTGAATAATAAGGTGGCAGCAGACTTGAAAGAGCGGTATGATGAGCAGGAAAAACGCATCAACGAACTGGAAGAAAGAGAGCGAAAAGCGTTTAGAGAGATTGGTGTGCTGAACGGTCAGGTGGAGGTGCTTACGCGTCAAAACCTGAGCGATATGGATCTTATTCAGCGGCTAAATGTGCAGATTACGAGCTACAAAAACGAAGTGTCGAGCTGGAAAACGAAGTTTGAAGGATTGCAAAAACAAGTATCTCAATTTAAAAAGCATGAAAAATAAACTATACGTAGGGTTGCTGCTGGTTTTGCTGATAGTAACTATAGTGCTAAGGGTGCGAAGTTGCCAAAACGAGCTGGCAGCCATCAACTGGAAAGCCCGGTACGACACGGCTATGTACCAGGTGCGAGAACTAAGGAACCAAGCTGGCCGTCAGGTGTTGGAGCAAAAGGTGGCCATGTTTGCGGATGCTGCTGCGCTTGAGCAGGCGTCGGCAAAAGCATTTAACCTAAAAGCAAAGGATGAGCGAAAAATAAGGGAGGTGCAGGCGTTTGTGCAGGTGGAGCAAGCGGTGGTGGTCACCAATGACAGTGCGGCGATAGTGCCCACGGGTATGGAAGAGGATAGTACTACCGTGGCATCACTAAAAATGTTTGAACTAAAACGGCCATTTTATATGCTTAAAGGTCGGGTGGAACCGGAGTGGTTGCTGGTGGATAGTATGGCTATCTACAACACTATATCCATAAGGCTGGCTGAAAAACGAAAAGGAATGTTTGGTAGGGAGCTGGTGGTACAAGCAGTGAACAGTAATCCGTACATCATAAATAGTAAAATGCAAAGTATGGTGGTGCCCTACCGTGTTAGTGCCTGGAATAGGTGGATAAAGCCGGTGGTGACAGGCGTTGCCGGAATGGCAATTGGTAGGGGTTTTCGATAAAAGCCTCCGACCTCAGTAACGGACTCTGACCTCCGTTGAATGATAAAGGTGCACATACACCAAAGCCGAAGGCAATGCCTTTGAGCGGGTGTATGTGCACCTTTAATAATTTTTGTCAGAGTAAGCAAAACTAAGGGAAATGAGAAAGAAATACAACAATGCCCCATTGCCATTTATGGGCCAAAAAAGAAAATTTGTAAAGGGGTTTAAAGAGCATTTAAAAGGGTGTGAAAAGCAGGGTGTGTATGTGGATTTGTTTGGAGGTAGCGGCTTATTGAGCCGGGCGGCCAAAGATGTGCATTCGGAATCTAAGGTAGTGTATAATGATTATGACAACTATCGGAGGCGGTTGGAAAATATACCAAACACCAATATTTTACTGGCATCTATAAGGGCAGTTACAAAGGAGATGCCGAAGGATAAAAAGATGGAGGAAGGTGTTAAGGACGAAATACTAAAACTGATAAGCGAACAAAATGGATGGGTGGATTATATCACGTTGAGTAGTTCGTTGTTGTTTAGCTCTAATTATGTGAAGACTTATGAAGCATTGTCAAAGGCTACGTTTTACAACTGTGTAAGAGAAAGTGATTACTGTGCTCATGGATACTTAGATGGGCTGGAAGTGGTGTCTGTGAGTTATAAGGAGTTGTTTGATCAGTATAAGGATGTACCAGGCGTGGTATTTATGGTAGATCCACCTTATCTTTCAACGGAAGTGGGTGTATATACAGGGTATTGGAAGTTGAAGGATTATTTAGATGTGCTGAATGTTTTGTGCACTGGGAATTATTTTTACTTCACCAGTAATAAAAGCAATATAATAGAGTTGTGTGAGTGGATGTCGAGCCAATGCAATTATGTAAATCCGTTTAGCAATGCAATAGTAAGCACCACTTCAATGACACTAAACTATAATTCAAGTTACACAGACTATATGGTGTTCAAAAAAAGTGGACATTTGGAAAAATAAAAGTGGACATTTGGAAATGGCGTTTATAGTAGAAGTAATTTTTTTTCACGTTGCTTTAATTTTTTTATAGTTAGATGGGGTTACCAATTTGGGTTTGTATCATTTTTGAGTTACTGTTTATTTTGCTTTGCGAGATAGGGAACAGCTCATGCTTT
>Ga0209063_1001740_pt1 | contig 10882 bp, 8 predicted proteins | sample KloWWTmeKNB19Kit_FD_187177 | JGI IMG/M metagenome (GOLD analysis project Ga0209063, IMG submission 187177) | Active sludge microbial communities from Klosterneuburg, Austria, studying microevolution and ecology of nitrifiers - Klosterneuburg... | ecosystem: Engineered > WWTP > Aerobic digester >...
ATGCGATTTCAGGAATATAGCGTTGTGCCATGATAGTGCGTGTTCCATAATGTGTCAGTGTTTCCAAAATCACATTGATATTATGATCTTCACGATGTATACGAAATACGCTGGCGCCTCCCATGCCATCCAGAGGTTTTAAAATGATATCGTGATAGTTACTGAGGAATTCCCTAATTAAATGCGCCTGACTAGTCACCAGGGTAGGGGTGGTAAATTGCGGAAATTTTGCAATCGCTAGTTTTTCATTGTAGTCACGTATGGCACGCGGACTATTGATGACAAGCGCCCCTTGAGCTTCAGCCAATTCCAGTAGATAAGTACTGTAAACATATTCAAGATCAAATGGCGGATCTTTACGCATGAGTACGGCGTCAAATTCATGCAGGGGAGCGGTTAGCGCCTCACCAATCTGATACCATGAATTATTCTGGTAAGGAGGCATCATCAAGGTCAGAGGGCGTGCATTGGCGGTAATTGTGCTATCAACTAACACAATATCATGTTGATAGCACACATAAATCTGATGATCCCTGGCAACTGCTTCGCGCATCATGGCATAGCTTGAATCTTTATGAATTTTGATGGAATCCAACTGATCAATAATAAAAACAAGCTTCATGATGGAATTATGCAGGAAGAGGGGGCGCTGATCTGGCAACGTTTTGTTCCAACTCCAGCGCTGCTGCCAGCAACGCAAGTCGGGCGACAACACCGTATGCGTAGAAACGATTGGGAATAAAGTTGGGTTGTGCCGCGCTATTGGGTACCAGACAGGTTGTCTCAAAAGCCAGAGGGACAAAATACATGCCGGGTGCATTCAAATTTTCATCAATACCACGGCCCGTATGCACTCGATAAAATCCGCCAACGACATAACGATCGATCATGTAAATGACGGGTTCTGCAACGGCTTGATTGATATTTTCGAATGTGTAAACGCCTTCCTGCACTAACACGTTCGATACTTGCATACCTTCTTTGACTACCGCCATTTTATTGCGTTGCTTGCGATTGAGTTTATAAATATCAGCACCATCCTTTACTGTCATGATTCCCATTCCATAGGTACCTGAGTCTGCTTTGACAATGACGAAAGGATCGTCTTTTACCCCGTATTGTTGATACTTTTTTCTAATAATTGAAAGAATGCGGTCAACAGCACTTGCTACGCATTCTTCCCCCTGTTTCTCGCGGAAATTAATTTCTCCACAGGAAGTAAAGCGTGGGTTAATCAACCAAGGATCGATGCCAATCAATTCAGCAAACTCTTGAGCAACTCGATCGTAGGCAGCAAAATGATCCGATTTTCGTCGTGTTGCCCATCCGGCATGTAAGGGCGGAATGACAATTTGATTCAGATTCTGCAGAATTTCGGGAATACCAGTCGATAGGTCGTTATTAAGCAGCACGGCACAGGGATCAAAGTTCTCGACACCTAACTTGTTGTTTTTGCGCACTATGGGTTCGAGAGTGATCGTCTGCCCATTGGGTAGATCTATCTGAGTGGCTGTTGTGATTTCTGGTAACAGCGTGCCGATACGGACATTTAATCCGGCATGCTGCATGATATTCTGCAAGGTTGCTATATTTTGCAAATAGAAGAGATTGCGCGTGTGATTTTCAGGTATCAGCAGTATGCTGTGCGTATCCGGACATATCTTTTCGATAGCGCTCATCATCGCTTGTACGCACAGAGGAATAAACTCTGGATTGAGATTATTGAAGCCACCTGGGAACAGATTGGTATCAACAGGCGCTAATTTAAAACCACTATTGCGCAAATCCACTGAACAATAAAACGGCACGGTATGTTCACGCCATTTGTTTCTTAGCCAGTGTTCAATGGTTGGCATAGCACTAATGATACGATTCTCAAGATCAAGAATTGGGCCGCGTAGGGCGGTAGAAAGATGAGGTACTGGCATTTCTATAGATAATATTGAACTGTCGTTATTATATAGCATTATGCTCTGAATAGATTGTAGCCAGCCTGATCCTGAAGTATTGTTACGAGCCTGGCTATTTTGTTTCTCGATAATTCACAATTCATGAATGACCCTCTACAGACAGTTTTAATCTTGTTAGCGATCGCAGTGCTGGCAGTTGTCATTTTTCGTTTATTACGTTTGCCCCCTATGTTGGGTTATTTGTTGGCAGGTGTCATCATCGGCCCCCATGCATTGGGGTGGATACCAGCAACGGATGAGACTCATCACCTTGCCGGCTTTGGTGTGGTGTTCCTGATGTTTAGCATCGGTCTGGAATTCAGTTTGCCTAAACTGGTTGCCATGAAAAATATTGTATTTGGATTTGGTACATCACAGGTGATTATCTGTATTCTGCTGGTTATGGCAATTGCTTGGGGACTGGGATTGAATTGGCATGTTGGTTTAGTATTAGGCGGCGCTTTGGCCATGTCTTCTACCGCCATCGTCATCAAAATGCTGGCAGAGCGGGCAGAACTCAATTCAACGCATGGCCGCCAAATCATCGGTGTATTGCTTTTTCAGGATCTAGCCGTCATTCCGCTTTTGATTATTGTTCCGGCGCTTGCTACTGAAGTCGATAGTGACAGCAGTAATTTTGGTCTGATGTTTGCAGTTGCCATACTCAAAGTGATCAGTGTGTTGGCATTTATTTTGCTGTTTGGGCAAAAACTGATGCGCCCCTGGTTTCATTTAGTTGCACGTCAGAAATCATCAGAGTTATTTGTTCTCAATGTGCTATTGATTACATTGGGATTGGCATGGTTAACGGAACTGGCGGGATTATCTCTGGCATTAGGTGCATTTCTTGCTGGTATGCTGATTTCTGAAACAGAATACCGGTATCAGGTCGAAGATGATATCAAGCCATTTCGGGATATTTTGCTGGGATTGTTTTTTATCACTATTGGCATGTTATTGGACATGCAGGTAGTCGTCGAGAATTTTATTTGGGTATTTGCAATCTTGGCAGCACTCATCGGCTTAAAAATAGTATTAATCGCCGGATTGTCACGTTTATTCGGTACCGATGCTAGTGTTGCCGTCAGAACGGGTATGAATTTAGCACAAAGCGGTGAATTTGGCTTTGTTTTGCTGGCTCAAGCGGGTGCGATTGGATTGGTAGGCAACTCAATACTTCAGCCAGTGCTGGCTGCCATGGTGTTATCCATGTTCATTGCTCCTTTTATTATCGAATATAGTGGATCTGTGGTTCAGCGTTTTTACAGTTCCGAGTGGATGTATCGCGCGATGCAACTAACCTCTATTGCTGCTCAAACAATGGCAACGCAGAACCACGTTATTATCTGCGGTTATGGCCGGAGTGGGCAAAATATGTCGCGCATCTTGGAGCAGGAGTCTGTGCCGTTTATCGCATTAGATAATGATCCTCGGCGTATCAGTGAAGCGACTATTGCTGGTGAATCAGTCGTGTATGGTGATGCGGCACGGCGAGAAGTGCTCATAGCCGCAGGTTTGATGCGTGCCAAAGTACTGGTGGTTAGTTATGCCGATACCGTGTCTGCATTAAAAATCCTTGCACATGTCCAAGCGCTACGGCCAGAGCTATCGGTTGTCGTTCGAACGCATGACGATTCAGACATTGACTTGCTCAAAGAAGCCGGGGCAACTGAAGTTGTTGCCGAAATTATGGAAGGCAGTTTAATGTTGGCATCGCACGCATTGATGTTTGTTGACATATCATCAGGTCGCATAATACGACGAATTAGAGAAACTCGAGAGCAGCGATATAGCTTATTTCGAGGATTTTATTATGGCTCTACTGATGACATGGAAGATGGTGGAGAGAAACTATTTCCGCGCTTGTTAACCATCACCATGATTCCTGGTGCAGCAGCGATTAATAAAACTTTGGAAGATATTGATTTAACCAACCTTGCTGTTGAGGTCACTGCGATTCGAAGACGTAATATAAGGGGGGTATTGCCAACAAATCAAACACGATTGGAAACAGGTGACGTGGTGGTGCTCAGGGGAACATTAGAAAATCTTGCTGCTGCGGAAATAAGATTGATACAAGGATAATTTTAGTATTTAACCTTATAAACCAAATCTGTTCATTGAAAAATTAATCAGTTAAATTTACGATTGTTTTTAACTCCTTAAATGAAGACTCTATGATTATGAGCTACCAAAAATAGACAGTTTTTCTCAGAAAGTGTATATTCGCCGTTCCGCCCTTTTGCTCATTAGAAAAAGGACAGGTGCTGATGTAATCTTGATGATTACACAGCAGATTAGAATGGCGCATAAAGAAGCGCGAAGTTCATCATTTATGGAGGGAGATATGATTAAAGCTGTTCAAGCAGTTGTTGGGTTAGGATTGCTCTGTTTAGGCGCAACACAGGCTGTTGTAGCTTCTACAGACGTTTCTAAATTACCGCGTGTAAAACTAGAATTGGTGGCTCCACCAAATGTACCTGTTCACGATCAGGTTTCAAAAGGACCTAAAGTCGTTGAAGTTCGTATGGAAACTCAAGAAAAACTGATGGAAGTTGCTCCTGGAGCAAAAGTCTGGGGTTTGACTTTCAACGGTAGCATTCCTGGTCCGCTTATCGTAGTACATGAAGGTGACTACGTTGAATTGACATTATCTAATCCAAAAACCAGCTCATTGGCACATAACGTGGATTTCCACGCTGCGACCGGTGCTTTGGGTGGTGCAGGTTTGACACTGGTTCAACCTGGTGAAGAAGTTGTACTGCGCTGGAAAGCTGTTAAACCAGGCGTTTTCGTTTATCACTGCGCACCTGGTGGAACCATGATTCCATTCCACGTAATTTCTGGGATGAGTGGCGCAATTATGGTATTGCCTAAAGATGGTTTGAAAGATGCCAAAGGCAAACCTTACAAATACGACAAAGCTTTCTACATCGGTGAACAAGACTTCTACCTGCCAAAAGATGCTAGCGGCAAATTCAAATCCTATGGCTCACCAGCTGAAGGCATGGCCGACATGTTGGAAACAGCTAAAGGACTTATACCTACTCACGTAGTATTCAATGGTGCTGTTGGTGCGATCACCGGCGACAATGCATTGAAAGCTAAAGTGGGCGAGAAAGTGCTGTTCATTCACTCACAAGCTAACCGTCCTTCCTATCCACATTTGATTGGTGGTCATGCTGATCTGTATTGGGTAGGTGGTTCATTCAGCGACGTTCCTTTAACCAGCCAAGAAACTTGGTTTGTTCCAGCAGGTGCCGCGGTTGCTGCAGCGTATGAATTCAAACAACCTGGATTATACGTATACCTCAGTCATAACCTGATTGAAGCTGTATTACTGGGTGCTGCGCTTCACATGAACGTTGAAGGCAAATGGGACGATGACATGATGACCCAAGTTAAAGCACCAAAGAGCTTTGACGCAAAAGCTGCAATGGATCACTAAGCTTTATTTAATTTAGTGTAGCTTTAGAATAGTTATGCAGAAGGCCTCAACCGATGGGTTGGGGCCTTTTCATTTCCAGGATTGAAGCAGACAATTTTTCAATGCAAAAATGGATTTTTAAACCTTTATGCCGATCAAATCCCATATCCGCACCATTCCGCATTATCCGCATCACGGAATCATGTTTCGTGATATCACGACATTACTAAAAGATCCTGTCGGTTTGCGCACTACCATTCAGGAAATTTCAAAGCGGTACTTGGATATTCAGATTAACAAAGTGGTTGGCATTGAATCACGCGGTTTTATCATAGGTGCGCCTGTTGCTTATCAATTGGGCTTAGGCTTTGTGCCCATTCGGAAACCGAATAAATTACCTGCTGAGACGATAGGACGGGACTATCAATTGGAATACGGTAGTGATCGTATTGAAATACATGTCGACGCTATTCAGCCAGGTGATCGTGTACTGCTCATCGATGATTTGATTGCAACCGGTGGAACTGCAGAAGCTGCGGTAAAACTCATCCAGGAAATGGGTGGAGAAATCGTAGAATGCTGTTTTGTCATTGATTTGCCCGATGTGGGAGGTAGGATGCGTTTAGAGAATTTAGGGTGTAAGGTATTTTCGTTATGTGAATTTGAAGGCGATTGAGATTTCCAGTATTGACTATTGGTTTTCTATCTATTCATTCAAGGGTTTCGTAGAGCGGATAATATTTTTTCGTGGATACCACCAAACCCTCCATTACTCATGATTAAAATATGATCACCGGATTGGGTAATGCTTGTGATCTGTTGAATTAATAGATCCAAGTCATCGTAACAGCACGCTTTTTTTCCTAAGATCTCCAATGCATTCATTGCCCATTGGGCATCACGGGTGAAACAAAACACTTGATTGGCTTCTAGCAAGCTATCCGCAAGGCTATTCTTCCACACTCCCATTTTCATGGTATTTGATCGGGGTTCCAGCACGGCAATGATTCTTGCTTCTCCAACATGAGCGCGTAAGCCATGAATGGTTGTTTGAATCGCTGTTGGATGATGTGCAAAATCATCGTATATCGTGATTCCATTCACCGTGCCGCGTTCTTCCATGCGCCGCTTAACATTCTTGAAATGGGCGAGTGCTTCGATTCCTGCTGCGATGGGTACGCCGGCATGTCGAGCGGCTATTAATGCAGCCAATGCGTTCATACGATTATGTTCGCCGAGCAGATGCCAGTGTAAACAGCCTTGATAGTTCTCGTTAAAATAAATATCAATGGTGTTATTTGGTTGTACTTCTGTATGCCATCCAGTTTTTACGCCAAATTCTTCAATCGGCGTCCAGCAACCTTGTGCTAGTACACGCTTCAGATTGCTGTCGGTTCCATTGGATACAATCAAACCATTATTGGGAATAATACGCACAAAATGATGAAATTGACGTTCAATGGCAGAAAGATCCGCAAAAATATCGGCATGATCAAATTCCAGATTATTTAAAATCGCCGTTCTGGGATGATAATGAACAAATTTTGACCGTTTATCAAAGAAAGCTGTATCGTATTCGTCAGCTTCAATGACAAAAAAAGGAGAGCGTTCATTAATATTACGGTGCTGGGAAATAGGAGAATCGGGGATATTGCCAATTCTTGCTGAAATACCAAAGTTTTCTGGAATGCCACCAATCAGAAATCCCGGGGCCATGCCTGCATAATCGAGAATCCAGGCCAACATTGAACTAGTCGTGGTTTTGCCATGTGTGCCGGAAACTGCAAGCACCCAGCGATTTCTTAGGATGTTTTCTGATAACCATTGCGGACCGGAAATATAAGGCAGGTTTTGATTGAGTATTGCCTCCATCAACGGATTGCCGCGTGTAACAACATTGCCGATTACAAATATATCCGGTCGTAATTCAATTTGATCTGGTGAATAACCAGCAATCAGTTCAATACCTTGAGACTCCAGTTGTGTGCTCATTGGGGGATAAACATCCTGGTCGCAACCGGTGACTTTATGCCCGGATTCGCGTGCAATAGCAGCAATCCCTCCCATGAAAGTGCCACAAATCCCAAGTATATGAATATGCATTGTCAGTCCTAATGAATTCTAATCAACATGAATACAAGAAGAATTACCTATCCGATAAGTAATCTTTTAGAATTATAGTCTATTCAATGGGGCAAAATAGATGGGCAAGATCAATTTATTAACCGCCCAATAAAAGCATGGAGCGTTTTTTTCCAATAGCAGTGTTGTTTTACACAATGACTAAATTTTGTGAAGAGCATGCGGTTTTTTAATTCGAGCTATTGCGGTCGATTTGCACCATCACCGACCGGTCCGTTACATTTTGGTTCATTAGTGGCGGCTGTCGGCAGCTATTTAGATGCAAAATTCAATCGGGGCAAATGGTTAGTCAGAATCGAGGATCTGGATTGGCAACGCACTGTTCCCGGAGCAGCCAAAGAGATTTTATATACCCTGGAAGCATTGGGCATGGAATGGGATGATACGGTCGTGTATCAAAGTCAGCGTACTAAAATTTATCAGGATGCATTAAATGAATTGAATCAACTTGGAATGATTTATCCTTGTACCTGTTCACGCAAAGAAATTGCAGATTCGAGTATTTTGGGTTTGCACGGCCCCATATATCCGGGAACTTGTTTTAAAAACCGATTGCCAGTAAAAGGAGCGCATTCACTTCGCATCCATACGCATAATCATCCCATTTTATTTTATGATATTTTAAAAGGAGAGTATTCGCAGAAGCTAAACAGCGAAGTGGGGGATTTTGTTTTACGGCGTGCCGACGGTATTTATGCTTATCAATTGGCAGTGGTTGTCGATGATGCCGCGCAACTGATTTCTCATGTTGTGCGTGGTGCAGATTTATTGGATTCTACGCCGCGCCAGATATTTCTTCAGCAATCCTTAGGCTACTATACGCCCCAATATCTGCATTTGCCTGTTGTCACTAATGCTTTGGGAGAGAAACTCAGTAAACAAACGCACGCCGCGCCTATTAATTTATCAAGAGCATTAATGCAATTGTTTCTTGCTTTGGAATTTTTAGGCCAAGAACCGCCCAATGAGATTGTTGACGGAGATATTGCATCCTTCTGGCAATGGGCTATTGGAAACTGGCGAGTCAAACAGATTCCTTATTAGCTTCTCTCCTCAGGAAGATTTGACTCTAAAGTAGGGCGATAAGCGATAGGTTTTATGCTAGGCTGTAACATTACCAATGATTATCAGGAATAATAAATATGAGAAGATCTCCATGAGAGTCGGTTTTAAGCATCTGGATAGAGGAAATTGATACTCTTCTATCCTATTAAATAAGGAGATAATGTGGCTTTTCTGCCTTTTTATATACCAAAACAAAAAAGACTTAAAGTTGTCATTGTCGGTGGCGGATATGCTGGCATCGCAGCATTGACGACGCTTTTGCACTATGCTCCCGATACTGAAATTACCATTATCGATCCTAACAGTCAGCATCTGAAAATTACTCATTTGCACGAAACATTTCGATATCCACTCACAGATTTACTCATTCCATTTAGTAACCTGGAAAATCGGTTTGGATGCCGACATATGGCAGCATCTGTGAGATTTGATGAAGAACAACTGCAAACTTGTCAGGAAAAGAAGCGTCTCATTCTTGATGAAGAAGTGTTGGATTTTGATTATCTATTAGTTGCTTCAGGTTGTGAAAGCAGAGCGACAGAGCATCATGCCGATGTCTTGGATCTGCAAGATTTTACCACTTCGCCCGGCTCAGAATTATTGGCTCAGTTTATTAATAATCATAATCAATCCGATCAATCCATTTCCGTGGTCGGTGGTGGTGCAACGGGTATACAATTTTTATTTGAGATAAAACAATTTCTTAGTCGAACCAAAAGCAAAACGGAATTACGCCTGATCCATTCAGGTGAACAAGTGCTCGAACAATTTCCTGAAGGATTTAATGCTTATGTGCAATCACGTATGCATGATATGAATATTGCTTTTTATCCAAATACCTATTATCGTGGACAACAGTCAGGCACAATTTTGTTGACGGAAAAACAAACAGAAAAACAATTTGAACTATCTTCCAGTATGTCCATTTTGTTTTTAGGTAAAAAGCAACAAAGAATGTTCCCAGCCAATGCTTTTGGGCAAGTCATAGCAAATAAGAAATCTTTGCAAAATATTTTTGCTGCGGGCGATTGTTCATACTATCAATCCCTAGGCTCCAATACATTGACAGCACAATCTGCTGTCCGCAAAGGCAAATTGGCAGCGCGGAATATATTGCGACATTCAGGTTTTCTAGGTCTACTAGAACCCTATCTTCATCATGAATTAGGTTACGTGGTCAGTCTTGGACCTGCTGATGCGGTTGGCTGGTTAGGCACAGAAAGCAATTTATTAACCGGTATCTCGGCATTAGCTATCAAGGAATTGGTTGAAGTGCAATATGATTTATTATTGGCAGGAATCGATACCTACCTAGTTTAGCAAACACTACGCAGGAGGCATTAATTATGCTCGGTTTGTTCAAAGATAGCCCTGTTGTTGGTAAGGCTAGCGGAATTATTCAGAGTTCTAGTGACAAGCTTTTTAGTTTTATTGGAAATGATCTACTTGATAACTATCCTAGATGGTCTCCAGAAGTAAAAGAATTAGAAAAACTTACTGAAGGCCCTGTTCAGCACGGTACTTTATGTCGTCAAGTACGTATTGATCAAGGTAATCGTTCAGAGTCGACATTTAAAGTTAAGATTTTTGAATCCGGAACACGTATTTGTTTTGAAGGTGTTTCAAATCCTTATCGATGCGATTATGTTATTGAACCCATTAATGGTTCTGATAGTCGACTGACTTTTATTTTTGAATTGCTAAGCCTCGATTTACATGTGAGGCCATTTGAAAAACTGGTGCGCATTGCTGTTCAAGATGGTACTGAAAGAACAGTAAAAAATATTAAGAAATTAATCGAAGCACAGCAGGCTGATTCCAATTAATCACGAATTAAGTGGATGTTTAAGCTGGCAATTAATTAAAATGGAGAGAAAATTATGGATTTTATCGTTGAGAAAGACCCTGGATTGATTCCACAAGTTTTGTCCAAAATTCTTGACTCTTGCGTGAATGGGGTATCGCTGGCTGATCCTGATCAGGAAGACATGCCATTGGTATATGTTAATAAGGCTTTTGAGACCATAACCGGTTATACGCTGGCAGAAACAGTGGGTAAGAATTGTCGTTTCTTGCAGGGAAATGAGCATGACCAAGCAGAAATTAAGCAATTGCGTGAAGCCATAAAAAATAGACAACCTGTTGAAGTAACACTACGCAATTATCGTAAGAGTGGCGAATTGTTTTATAACCACCTACTCATGTCGCCTCTTTTTGATTCAAACGGAAATTTACTTTATTTCTTAGGCGTTCAGTATGATGTCACCCCCCAAATTCGTGCGGAAGAAGAGATTAAAAA
>Ga0209063_1001744_pt1 | contig 10865 bp, 6 predicted proteins | sample KloWWTmeKNB19Kit_FD_187177 | JGI IMG/M metagenome (GOLD analysis project Ga0209063, IMG submission 187177) | Active sludge microbial communities from Klosterneuburg, Austria, studying microevolution and ecology of nitrifiers - Klosterneuburg... | ecosystem: Engineered > WWTP > Aerobic digester >...
GTCGCATCCGGTGCCGGTGGTTGTACCGATACCCTTACCGTGCCCGATGCCGTTGTGATCAACCCACGTCCATTTGCCGATTTCGAAAGTGACACCCTACGGAGCATCGCCTACGCGCTCCAGTTCAGCAACCTCAGTGAGGGCGCGATCAGCTACACGTGGGACTTCGACGATGGGGAACAGACCATCGAAGTACACCCCTTGCATGTCTTCCCCGCTGATGGTGGCGGGTTCAGTGTTTGTTTGGTGGCGGTGAACGAGTTCGGGTGCCCCGATACGCTCTGTCGTTTCATCAACCTGCCCGGTGATCCCAACATCTTCGTACCGAACACCTTCACGCCCAACAACGATACACGTAACGATACCTTCCGGCCTGTGCTGAACGGATTTGTAGGATGGCACTACAGCTTCTATGTCTTTGATCGTTGGGGCCAACCCGCTTTCAAAACGAACGACCCGTATGAAGGTTGGGACGGCATGAAGAATGGTGTGGAAGCCCCGATCGACACCTACGTGTGGAAGGTGATCGTGGAACGCGATGGCGATGCCCGCGATTTCGTTGGGCATGTGAACCTTGTGCGGTAGGGTCCCCATTACCTTCGCCGCATGCCATTCAATTCAGTGACCGCCGAGGTGCTTGAGGCCTTACGAGCCTGCCTTCAACAAGGTGAATTGCTCACCACGGTTGAACACACATCACACTACGGTCATGATGAGACCGAAGACCTGGTCCATCCGCCGGAAGTGGTTGTGCGACCACGGACCACGGCCGAAGTGGCAGCCATCGTGAAAGTGTGTGCACGGTACAAGATCCCTGTTACACCGATCGGTGGGCGTACGGGATTGAGCGGTGGTGCGCTTTGCGTGCACGGTGGCGTTGGCTTGGCGTTGGATCGAATGAATGCCATCGAGAACATCGATGAACTGAACCAACAAGTGACCTTACAGCCGGGAGTGATCACGCAGAACTTGATGGATGCCGTGGCCGAAAAAGGCATGTATTACGCGCCGGATCCCAGTAGCAAAGGCTCGTGTACGATCGGTGGCAATTTGGCCGAAAACGCTGGCGGACCAAGGGCGGTGAAGTACGGAGTTACCCGCGATTTCGTGCTGAACCTGGAAGTGGTGCTCCCGAATGGTGAAGTGATCTGGACCGGGGCCAACACGCTGAAAAATGCAACCGGTTACGACCTTACACGATTGATCGTTGGTAGTGAAGGAACCCTTGGTATCATTACAAAAGCGGTATTGCGTTTGGTGCCTATGCCGACCGCTTCCCGCTTGATGTTGGTGCCCTTCAACAGTGAGACCCAAGCCTGCGAAGCCGTGAGTGCCGTCTTTCGAGCCGGGGTAACACCGAGCGCGTTGGAATTCATGGAGCGCGATGCGATCGACTTCACCCTAAAGCATGTGCCGGACATCAACTTGGTCGTACCGCCGGATGTGAAAGCGCACCTGTTGGTTGAGGTGGACGGACAACACGATGACGCGTTGATGCGTGACTGCGAAACGATCCTCGGTGTGATGGAGGCGCATGGTTGTGGCGAGGTACTCTTCGCGGAAAGCAGTTCCGAAAAGGATGCCCTGTGGAAGATGCGGCGCAATATGCCGGTCGCGGTGAAAGCACACACGGTGTACAAAGAAGAAGATACGGTGGTGCCGCGCTATGCATTGCCCAAGCTGCTGGCAGGGGTGAAGGCGATCGGAAAGGAGTACGGTTTCCGAACGATCTGTTATGGCCACGCCGGTGATGGGAATTTGCACATCAACATCATACGAGAAGGATTATCCGATGCTTTCTGGAACGACGAATTGCCCATGGCCATCCGGAAGATCTTCGAACTCACCGTTTCCCTCGGTGGCACCCTCAGCGGTGAGCACGGCATTGGGCTGGTGCAGCGTTCCTACATGGATATTGCGTTCAACAAGACCCAACTCGACCTGATGCGTGGGTTGAAGGACCTCTTCGATCCGCTGGGGATCATGAACCCCGGAAAGGTTTTGCCGGTTGGTTGAGGGTTTGCCGAAATGACTTATCTCAATCCACCATGGCACTTGGACCTTTCTCAAATATCCACTTACTTTTCTGTCAGATGTTCTGCTCCAGAAATGTGACTTTATGTAGGGCCTTGCTCCATCCGAACCGTGGAATTTTGTGTTTAAGTAAGTCCTTTCGTCAGAATCCAGTTCGCGCACCGATCTATTCTCGTCCACGTAAACATATTTGAAGCCGGAACCTCTTTTTCGTAATGGAAGAGATCTGATGAGGATCCATATCAGTATTAGTACTAAAACCAGCGCGATTGGCGCCTTAATTAGGCTTAGCAGAATTTCCATCAGTGGTCAATAAATCACAACAGCAGCCAATATCTACTACCTCACGATGGTAACATGCCCAAACAGCTCATGCGGCTCCTTCTTGATGGCGTCGATCGCGTACACGCGGAAGGCGTATACATCATCCGGCATGGCCTTGCCGTGGCTGGTGCCATCCCATCCCTTTGTCGGGTTGTCGGTGGTGAACAACACGTGGCCCCAACGATCGAAGATGTGCAACTCGTAGCTCTCCAGATCGATCACATTCCCGTACGGCTGGAACACATCATTGTAGCTGTCTGCATTTGGGCTGAAGGCGTTGGGTGCGAAGTACACATACTCTTGTGGCTTTAGGTGCGCAACAATGGTGTCGGTGCTCCAGAACTGTGCAGTTAGCTCTGTGGCCAAACTATCATCGGGCATGTACGGCGTGTTCTTCACCCACCAGTACAGGAAGTCGTAGTAGAGCTTCGGCTGAATGGAGAAGGGAATGTCAACGCCTTCAGGAACCGATACGGTCACAGGAAAAGTCGTGTAGTCGATCCCTTGGAAATGGATCGTTCCACCTTCACGCGGATCCATATCCAAGACCACATCATATCGGGTAGGAGGGACGAAGTGCGCAACGATGCTGTCGGCAGCAAGGATGTCCACTGTGACCAATGAATCCTCCGTTGTCGGTAGGATGGAATTCGTGCTGAAGACCTCCCAATGGCTGAACAACCAGCCGGTTTCCGGCAAGGGTGCCAATGTGGTGTTGATCCCGCCGTAATAGATCCCGCTGAATGGATAGTTGTCCGGAGTGATCGAGTTGATCTCGATCTTGCCGCTCAAGGGTGGGTCCACGTTGAAGACGACATCAAACGGGCCGGTTAGATCGTAGCAATCGACCATGCCTTGTTGGATCGATACGCAACGCGTTTCGATGAAGTCCCTTAGTTGTTGCACATTCGCCTCCCACTGCGCCATGGAACCTCCCCAGCGCGCCACTTGTCCAGGCATTTCGGGTGCTATGTTGGCGATCAAGCTGTCCAGGAAAGGGATCATATGATCGCAACTGAACAAGGTGTTGCCCAGATCGGTGTAGCGGTTCACGTAGTAGTCGTGTACCATCTGGTTCTCTGTGATCAGCTTCTCCAAGATCACGGTATGGCCTTGGTCTCCGGGATCGGGCAAGTTCTCAGCTACGCATGGATCCGCGTTCGGACTTTGGTCCGGTATTCCCGTGAAGTTGGTGTAATGGCCGAACGTGGCATCCATGTCCCACAGGATGTAGCGCCATTTCTTCTTGTCCCCGGCCGGGTCTAGGCCGCGCCACCAACCAGTGTTCCAGTTCAACCAATCGGCACAGACCGTGTAGCTGTTCAAGCAGAAATAGTCCACTAGGCTTTTCCAACTATACTGATCATCCACATAGGCGAAAGCTGTAGGGTCGCCCATGTCATTGCTGTTGATGTAGGCCCTCAAGGCGTCCCAATCCGTTTGTGCCTGAGCACCGCCGTATTCGCTCCAAGTGCTGCCCCAGGTCTTCAGCATCTGGACATTGAATTCGTCCTGGTCGTAGTAATAGTCGGTGAAGTCGTGGTCGTCCACTTTCTCCCGCACATCATACACTCCCCAGTATTGGCCGTTCATGTATAGCACGGCGGGTTCGTAGCTCCGCTCGTCCAAGGCCAAATGCCCTGTTTGGCTCAGCGCCTGCACGTATGCATCACGGATGTGCGTGGGTTGGTCCGGGCCGAAGTTGAAGTTATCTCCGGCAGATGCCTTCACGATCAAGCGTTGGTACTTGTCGCGGTCCTTGGTGCGGAAGATGGGGTAGTGCAATGCATCGTTGTATCCGGTCTGGTCGCGGGCCACGTAGTCGAAACCACGTTGGTCATAGGCCCAGCTGTCCTGTCCGTGTTCGTTGAACTCGCCTTCTGCTTCATCGCGAAGCGCACCGTCGGGACCGAAATATTCCAAGTGCCCTATCGGTTCTATTCCACCGTCACCATCGAGCAGTTCATCCACCTGGTCGCCGCAAATGCTCATTATTGGCACGCTGTGGTTGACCCCGATCAAGTAGGTATTCGTTTCGGTGAAGCTGGGTTGCGTTCCCGCACCACCGAAGGCCGTGGCACGGATCACGGTGGTGCCGATCACGCTGATGGGCCCTGCATAGATAGGTGAGGTGGCGGTGGGCATGCTACCATCCGCCGTATAGCGCAAGGTGGCTCCAGAAGGCCCGCTGATCGTCACATTCTGCATCCCAGCATAGACCCCGGCAGCAGGGGACAGGGTAGGGCGAGCCAGGTAGTCCGATCCCGCTGATACGTTGGAAGCATTAGGTGTGGGCGTTGTACACAGGACCCAAGGCATTCCACCGTCCACATTACGGCCGCGGCTGTGTCCCAATTTGGTGCGCACGTCCAACGAAAAAGGGAAATCATCGATCAGGGTTCCTGCGGCATCGCTCAGTACGACGTGGTCGTCGTTCGTCTGGTCCAAATTGAAGCTTGCATGGATGTTCGTGCCCACGACGGTGTTGCGCTTGCTGGCAAATATGATCCGGAAACCGTTGGCTGGTATCGTGGTGCCTGCCGGAAATTGCCACTTCAACGGATTGCCCGCTCGGTTGCTTGCCCACCAACCGCTGATGTCAACCGCAGCACCGGTGGTGTTGTAAAGTTCGAACCAATCCTCGAATTCACCGAAGTTGTCCGCGTAGCTGCTGAGGTTGCTGGCACAGACCTCGTTCAACAGCACCTGGGCTCGCACTGGAAGGGCCAACGCCAATAGTACAGTTCCAGTAAGTGCCGAAAAAGACCGTGGAAATATGCTCAATGTCATAGAGGGTGTAATGTACTTCGCTGTCGCTCGGGGCTCGAACCATCTCTTGTCGAAGATCGGAATGCAACCTGATCGAACTACGTTGTGACGCGACGAGATACCGATCCGTCGCCTGCCTAACGGAGACTGGTCCACCTCGAAAGGCGAACGGCGCCCCATTCAAGGAAGCGCCGTTCTCCGTGCATTTTCATTAGACTCAACGATCCTTCTCGTTCGGGTCCGCAGCTTTCTTCATGGGCGCGGCTTTTTGAGGCGCTGCACCTGCCTTCCCAATGTGCTTTGCCAAGAATGAATCCATGGCGTTGTAGAAATCGAACCGGTTCTCTTCATTGTGGAATCCGTGTCCTTCGTTGTCCTTCACCATGTACTCTACTTCAACACCGCGCTTCTTCAAGGCCTCTACCACTTGGTCGCTCTCGTCCTTGTTCACGCGCGGGTCGTTCGCACCCTGTGCAATGAACAGCGGGCACTTCACCTTGTCCATATGGAATACAGGCGATGCCGCCCTCATGGCCAAACTGTCCGTTTCCGGGTTGCCCACCATTTCGTGCATCATGTTCAGGAAGGGTGCCCAGTACGGCGGAATGGTCTTCATGAAGGTGAACAAGTTGCTCACGCCCACATAGTCCACGGCACAAGCGTAGAGGTCCGGAGTGTAGGTGATACCGGCCAACGTAGCGTAACCACCATAGCTCGCGCCATAGATCGCAACACGCTTGGGATCGGCAATACCTTCCTTCTCCAACCATTTCACCCCATCGGTAATGTCGTCCTGCATGGTCTTGCCCCACTGCTTGAAGCTCGCCTCCCAATGTTTGCGGCCGTAACCGGTGCTTCCGCGGAAATCCATCTGGAATACCGCATAGCCACGGTTGGCCAGCATTTGCACTTCCGAATTGAAGCCCCATTGGTCGCGTGCCCAAGGACCACCATGCGGGTTGATCACCACGGGCAGGTTCTTCGCTTCAACACCAACGGGAAGTGTCAGATAGCCATGGATGACCATGCCGTCGCGGGCCGTGTATTGGACGGGTTTCATTTCCGCAAGGTCCTTCGCATTCAACCAAGGATGTGATGCGCCAAGGTCGCCCATGACATCGGTCGTAGCGTTGAAGGTGTAATAGTGGCCGGGCAGGCGATCGCTGCCGTTCCATACCAGGAATTTCGTTTCGCTGTCGTCTTGGCCGTAGATCCAAAATTCACCTTCCTTGAACTTTGGTGCCATTTTGGTATACATCGCTTCGGTCTCCTTGTCCAGGAAATGGCGCTCGCTCTTGGCTCCGGTCCATGTGACCATGGTGAGGACCTTCCGCTTGCGGCTCCAGTCCACATTGTCCACATCGTAATCCTTGTTCTCGAAGATGAGCTTCGTCTCCTTCTTCGCGGCGATGTCCCACTCGGCGATCGCGGTCTTGTCGCGGCCACCCAAGTTGTGTGCTACGATCAGGTTCTTGTTGTCGAAGGTGAAGAGCAATGGACCCCAGCTGTCCTTGAAGCTGGTGCGCATGTATTCGGTGAAGGGTTCCTTCTCATTGGCGCGGAGGAAATACACATTGTCCGTGCCTTCGGTACGTGTGGCCATGCGAATTGTGCCCGTGTGGTCGGTGATCCAGCTTTCGAAGTTGTCCTTGCTGTTGTCATAAATCGGCACTGTTTCGCCGGTTTCGATGTTCACCAAGTAGGGGTCGAATACCGCCGGGTCGCGTTGGTTCATCTGTACAAGCACATGCTTCTCCTTTCCTTCGATGTTATGCAGGTCATCCAAGATCCCGGCGCGTACACCTTTCTCCGGGGTCAATGGCTTCGCATCCTTGCCATCGATGCTCGCACTGAAAACGATGAAGTTCTCGTCGCCGTTGATGTCGCGACTGTACATGATGCGATCGCCTTTCCAGAAGTATCCGCCCACATCGCGAATGGTATCGTGCGTTACTTGGGTAGCGGACTTTTCGCCCACTTTCTGCACGAAGATGTTCATGCGGTTGTTCCAAGGGGCGCGGTAAGAGATGAAGTTCCCGTCCGGACTGATCCGGAAGCTGGCCTTCTCCGGGTTCTTGAAGAAGTCCTTTACGGGAATGGTAGTGGCACCGGGTGTACCCGGCTGGTTGGCAGGGGTGACGGGGCCACCGTCGGCAAGCGAAGGTTGGGCTGTGAACAGCGTTCCAGAAACCATAAGGGCGGCGATTGTTAGGTATTTCATGAGGGGACGAAGATGCGCGTTCGTTTTGATAGGTATGCGGATCTTTCGACGTGAACTGAGCGGATCGGTATGAACGGTTATAGGCCTTTATCGGCGGAATTCAACCAAGCGGTAGGAGGAAGAAAGTGAACCGGTAATGAACGGGAATGGACGGAAATAAATTCACGCCTATTCACGTTCATTTCCGGTTTAAGATCTTGGCTATCCATAACGGTTCACCGGCGGAATCGGTACACCCAAACTTTCTTGTCGGCTTCAACGGAATCGACCAAGGGCCAGTGATCGCGCAAGCGTCGTTTGGTGTGTTGCTCGGGGTCAGTTAATGCGCTCCAAGAATCAACGAGGATCACGGCATCCTCGTCGGATCCAAGGGCCACGAACCTATCCGGATCATTCACCAGAAAGACGTTCCGTTCGATCAGGTCCATTTCAATCGTTCCTGGATCACGCAACAGTTCCTTGTCCAGATGCCAAGCAAAAGTGGGAGCGTAGAAGCCCGGTGCGATCAATACGGAACGATGTCCCTCTTGCCACGTTTGTACCTGTGCCACGACGCGAGACGGATGCAAACCGGTATCCAACCAAGGGTGAAAGGTGAACGCCATTCCCGCGACGACCACAGCAGCGGGGACCCAACGCCAAGGTCCTTCTTTCACAACGAGTGCCAATGAAACAGCGCTCAACAAACAGAAACCGGGCGCGGCATAAACCAAGTAGCGGTCCAAGAAGATCGGCACCTTGTACGAGACCAGGAACATGGCCAACAGTGGAACGAAAGCCCACAACACAGCCATCTGCATACCAGGAACACGAAGTCCCTTCCGCACGGCGGCGATAACGATAATGAGCAACAAGGCCACGGCAAAGACCGGTGCATTGCTCCAGCGCCACACCATGTTGTAGAGTTCCTCCGGTTCCGGTGCGGTGAGCCAAGTTCCTTCGGAAACACTGGTGCCCAAACGCGTAAGGAAAATGGCCGCGTATGGCAGGTAGCTCAATGCCGTAATTCCCAGTGTGATCACCACCGGTTTACGTGCCTTGCGGAACGCGGGAAGCAGCACGAACAAGACCTGCAGGCCCACCATCAGCCAGCCGAAGAAATGCGCGAACACCATTGCGATGTTCAGTAGAACTAACAGGATGGCGGCTCCCTTGCGTCCTTCCACTATCCGTTGGATCTGCCAAACACCGGCGGTCGCTAGCAATGTGAACAACGCATAGGACCGCACCTCGTGTGCAAACCCATAGTGGTAATTGCTGAAGGTGAATAGCAATGCTGCGATCACCCCAACACGCACACCACCGAACATGCCGCCTAAGCGGAACAAGGGCCACACGACCAAAGCACTGAATACCGCGGACGGTACCCGCAACCACGCTGCATCCAAAGGCACCAGCGTGCTCCACACTTTGGTAAAGATGAAATGCAGCGGTGGGTTGTTCTCCGTACGCAACACCGCGAACAGGTCGGACCAATTTCGCTGTGCCATCAACACGGTGAACGGTTCGTCGTGCGCCAGTTCATTCCGCCCAAGCCACAGCAGTTTCACCACCAAATTGAAGGCCACCAGCCCGAAGAGGACCCAACGTTCTTGGCGGCGATCAAGCATTGGGCGAAACTACGGGGTAGCGGGTGTGGATCCTTTGTGTGAGGACCGTTTGCCTTTTCAACAGCTGGATGCGCACCCACTTAAACCCGCCGATACATCACAAAATGCCCACCGATACCGGGAATATCGAATAACGCACCATGCACTTTGAAGCCAAGCCGCTCATAGAACGGAACCACTTTCTCGCGCGCATTGCACCAGAGAAGATCAGCGTGTTGTGCCTTGAGGTGTTCGATCGCGAATTTCAAGAGTTTCGACCCGGCGCCTTGCCCTTCGAAAGCCGGATGCGTGGCCATACCGCGTAAGCGATATTGTTTCCAGCCCAATAGTTCCGGATGGTTCTCGGGGTAGAAGGAAGCTACTGAGATCCTGTGTTCTCCGATCTGGATGCCCAAATGGAAAGCCCCCTCCAATCGGTCGTTAGCGAAGTGGACATCCTCTTCCACACCTCCCGGTCTAAGCACCTGCAAGCGGAGAGGATAAGTGTCTGTCGCTTTTATAAAGCGGATGCGCATGGGGATCGCCGTTGATCTGGGGTCCGAGAACGCAAGGTAGTTTGGCGAACATGTACTGGTCAATATGCCTGAACGTTGGATCGGTGGGTCAAGGAAAACCTTTGCTCACTGGATCCCTGCACCCAGCAACGCTGCAAGCCGAACTAACCGCTGCTCTGCACTTTTCCGTTCCTGTTCACAATCCTTTCCCTCTGGAACGATCCGCGCAAGTTCCATCCGCTTTTCTCCGGCAAGAGCTTCCACTTTTTCCACCCGACCGCAGGTGGCGTCTTCAGTTGGGTAGGAGCGATGTTCGAAAGCGCTGATCGCTCCCTTTGGAACATGGGTGCTTTCACCCGGCCAAGGCAAACTGAGCGCATTTAGCACGCCAGGACGAACGGTGCGCACCAGCTCGCTCTCCGTAATACGGACCGTGTGCGGTGGCCATGCCAAGGCCGCGAATAGCCACCACGCCCCAGCGATGACCATCCCGAAACGAAGGCCACTGACCACTGCTTTGGTTTTCGATGTTCGTGCAAGTACGGATATACCAAGTGCCAAAACGGCAATGACTGCTGCCGTGAGCATTGTAAGAAGGACCGCGATCGCTACACGTTCCATGGTTCCGGGCCCGCCTACGACCAAGGCCGATCGGTCCAACAGTAAATAACCGTTTTGAAGGCTCTTGATAAGCACCGGAAGCTCCATGTCCGGTGGTGGGGAGAGCCAGAGGTCCATGCCAACATAAAGCAAACGAAGGACAAGCAGAACGCCACCGCCCAGCAGCAGGAAACGAATGCCGTCCGTTGCGTTATCGCCGAGTTGGAGTTTCAATTGGGTGAATGGTGAATGGTGTGAACAGCGAATGGTGAATTGCGAATGGGATGCCGCTGCGGAAATGATCCTATAGAAAGTCAGTGGTTACGGAAGTGGTCCGAACTTGGCGAATGACAGATCTGCTAGTTCATGCGGATCATTCACCCCTTTCTTATCACTTGAAATACCGCATGTCCTGACCAGCCTTCAACGCCCTCACGGAAGCGTAGATCAGCTTGATCACACTTTCCACATCGCCTCGATCCACGCTTTCAACGGTGGTGTGCATGTACCGCAAAGGCAAACTGATCAACGCCGACGGAACACCGGATGCCCCATACGCGAACGCATCCGTATCGGTACCTGTGGCCCTGCTGCTTGCTGAACGTTGGAAGGCGATCTTTTCCTTTTGGGCCACACCCACGATGTGCTTCAGCAAGGTGTTGTGCACCGCAGGGGCGTAACTCAGTACAGGACCAGCACCGCACGCGATGTCGCCGCTGTTGATCTTGTTCATCATCGGCGTTTGGGTGTCGTGGGTCACGTCCGTTACAATGGCGATATCGGGTCGTAACCGTTCCACGATCATTTCAGCAC
>Ga0209063_1001756_pt1 | contig 10795 bp, 6 predicted proteins | sample KloWWTmeKNB19Kit_FD_187177 | JGI IMG/M metagenome (GOLD analysis project Ga0209063, IMG submission 187177) | Active sludge microbial communities from Klosterneuburg, Austria, studying microevolution and ecology of nitrifiers - Klosterneuburg... | ecosystem: Engineered > WWTP > Aerobic digester >...
GCGTGTCGGTATCCGGGCCGGTCTCGTTGGAGTCGCCGGTGCCGGTGTTGCTGATACTGCCGGCCGTCACATTGGCCGCGGTCACGGTGTAGGTACCGGTCAACACGCAGGTCGCGCCGACCGCGACGCTGGCGCAGGTGGTGCTGTTCGGCGTCAGCAATGGATCGCTGACCACGACATTGGTCAAGGGCACATTGCCGGTATTGGTGACGGTAATGGTGTAGGTCAGCACGTCGCCCTGGGTGACCGAGCCCGAGCCATCGCCATCGGCGTTGCCGGTCCGTGCCTTGACCGTGTTCAGGGCCGGCTGCCGAACCGTGACCGTCGCACTTCCGGTAACCGGCGTTGGCGTCTGATCGCTGGAAGCGGTGGCGGTATTGACGAGTGGGGTCGATGCGCCAGCGTCGATCGTGGTCTGGTAGGTCACGGTCATCGTGCCGCCGGGTTCGATCGCGAAGGCGTCGCCGGTGGTTACCAGAGTCGAGGGGACGCCGCTACCCAGGTCGGAATTGACGCCAGCCGGGATATTGTCTCGGGTCGCCGGCGTGGTGCCGGCGTTCTTGCAGGTGAAGCGAACGTTGTCCAAGTAGACAAAGCGACTATTTGAATCGCCGCCGATACTCGGAATGTTGAAGCGGATGCGCGTGTCGGCGGCAATTTCGGCACCGGACAAGGTGTAGCTGACACTGCCCGAGCCGGTATTGGTGTTGTTGAACAAGCCGATTGCAGCGCGCTGCGTATTGCCGGTGTAGATGAAGGCCGCAACGGAGCGGTCGCCGGTTGCGGTGTTCAGTTGGTTGTTGTAGTCGTAGGACAGCACGACCGAATCGGCCGCAGAGCAGGCTGCAGCGGTGAGATTGGCTTGGCGATAAACGAAATAGCCGGTGTCGTTCGGGCGTACGCGCAGGCAGTTGCCTGCGGGGCAGGCGGCGTCAATGACCGCCCGGATATTGCCATTGTTGACAGCAGCATTGCTGTCGGTCTTAGTCCAAGGCGACGCGCCCCACGCAATCGAACCATCGCTGCCATTGAAGGCAATCGCGGAGAACTGGTCGTAAAAATCGGCATCGATGAGTATTCGGCCCACGGCCAGCGTGCTCTGCGCAACATAGGTCGTGCCCAGTGCGAGCGGGTCGTTGACGATGACGCGGTTCTGGCGTGTGGTGCCGTTGTTGGTGAGCGTGACGGTGTAGGTGATCGTGTCGCCTGTGTTGGCCGTGGTCGGGTTGGCCTGCTTGGAGATCAGCAGATTGGAGATGCCGACCGTCGCCGACGCATTCACCGTCAACGGGCCACCACCCGAGGCGCCTGTAGCCTGCGCATTGTTGATGCTGTCGCCACCCGGCGCGGCGGTGGTGATCGCCGTGAAGCGGATCGTCATCTGCTCATTCGCGGCCATGTTTTGGCCGAGCGCCCAGGTAAGCAGTGGGCCGGCGACGGAAGGATTCGCCGCCGGACCGGAGATCGTGCCGCCAGCGGGCAGGGTGATCACGCTGGTGCCCGCGACATAAGCCCAGTTAGCGGGCAGGGTGTCGGTCACGTTGACGCCACTGACGCCCGCGTTATAGGTGCGCACGGTGAGGGTGAATTCGGAGGTCTGGCCGGCCCCGTTGGCAACCGCGTTCGGGTTTGCGGTTTTGGCCAGCAGCATTGCCGGCAGCGGAGTGACCACGACATCGCTATCGACGCTGCCACTGACGGTTTGGCTCGGATCGTTGGGGAAGGTCAGCGAGCCGTGGCTGATATCGACGATGTTGGTGATGGTGCCGCCACTGAAACCCGGATCGATCGTCACGCGGTATTTGAGCACCACACCCTGGCCGGGCAGCAGGGTGCCGCCTTGCACGGGAGGCGGCGCCACGCCGCCAGTTGCGCCAGCGCCAACGCGAAAATGCAAGGTGCCGTTCGGTCCCTGGCCCGCATTGAATTCGGCGATGTCGGCATCGGTGGCGTCGGTCTTGGGCCCGACATGGGCGGGAGCGCCATCGTCCTGGAGAATCTGGATGCTGCCGGGAACGTAATTGAGGCCGGCTGGAATCGGGTCGCTGGCAACAACGCGGATGGCGCCATCCTTGCCCTGGTTGCGGAAGTCGATGGTGTACTCAAGGGTGTCGCCAGGATGCAGATTGGGCCCGGGCGAGCCACCGACCTTGGCTGCTGTTTTCAGCAAGGTTGGCACGACATCGGGACGATAAAGATCGGAGACGAACACCAGCGCGTGCGGGAAGTAGACATCCTGGGACGAGGTGAACGAGAGATCCACCGTGGTGGCATTGTTGGCGACGCGCGGCTTGCCGATATTGGCCGACACATTGGAAATGTCGATCAACTTCAGATCCATCGCGAACTGGTTGACGTAATTCGGGTTCTTGGCGGTGAACAGATTGCCCAGACGACTGATGCGGCTGTTCCAGAAGTTGTTGGTGGCACTCAGCGCGTCACTGAGCGCGCCAGCGCTCAAGACATTCCCGCCAGACAACTGGAATTGGTCGCCGGAGTAGCCTTCATCGCCCTCCCAGACCAGAGCGCCCATGTAGGCGTTGAAATCGCCTACTGGCGGCGTCAGCAGTCCGCTTACGGTGATCGTCTGCGGCGATGTGCCGGTATCGATGCTGCCGCCATCGCCATCAAACACCATCAGGCGCCGAAACGGTTTGCCATTGTTCTCGTAGACGATGACCAGACCCCAGCCGCCATACGCGCCCAGGGAATCGCTGCCGACCCAAGCGGTGAGACCGCCAACGTAGTAGTCGCCGTTGCCTGCGGCTTGAATCAGCGTGGTGACGTTTGCGTAAGCGGTGTACGGTCGGCTACCGGTGGCACCTTGAGTGGTGAACGTGTACAGGTCTGCTGCATTGGCGGTCAGCGCCTGATATGTGGTGCCGCCGGGTTGGCGCAGATAGACCGTCCGGCGGGCGGTAGCCTCGGGACTGGCCGCGTTATTGGCGCGACCGCTCCAGTACAGGCCTGCCGAAAGCACATTGCTGCCAGCTGGCAGGCTCAATGTTGCGCGCGAAGAATTGCGATGCAGGGTCCATCCACCCACACCTGTCGCCGGCAGGTTGGCGTTGTCGATGTTGACGTAGCCCATTGCGCGGTTGTTGTTGGCCGAGACCGTACCCGCCTGGGCCTGTGTACAATTGTTCGGGGTGTTATTGGCGCAGGTCAGTAGCGTGTTGCCGATGAGTTCGACATCGCCATTGGTATTGATGCTGTAGCGCTGCGCAAGCTGCGCCATCGCCAGGCTGGGCAGCAGCGCCGCGAGCACCAGAACTTTCGACAACCAGCGCCGAGTCCGTGTGACCGCAAGTTGGTCGCGGTTGCACGCGAAGGATCGTATCGACAACATGACAAGGCCCCTAGAATACCAATGATTCAAATGATTGGTGACGAACCTGAGCCACGACGCAGGCACACCAAAGCCGCCCGCAATCAAGCGGAGACTTTCATGAGCAGCGCTGTGGAACCCCCTTTCTGAATCAGCACTGATCCTGTGCCGATGCCTTCAAAGCAATAAGCGAGCGTACATGACGGCGCAACATATTGTGACATGCTTCGCGTTTTATGACCGAATTTGACGTTTCTTTCATGCCATGCGACGCGGGATCGATTGGCCGCCAGCGAAACCCAAGCGCCTGCCCATGCTTGTGGTTGCGCCCGGAGGTCTCTGCCGATGGCCTGCTGAGCCTTGCGGACATTGCATTACCGGGTTGCCAGCTTCCGCACACCATGTTAGTCACTGACTACACATACGCAAAACCCGTGCCAGACACATCAAGGCAATGCCGATCAATGGGCACCGCCGTCACGACATCTGCCTGCAGACGGATCGCGGCATGCTGGAGGACAGATGCGAACCGTGGGGCTTGTTCTGGTTTGAGGCGTAGCAGCGTCGCACGCAGCACGACTGGCCAACCTTCTGAACGCCATGACGATTGCGCCACTTGACCAGTGTTGCCCTAGGATACGGTTCCTTGCCCACAGCGGAGATAACCGAATGACCGAATCCTTGCCTGACCGCCTTTCGGTCGATCCCAAGAGCCCCTTCCATGACGCCGATCTTCTGGCCAAGGGAATTGGCATCCGTTTCAACGGCGAGGAGCGCACCACGGTCGAGGAGTATTGCGTCAGTGAAGGCTGGATCCGGGTCGCTGCCGGCAAGGCGCTCGATCGACGCGGCAGGCCGATCACCTTGAAGATCAAGGGCGAGGTGGTGCCCTACCTTCTGAACAGTGCTTGAGTCCGAGATGATGATCGAAAGCGACGCACGCGTGGCTGAGATGGTTTACCGGCCGAATCCGTGCGGATGGCGAACCCGTGCATGCGACCACGCGCAGGTGAACTTGCGCGCATGAATCCCGGCAGTCCATCATCGAGCCGCGCGGATCTCGTAGAGGTGCTCGATCAAGTGCATGCCCACGTACGCCCGTTGATTGGCCAGGGCAAGGTTGCGAGCTACATCCCGCGTCTCGCCAACGTGCCGATCGACCGCTTCGGCATGGCCGTCGCGACGCTCGAAGGAGAGATGATCACGATCGGCGCTGCCGACGAGCCATTCTCGATCCAGAGCATTTCCAAGGTCTTCACGTTGACCCTCGCGCTGGAGGCTCTCGGTGCCGATTTGTGGAAGCGGGTCGGTCGCGAGCCATCAGGAAATGCGTTCAATTCACTGGTTCAACTTGAGCGCGAACGCGGAATTCCGCGGAATCCGCTGATCAATGCCGGCGCGCATGTGATCGCCGATGTCATTCTTTCGAGTTCGCCAAACGCGCGCGAAGACCTGCTCGGCTTTGTTCGAGAACGCGCCGACAATGCGACGATCAGCATGGACGAAGATGTCGCGCGATCCGAGCGCGAGGCGGGATTCCGCAACATCGCGCTGGCCAATTTCGTGCGCAGCTTCAACAATCTCGACAACGATGTAGACGCCGTGCTGGATTTCTATTTCCACCAGTGCGCGTTGCAGATGAGTTGCGTCGACCTCGCGCGCGCATTCCTTTTTCTTGCCAATCGCGGCGTGTGCCAGCGCAGCGGCCGTGCCGTGATCAACCCGGATCGGGCCAAGCGCATCAATGCGCTGATGATGACCTGCGGCACCTACGATGCCGCCGGCGAGTTCGCTTTTCGGGTCGGGCTTCCGGTCAAGAGCGGAGTCGGCGGCGGCATCGTCGCCGTGGTACCCAATGCGATGGCGGTCGTGGTCTGGTCGCCTGGATTGGACGGCAAGGGCAATTCGCTGGTCGGTGCTGCGGCACTGGATCGGTTCACCGCCTTGACCGGACTGTCGGTATTCTGAAACGGGCCGCGGGAATCGATCATTTTTCCAGCATGACCGCCCAATGATGCAAACCTTCGACGCGGCTGCAGATCACCTTGAAACAGACCAGCATCGGCACTGCCAGCAGCAGGCCGAGAATGCCCCACATCCAGCCCCAGATCATCAGCCAGAGAATGATGCCCAAGGGGTTCAGATTGATCGTGCTGCCCAGTGCCAGTGGCGTGGCCAGCTGGCTTTCCAGCAAATGCAGGCCAAGATAACCGGCGGCAGGCAGGAAGGCCGCGCCAAGGGTTGGAAATTGCGACAGCCCGACCAGTGAAAGCATCGCCGCCATTGCGATCGGGCCGACGTAGGGTGTCAGGTTGAGCAGGGCCGCCAGCGCGCCCCAAAGCAGTGGCGTATCCACACCGAGTGCCCAGAGCAGGATGGTCGTGGCAGCGCCCAGGGCGAGACTGGTCGAGCAGACCGTCAGGAAATAGCGCGAAATATCATTCTGGATGGAACGCACGATATCCACCGTGAGCCGCTTCTGTTGCCAGGTTGCGCGCAACATCAGCGTTCGTCGCAGCAGACTGTCGCCATAGATCAGGAAGAAGTAGGTCAGCAAGACCACGGCCAAGGCGCTGGCCAGCAGACGCGGCGTGGTTGCCAGCAGGCTGGGTCGATCCGGTGCCTGCACGACGACACGCTGATTGGCCTTCGCTGGATCCGCAGTGATCGCACTGATCGACTCGCCGACCTTGCTCGCTTCGTTGATGGGTCGCATCAGCGATTTCAGTTTCGGGGTGACACTGCGCACGACTTGCGGTGCCCGGCCGACCCACTCCGCTGCCGGCGCATACAGGACATTGCCGATGCCGGCGAGTGTCGCCATGGACACCGAGATAAGCAGGAACGCGGCGATCCAGCGCGGTAGCCAGCCACTGCTCAGGCGTTTCATCAGCGGACTCAACAGCAGCGAGAAAAAAACGGCGAGCAGGATAGGCAGGATCACTTCCCGGGCAAAGTAGCAGGTGTAAAGCACGCCGCCGGTTACCAATATTCCAAGCAAACGATGAATGCCAGCGTTGATTTCAAGTTGCGACTCGCGCAAATCCCGGTTCAGTGCCGCGCCACTGACCGGTTGCGGATCCTCACTCGGCGCGACTGCAGGCGTCGGATCTTCGGCGAGGGGCATTGCCGCGTCTGCAATCTTTTCTTCCGACTCGATCGCATTCATGGAGGGATCCTGAGCGAGGGTAACGCGTCATTCTGCATGGGTTTGGATCAGGTTGACCGGTTTCACTGCGCCACGTTCATGCTCCGGCAGGTATGCCCACCCGCATCAAGCCTTGCTCCGCTCAGGAGGGGCGCAGTGGGGATGCTGCGCCAAGCGCACGCGCCACGGCCTCGGCCACCTTGATGCCGTCCACGGCTGCGGAAAGGATGCCGCCGGCATATCCGGCACCTTCACCGGCTGGAAACAAGCCGCGCGTGTTGAGGCTTTGCAGATCGTCATCGTTGCGCTTGATGCGGATGGGCGAGGAGGTTCGCGTTTCGACTGCGGTGAGCACGGCATCGCGTTGATTGAATCCGCGAATCTGTTTTTCGAACGCCGGAATCGCCTCGCGCATGGCGACAAGCGCAAAGTCGGGCAGGGCGGACGCCAAGTCGCATAGATGCACGCCCGGCTTGTAGGAGGGCAGCACGCTTCCCATTGCGCCCGACGCGCGGCCGAGGAGGAAATCACCGAGCAATTGCGCCGGTGCCGCGTAATTCGATCCGCCGAGCGTGAACGCGCGTTCCTCCCAGTGGCGCTGGAAGGCAATTCCCGCGAGTGGATTGCCCGGATAATCCTCGGGCGTGATGCCGACGACGATCGCGCTGTTGGCATTGCGCTCGTCGCGTGAGTATTGGCTCATGCCATTGGTGACGAGTCGCCCGGGCTCGGACGCGGCGGCAACAACGGTACCGCCCGGACACATGCAGAAACTGTAGACCGATCGCCCGTTGCCGGCATGGTGGACGAGCTTGTAGTCGGCCGCGCCTAGCAAAGGGTGTCCGGCCAGCGCGCCGTAGCGTGCGCGATCGATCAGTGATTGCGGATGCTCGATGCGACAGCCGATCGAAAAAGGTTTGGCTTCGATGTAGACACCCCGCGCATGGAGCATCTCGAAGGTGTCGCGCGCGCTGTGGCCGATGGCGAGGATCACATGGTCGCAGCGGATCTGATCGCCATTGCCGAGGGTCAAGCCGCGAACCTGACCGTCTTCGACGAGCAGGTCGTCGACCCTGCTGGAAAAGCGGAATTCGCCGCCGAGCGACTCGATGCTGGCGCGCATGTGCTCGACCATCTTGACCAGCCTGAATGTGCCGATATGCGGCTTGCTGACGTACAGGATTTCGTCCGGCGCACCGGCCTTGACGAACTCGGTGAGCACCTTGCGGCCCAGGTGATGCGGATCCTTGATCTGGCTGTACAGTTTGCCATCGGAAAATGTTCCGGCGCCGCCTTCGCCAAACTGCACGTTTGATTCGGCATCGAGGATGCCGTTGCGCCAGAAGCCCCAGGTGTCCTTGGTGCGCTCGCGCACGGCCTTGCCGCGTTCGAGGATGAGCGGGCGCAATCCCATCTGGGCGAGAACCAGTGCCGCCAGGATGCCGCAGGGGCCCGTGCCGATGACAACGGGGCGCGGCGTTCCGGAAGGCAGGCCTCCATTGCGGACTACGAACTGATACGAGGTATCCGGGGTCGCCACGACCCGCGCGTCGGCGCTGAATCGCGCCAGCAATTCCGCGTCGCGGTTGGTGGCGACATCGAGGGTGTAAGTGAAATGGATGGCCGACTTCTTGCGCGCATCGATGCCGCGACGAAAGACCGTGAACTCGACGAGGTCGTCGGGTTTCAAGTCGAGACGCGCGCAAATGGCTGCCGGGATTTCCTCGGCGGCATGATCGAGCGGCAGTTTGATTTCAGTCAGTCGCAGCATCGGGCGTGAATACGGTTTCCTGGAAGGTGGTCGCTCAGACTGCCGAGCCAGCGGCATGCCCGGAAGCCCAGGCCCACTGGAAATTGTAGCCGCCCAGATGCCCGGTCACATCGACAACCTCGCCGATGAAGTAGAGGCCGGCAACGAGTTTTGATTGCATCGTGCTCGATGAAAGCTGGTCGGTATCGACACCACCGAGGGTGACTTCGGCGGTGCGATAGCCCTCGGTGCCGCTGGCGATGATGGGCCATGCCTCGAGTTTTCCGGCAATGTCGCGCAGCTCTGTTTCGTGATAGTGGCGCATCGGCTTGCTGCCAAAGGCGTGCTCGCAAAGTCGGTGGGCCAGGCGCCTGGGCAGGACTTCGGCAAGGATGGTTTTCAACTCCGCCGCATTGCGCTGGATTTGCTGGTCAAGCAGGTAGACCAGCGCGTCGCGATCAGGCAGCAGATCAAGGCGCAGGTCGTCGCCTGGCTGCCAGTACGAGGAGATCTGCAGGATCGCCGGGCCGCTGAGGCCGCGATGGGTGAACAGCATGTCGGCGCGAAACGCTTGGCCGTTGCAACGACTCTCGACCGGCAAGGCGACGCCGCTCAAATCCTGCACGCGCTGCTGATGCGTGCCACTCAAGGTCAAGGGAACCAGCCCGGCACGGGTCGGCAGCACGCTGTGGCCGAACTGGCGTGCGAGTTCGTAGCCGAAACCGGTGGCGCCCATGCTCGGAATCGACAGGCCACCGCTGGCGACAACGAGGGCAGGGCATTCGAGTGTGCACAGGCTTGTTTCGAGGCGAAATCCGTCAGCGCTCTTTTGCACGCTTTCGATGTGGCAACTCGTTTGCACCTGCACGCCGGCAGCGGCGCATTCATCGAGCAGCATGCGCACGATCTGTTTGGAGGAATCGTCGCAAAACAACTGGCCGAGTTCCTTTTCATGCCAGGCAATGCCATGCGCATCGACCATGCCGATGAAATCGACGGGCGTGTAGCGGGCAAGTGCCGATTTGCAATAATGCGGATTGGCGGAAATGAAATTGTCCGGCGTCGTGCCGGTATTGGTGAAATTGCAGCGCCCGCCGCCGGACATGAGGATCTTTTTGCCGACGCGGTTGGCGTGATCGAGCACGCGCACGCGCTTGCCGCGTCTGCCTGCCGTCAGCGCGCACATCAATCCGGCTGCGCCACCGCCGATGATGGCGACATCCACCTTATCCGGCATTGCTCCAGCGCCCGGAGGAATCCGCCGCCATGCGCGGCTGTGGATCAATGCCGATCACCGTGTCGCCTTTCAGGATCTGCACATGGCCATCCTGGATCAGGCATTGCAGACGCAGCCCGCGTTCGGCCAGTGCGGCCAGTGCATCAACGGCTTCGATCGGAATGTCGAGGATGGTGAGGTTCTTCGAACGCCTGAGCTCGTTGGCGGATTTTTCCCACCAGATATCGCCGCCACGTCCGCCGTAATTGATCAGCACGACCAGCCTGGAGCGGCCACAAGCCTTGCGCACGCGCGCAGGATCGGGATGGCCGAGGTCGATCCACAAGCCAATGTCGCCGTTCATTTCCCTGCGCCACAGATCCGGCTCGTCATCGGTGCTCAGTCCCTTGCCGAACTCAAGGCGATCATCGGCATAGAGGGCAAACGCCAGCACACGGATCATCATGCGCTCATCGGTTTCGGATGGATGGCGGGCCAGGGTCAGCGCATGCGTGGCGTAGTAGTTGCGATCCATGTCGCTGATCTGCAGCTCGATCTTGTAGATGGTTGCATTGAGTGCCATGCGCGGGCCGGTCGCGGAAAGTCGACCATTGTAAGCGGCTGAGCTTGAGTTTCGCGGATTCGCCGGCGGTTGGGCGCAGGCGTAATCGGCTGCAGAACGCTGCAAGAAAACGGATTCGCATGAAGTGGCCAGGGCCCGGGGCACGCCGATGCGACGCCGGGTCGCGTCAAGATCCCCCTCCGCGACGGCATACTTGGCGCCATGGAACGATCGCTGTCGACCCTGTTGCGTACCCTGATCACGCTGCGCTGGCTGGCGGTGTTGGGGCAATCGACGACGATTGCCGTGGTTGTCGGACTGCTCGGGGTCGCCTTGGACGCGCGGGCGCTGTGCGCCGGTGTCGCCTTGCTGGCGGCCTTCAACCTGCTGGCGGCGTGGCGGATTCGCCGCATCGATGAGCCCTCACTCGCTGAGGTGATGATTCACATCGGCGTCGATGTCGCGGTGCTGGCATGGCTGATCGCCTGGAGCGGTGGCGTCACCAATCCATTCACTTCGTTGTTCCTGCTGCCGATCGCCTTTGCCTCGCTGGCCTTGCCGGCGCGCTGGATCTACGTGGTGGCGGCAATGTGTTGCGCGGGTTACGCATTGTCCGTGGTGTTCGGTCAGCCGCTTCCACATGTCCATGGCATGGGCGATGGCTTTGACCTGCACTTGTGGGGAATGGCGGCCAACTTCGTGGTGTCGGCCGCGGTCTTGTTGATCTTCTTTTCGCGCATGTCCGGATTGTTGCGTCGGCGCGAGCACGAGCTTTCGCTGCTGCGCGAACG
>Ga0209063_1001759_pt1 | contig 10782 bp, 9 predicted proteins | sample KloWWTmeKNB19Kit_FD_187177 | JGI IMG/M metagenome (GOLD analysis project Ga0209063, IMG submission 187177) | Active sludge microbial communities from Klosterneuburg, Austria, studying microevolution and ecology of nitrifiers - Klosterneuburg... | ecosystem: Engineered > WWTP > Aerobic digester >...
GTTGGCGCCAAGCGCATAGGCGCCGGTGGCACCCACGACGATCAGGCCCGTGCGGGTGTAGGCATCGAGCGAGACGAGGTGGATGCGACTGCGTCCGAGCCACCAGCGCGCCCCGAGGTAGAGCACCACCGCGAAACCGCCGGCGAGGAGCGGTGACACCACCCAGGCGCTCACGATCCGGACCAGGGTGCCGTGGTCGGTCGGGGAGCCGGTGAAGAGGTTCCAGCCGACGATCGCGCCGATGATGGCTTGCGAGGTGGAGACCGGCAGTCCGGTGCGGCTCATCCAGGCCACGGTAAGTCCCGCCGTCAGCGCCACGGTGAACGATCCCGCCAGCGCGTTCACTGCGCCGAGGGCTCCGATGGTGTCCGTCACGCCCGCGCCGCTGACCACCGCGCCGAGCACCACGAACACGCTGGCGATCACCGCCGCCGTCCGGAAGCGGATCATTCGCGTGCCGACGGCCGTGCCGAAGATGTTCGCGGCGTCGTTGGCGCCCAGCGACCAGCCGAGGAAGAGGCCGCTGAGCAGGAAGAACCAGATCATCGGGTCACACGTACCGCTTGATCGCGGCGATGGCGAGGCGATCGCAGACGTCGTCGGCGTCCTCGGCGATCCGCTCGGTGTGGGCCACGAAGTAGCGCAGCTGATTCTTGTGGCTCAGCCGCAGCTCCCGCTGGAACACCTTCCGCACGTACGTCTCCGCCAGCCGGTTCACCTCTTCCCGAAGCCCCTGGGCGCGCGCGATGTGATCGCGCACGGCGGCGAGATCCCGGAAGTAGGCGCGACACCCGCCGACCATGGCATCGACCGAGGCGATGGCGTTGTCGGCCAGGTCCACGAACAGGGGATTGAGGTCTTCGGGCAGCTCCGGCGTCTCGATCGAGAAGCGCAGCAGCGTGGAGGTCACCACGTTCAGCACCTCGTCGGCACTCTCGAGGAGGCCGAGCACGTCGCCGCGCGATTCGGGGATGAGCGTGTGCAGGTAGAGCTTGCTCTCGATGCCGCGCCGCAGCGTGTCGCCTCGCTGCTCGACGCCGCGAAGTTCGTGCAGGCGCTGCTCGAACTCCTCGATGCGGTGGTCGAGGAAGCACTTCACGCCCTGACGGAAGAGCAACCCGCCCTGGATGATGAGGTCGAGGTACTCGTCGATCTCGGCTTCGAGTTCGCGGCTCTGGCGGAAGAGTATCGTCATGCGAGGTCGCTCCTCGGGTGGTGCACTAGAACAGGCCGAACACCCCGTTCGGGGTGATGCCCAGCAGGCGGAACCAGCTCTCGCCCGCCAGGATGATCACCAGCCACGAGATCACCATCATGGTGAGGCCGTAGCGGAAGGCATCCGACAGCGAGTACCGGTCCGTCTCGAAGAGCAGCGCGGCCGGCTTGCTGTTGAACGGCAGCACGTAGACGTGCTCGATCATGAAGGCCACCGGGAGCGCCAGCGAGATCACCCGATAGCCGAAGCGCCCCGCCACGCCGATCGCGATCGGCACGAAGATCATCGCCCGCATGGTCTTCGACTCGAACACCAGGGCACTGAACGTCATCACCCCCGTGAGCAGCAGGTAGAGCATCCAGAACGGGGTGTGGTCGCCAATGCCGAGGTGGTCGAAGCCGGCATTCACCGCGATCGACGGGAGGTCGGTGGCATCGAAGCCGGCACCGAGCGCGTAGGCGCCGGCCGAGAAGAGCATCAGGTGCCAGGGGATGTCCACCTCGTTCCACTGCACGATGCCCCACTTGGGCAGCAGCGCCACGATCGCCCCGACAAACGCCACGGCGGTGGGACTCACGCCATGCACCCGGTCGGTGGCCCACAGCGCGAGGATGGCGAGGAAGATCAATGCGGCGCGGATCTCCTTCCCGTCCATCCGGCCGAGCGTGGCGTATTCCGCCTGCAACCGCTCCATGCCGCCGGGGATCTGCGGCAGGCGTTCGTCGGGGGCCAGCGGGAAGAAGACCTTCATGGCCAGCAGGTAACCCACCAGCATGAGGCCGAGCATCACCGGGAACATCGCCAGCATCCAATCGCCGAAATAGATCGTTCCGCCGATGGCGCCGCCGATCAGCGCCGCCGCGAGCAGGTTGGCGCCGGAGCCGGTCATGAACGCACCCGCACCCAGATTGATGCAGAGCAGGTTCTGCAGCACGATGCTGCGGCCGAAGTTGGTCCGCGGCCCGCCCGGCCGCGCGCCGTAGATCGCCGCGATCACCATGAAGAGTGGCAGCAGGATGGCGGCCTTGGCGGTCGTCGCCGAGACGAACGCGGAGAGGACCACGTTGAGCACGATGAAGACGCGGAAGACCGAGCTCGCGCTGTGCCCGAAGCGGAGGAGGAGCCAGAGCGCCATCCGCTTGGCGAGTCCCGTGGCCACCAGCATGCTCGCGAGCACGAACGACATGATGTTGAGCCACATCACCGGGTGGCCGAGCTGCGCGTACGCCTCCTCCTCGCGGAGCACGCCGGTGAGCACCAGCGTGCTGATGAGCATCAGCGAGACGAGGTAGTTGGGGAGGGCGGCCGTGCCCCAGAGCGCCATCGAGGCGAGAAAGATCGCGAAGAGGATGCCGAGGTGGTGGCTGAACAGCTCGGCGCCCTTGGCCGCGAATTCCTTCCGGGCCAGCTCCGAGGTGAGCGTCTCGGGGTTCACCTGCTGCAGGAACGGGAGATCCACCAGGAAGCCGAACACCACGAAGAGCAGCACCGCCAGCGGGATCCCGATCTGCGCCATCCGCCGCTCGATCGGCCCCTTGGCGCGCACCGGCAGCGTCTCGATGCGATACTGCCGCATGTCGAGCGGATCCGCCGTCGCCGGCGCCACGATGCGGCCTTCGCGGCTCATCCCTCTGCCGCCCACTGCCGGTAGGGGTGCTTCATCAGCGCCGAGTTGTAATAGCGCGGGTCGCCGGTCACCTCGGCGCCGAGCCACGCCGGCCGCTCGAAGGCCTGCTCTTCGGTCGCCAACTCGACCTCGGCCATGATCAGCCCGTCGTTGGCGCCGTGGAAGACATCCACTTCATAGGTGTGCGATCCGGCCGGCACGTGGTAGCGGATCTTGTCGATCACGCCGGGCTCGCAGAGCGCCAGCAACTGGTCGGCCTCAGGCACCGGGATCTCCCGTTCCCACTCGTAGCGCGAGGCGCCGGAGGTGTTGCCGATCCCCTTGATGGTCAGGAAGCCCCTGTCACCCTTGATCCGCACCCGCACCGTGCGCTCGGGTACCGACGAGAGGTAGCCCTGCACGATGCGCACATGGTGCGTGGCGTGCTCGCGGAACGATCCCGTCACCAGGAACTTGCGCTCGATTTCCAGTGCCATGACGCGACTCCCGACCTAGACGTTGGCCAGCGGCGTCGGGTCCATCCCGATCACCCGCTTGATGGCCTGGAGATAATTGATGTTCTCGAGTCCGGTCATGCCGGTATCGGCGATGGTCCGGTGGAGCGCGGCCACGTCGGTGGCTTCCGTCGCCACCGTGACCACGCGCGCCCCGTTGATCAGCACCACCGCATACTCGCAGATGGTGTCGTGGACCAGGTAGCCGAAGCGCTGCTTGCGAACCCGCACGGCCGCGAGCTCGGGATGGGCCATCACGAGGTGGAGAAACGTGACGTAGTCGCATGCTCCGGCCGGAAGCTCCGGGGCGGTTACTGCAAAGGCCGGGAAGACCTCGTCCCGCAGCACCGCGCGCGGGAGGGGAAAGCTACCCTTCATCAGCGGGTTCCACTGCTCCAGCCCGTCCACGGTCTGCACCCACTGCTTGATGTCCATCTTGCCGTCGCGGATCTTGGTGTTGTTGAGGTCGTTGCTCCGCGAGACGATGTAGATCTCCTCCGAGTGCCGCTCCCAGAGCTTCTCGGGGACCGGCATGGAGAAGCGGCTGAGCCGGTGGTGGACCCGGTCGAAGTCCTGGCCAAAGCTCCGAAACTCGAAACGTGGGGCGGAGATCTCCCCGATCTGTGGCGCGTGCCCACTCATGGTCGGACTCCGGCATCGCAGTGACTGAAATGCATCGCCCTGCCCGGATGGGGCAGGGCGATGCGCGGGATGCTCAGTTGGGGGGCGTGCCTTCCACCGTGATGTTGTCAATCCGATGGTTGCCCGACGTCCCATCCGACCCGGTGCCGACGAACTTGAGCCGGAACCGCAGGTTGGCCTTGTTGTTGACCGCCGTGATGGCGGACAGGTTGATGGACTTCACCATCCACTCCTCGGTGACGTCGAATGCCGCGCCGACGATCACCCAGGTGGCTCCGCCATCCACCGAGTAGTAGAACTCTTCCTGTGCCGCGCCGCTGCTCGAGCGCTGCACCGCGTAGCTCACCACCAGCTTCTCGTAGCCGGTGGACGGCGCCACGATGATCAGCTCGCGCGTGTTGGCCGGATTCCGCGGCCGGAGGCCGAGGCCGGCGGGCTGCGCCAGCTGCGCGTTCAGGTCGCTCCCCGGCGAGACCTGGTCCATGTAACCGACGCCGGTGCCGGGATAGGAGATGTCGGTGCCGGTCAGCTTGCTCACGTCGGCCGGGATCGGCGCCGTGAGCGTGCCGGTCGGCAGTGCGTTGAAGTGCCAGTAGTGCACCAGCTCCGATTGCTTCGGCGGGAGCGGGGGGAGGGCCACGTCGTCCAGGCACCCTCCGGTCCCCAGCCCCAGCAGGGCGATCGCCAGCGTCATCCAGCTCCGTGTCCGTGTCATGACTGCCTCGTGGTTGTGCCGCGTCGTGGCGGACATCAGAAGGAGACCTGCACCCGCACCGCGAGCGCCCGATAGTCTTCGCCGGCCTTGCCGTCCCCCTCCACGATCAACTGCGGGTTGGGGCTCGGCACGCCCGCCGCCGTCCGACCGACGTTCAGCCGGCCGCGGCCGTTGGCATAGCGGTCGTTGTTCACCAGCGCATAGTTGAGCATGAACTTCACGTTGTTGTTGGGATAGAAGTTCAGGCCGAAGGTCCACGCCTCCGAGCCGCCACCCTGCACGAACGCGTCGAGGTCGGTCAGGTTGATGTACTCGTAGCGTGCCGCCACCTCGAGATCGCCCCAGCCACGCCCGAGACGGGGTTGCGTGAACTCGCCGTCGTTGGCGTTGTACTGGTACTGGCCGCCGAAGAGCATCCGGCTGACCGAGGCGTAGTGGCCCTTGAGGTCGGCCACCGGAATCGAGTCCACCTTGCTGGTGATGTCGGCGGTGGTGTACTCCCCGGCCACCTTCCACCCCTTGTAGTAGGCTGCTGCCTCGAAGTTGGCGTGCATGGCGTGGTCCACATTCCGGATCCGGTCGGTGTCCACGTACTTGCGCCGATTCACGTTGGCCGGCCCGCGCACGTCGAAGCGCATCGCCCCGATGTCATCGTCGAGCTTGGCGGTGCGATACGACTGCGCCACGCCGAGGTGAAGCCCCTTGGTCATGTCCTGGGACATCGGCATCAGGATGATCTTGCCGGTGAACGAGTAGCCCTCGTCGGCGCCGAAATCGGCGTTGTTGTCCTTCCGATTCTGGACCTCCTCCCAGCCCCCGACATCCTGGAAGTGCACGCCACCGGCGGCGAGCAGCCAGTTGCGGCTGTACACCGCGTGCGTGCCGAGCGTGCGGGCCGGCGTCAGCGCACGGGTCACCATCGGCCGCTCCATGAAGGTCAGGTAGCGGCTGCTGGTGTTCTGCTCCATCGAGAAGACTTCCTTGAAGTTGCCCCACTTCACATTGAAGTTCCGGTTCGGCATGTACATCAGGTAGGCATCCTTCAGGTCGGCGCGCGAGTCGGCGAAGTCCATGTCGATCTCGCCATACCAATTCTCGCGGAACTGCCCCTTCATCGCCATCCGCGCGCGCCGCACCTCGGCGCCGCTGCCGTTTTCGTTGAGCTCGTCGCCCGTGATCAGCGCCCCGTCGATGTTGATCCGCACGTCGAACCAGAAGCGATAGACGCCGTCCTTGCTCTCGAAGACCATCAGGCCGTCGCGGGTTTCCGGCACCACCGGCTTCCGGTCCACCTGCACGCCATACTGGTTGTAGCGGATGTTGGAGAGCAGCAGGAACTCGACCGTGGTCTGTCCCGCCACCGAGAACTCGGCCGCGTCATACTCGGGATGCGAGACCACCAGGATCTCCGAGGAGATCGCCGGCATCTCGATTCGGAAGGCGCCGTTGGCGTCCGTCCGCACGGTGATGATGTCGTCCTTGACGTGGACGGCGGCCCCGACGATCGGCACCGACGGCTGGACCGGCGCGCCGACCATCACGACCGGGCGCGAGCGCACCACGCCAGTCACGGTGCGGGTCTGCGCCGTCAGAGGCATCGCGCCGAGGAACATGACGCTCGCGGCCATGAGTGTGTGCAGTCTCTGCATGAGGTCACCCTTCCTGTGCTGAGCGTGAAACAGCCAATCCCCCACGCAGGAAGGATTGGCCGGCACATGTGAAGGAATGGTGAAGATTGGGGGAGGGGATGCTCAGGGAGGGGGGAGGGGTCTCCGGCCGGCGCGCGGCTCGGTCGAGGGGAAGCCGTCACCCGTCGCCGCGGCCTGACGGCCGCGGCTGAAGGTGCTCCTCGCTGTTCGCCGTTCGCCGTTCGCCGTCTACGACACCCACGTCCCCCGGCAGCTCGTCGCCACCCACCCCCCTTCGCGACGGACCACCTCGCAGCGATAGCCGCCGCCCGATCGACCGTGGTGCCGCAATTGCACACCGACGGTGGCGGTTTCGGGGGTGCCGATCCGCACTGCACCGATGCGCACCTCACCCACCAGGAGCTCCAACGCAGGCCGCCCAGTGGCCGCCTCGATGACGGGCATCGGGGACACCGATGATGTGGTGCACGCCGAACCAGGTCGGAAGGGTCGCGGCGCCTTCGGCAGCATCGCCAATGTTTCGGCCGAGAGGTCTCCGTCGCGGCTGCCGACCGGAACGGTCCCGACATCCTGGGAGGCACTGAACGCCACGCAGATCACCGAAATCTCACCACCGGCCGACGGATCGAGCGATCCGAAGTATGACTCAAGCACGCTGCGCATCGCGGCGATCCGGATCGCGAGCGTGTCCGTCATGACGGCGACATCGAGGAGTTGCTTCGTCGCCACCTGATCGCGCGCCACCAGATCGGTGCGAGCGCCACGTTCGCGCATGGCTCCGGTGACCGGGAGGCCGCCCCCCATCGTTGCGGTCGGAGCGAGACGCTGTCTTGAGGTATCCGCAGCGGCCGGCGGCGGCGCCGCCATCACCTGCGACTTCTCGGCGCGCGATTCGGCCGCCGCCAGATCACGCGCCATCTCCGTGGTGTTCTGGGCAGCGGGTTTGGTCTGTGCCACCACGGCGGCCGCTGGTGGTGTGACCGGTGTGGGTGCCGCCCCCGAAGCCTCACTGGGCGCCGCGCTGCTCACCACCGCTTCGGTGGTTGTGACAGGCACGGCGATCGGCGCCGGCAGCACCCGCTCCACGTCGCCACGCGCGTACCAGCCCGCGCCGACAGCCACCACCACCGACGCCGCCCAGGCCAGCTGTCGCACCCACGGCCGCGACGCGGCACGTGGCGCAGGGAGTGCCACGGGAGGTGCCTGCACGGGTGCGGCCGGTTCATCGAGCAGCTCGATGAGTTCATCCGCCTCGGCCATCATCGCGCGCGCCAGTTCCAGCCGTGCGCGGCACTCGGCACACGCGGCCAGGTGCGCCTGCAGTGGCGGCAGCACCGTCGACGGCACCTCACCGTCGAGCAGTTCCTGAATCGTGCCGTCGTCAAGATGCGATGTCATGGCGTCCCCCTCCTGCTCGGTAGGCCTCGACCAGCTTCTGGCGCGCGCGCGAGAGCGTGGTGCCCACCGCGCCGCGTGCCAGGCCCAGCGTGGCCGCAATGTCGTCGTAGCTGAATCCCTCGGCCTTGAGCAGCAAGGCGTCACGGTCGCGCGGCGAGAGGAGGTCGAGTGCCGCGCGGACCGCTGCCTGCCGATCACCGCGATCCATCGCCTCGTCCGCCGCCTCGAACGCCGCGGGTTGCTCCGCCTTGTAGAGCATGAGCCGACGCTGCTGCCGCACGTCGCGCCGTCCTTCCTCGCGCACCAGATTGAGTGCCACGGCAAAGAGCCAGGGCCGCGGGTTGCGCGGGGGAGCCACCACCGCGCGCGCGAAGACTTCCTGCGCAATCTCCTCGGCGCGATCCGCATCGCCCGTGCGCCGGGTGAGCATGCGCACGAGCGAGGCGTGGTATTCGCGGAAGAGCTCTCCCACCGGTCCGGTCATCGGCCGTCGAACTCCTTGAGGAAGCGGTCGAGGGCGCCGGTGCGCCACTCGGTGATGCCGCCGGCGGCCACCTTCACCGAGGCCTTCCGGCCAGCCAGCACCATCGGCGCATCGAGGCCGAGGGCCTCGGCGAGTGCGGGACGCGCCTTGACCAGGGCAAACCATGCCGGCGAGTAGGGAGCGATGGTGGTGACCGCCAGGGAATCGTGATGCGCGGCGTCGGTCCACACGCCATCGCGCTTGGCAAAGATACGTCCGCTGGCCGACCGCGTGGCCAGCTGCTCGGTGCGATTGCCACGCGGCGCGGCGATCGCCTGGCGCGTGGCGGCCTGATCGCGCGCCTCGGCGAGCGTCTTGCTCTGGGCCATGCCGCCGTCGTTGCGCGCCCGCTCGAAGGCTGCGGCACCGGTCATCTCGCGTGCGGCCCCCGCACCGCTCGGCGGCGACACCGGCAGCCCACCGCCGTTGCTGGCCACCATGCCGGGCTCCTGCACCAGATACGCGGTGTACTCGGTGAGGATGCCGTGGCGCAGCCCGAGCTCGCGGATCTGGGCGATCAATGCCGGCGAGGACCCTTCCAGTCGGATCTGCCGGCTCAGCTCACCAATCCGACGGCCAGCCCAGAGCGGTGGAATGAAGTCGTTGCGTGCCGACGACGGCGCGAAGTGCGCCTCGATGGTGAAGCGCTCGCGCCGACCGTCGCGGGTCCCCTCGATCACCACGGGGCCCTCCCCCGTGCCGCGATAGCGGGTGAGCACCACCAGTTCCTCGCCAAAGAAGAGGTCGGGCAGCTCCGCGGGCGCCTGCTCGAGGAAGCGCACCGGCGCCGAGACAATGCGCAGGTCGGCGAGGGCGGGACGCGAGAGCTTGGTCATCACGCCGCCCACCGCGTCACGCACATCCGCCCCCGGTGCCACGTAGGTGGCGCTGCCACGCCCCTCGACGGCGAGGCGATCAAGCAGGTAGGTGTTGACGTCGTGCCCGACGCCGAAGGTGAAGATCCGGTGCCTGCCAATGCGACCCGCCGCGCTCGCGGCAATCTTGTCGGGTGCACTCTCGCCCACCGAGGGAATGCCGTCGGTGAGGAGGAAGACGAGCGACATCCGCTCCGCATCGGCCCGCTCGTCGAGCGCGGCATCCACGGCACCCTGCAGGTTGGTGCCGCCGGTCGCGTTGAGGCCGTCCACGAAGGCGCGGGCCGAGGCGAGCGCGGTGGGCGTGGCGGCGGTGAAGCCATCGCGGAAGTGACGCACGCCGCTGCTGAAGGCAATCAGGCGGAATCGGTCGCGCGCGCCGAGGGCGGCCAGCGCCTGGCGTAGCGCACTGCGCGCCTGCTCCATCTTCTCGCCGCTCATCGAACCCGAGATGTCCACTACGAAAGTCACGTCACGCGCGGCGACCGCGTTGGCGCCGGCCGGCGGTGGCGAGAGGAAGAGGAGCGCGTAGCCATCCTCGCCCGGCTGTGCGTGCGTCAGCACGGTCCCGCCGACCAGGCCACGACGAAACGGCAGCACCAGGTCCACGTCGCCGCGCACCGGCGGCGTGATGGTCACGCGGAGCGTGCCGCCCTGACGGCTTTCATCGATCGGATGCGTAGGGGAATACGGCGTGGCGTAGAGGTTCTCGCGCGGAATCTCGAAGCGCACCGCGACCGGCGCATCGCCGCGCGTCCCGGCGGCGTAGCGGAGGTGCAGGGCGTCGCCATCGCGTGCGAGGAGCTGCGTGTAGCGGAGAATCACGGTCCGTGTCTCACCCGGCTGAATGGGGAAGACCTGCGCCCGCAGCAGTCCATGGCCCACGAGGGTGATGAGCGCGGGATCCTTCAGCTGCCGGACGATGCCTTCGTAGATGCTCCGCGCCTGCTCGGCCGGCAGCATCTCGCCCTTGAGTTCCATCTCGCCCTGGAAGAGGGAGAAGTCGGTGAAGACGGCCTCGCCGGGCATCGGATAGTGGTAGGTCCCCTCGGCAATGCCGCGACCGCTGTTGCGGAAGCGTTCCTCGACTTCGAAGCGGGCCACCCGGCCATCGACGGTGACCCGAACGGTGGAGCCGACCCGCACCACGGCGGGTGAGGAACGGACGGGTCCAGGGGCTTGGCGTTCGTCAATCCACCCCTGGGCGGCGAGCGGGGCGAGCGGGAGCAGGGCCAGCAAGAGCGCGTATCGCATCGGGACTTCCCGGTTTGAGGTGCCGGGAGATGCGCGTAGGGGGGAAACGTGCACATGGGGCCAGGACGAGATGCGAGAAGCGTGGCCTGGCAGAGAGACCTCACCGCTCAGCCACGCTTCTCGCTTCTCGCTTCTCGCTTCTCGGCTATTTGCCCGCCAGCGCCAAACACTCCACCTCGACCCGCGCGCCGAGCGCCAGCCCGTTGGCGCCGAACGCGGAGCGGGCCGGCAGGCGATCGCGGTCGAAGTAGGTCACGTAGATGGCATTGAAATCGGGCCACTCCTTCATGTCGGCCATGAAGACCGTGCACTTGACCACGCGACGCAGCGACGACCCGTGCCGTTCCAGCACGGCGCGGATGTTGTCCATCGTCTGCTTGGCCTCGGCG
>Ga0209063_1001760_pt1 | contig 10775 bp, 12 predicted proteins | sample KloWWTmeKNB19Kit_FD_187177 | JGI IMG/M metagenome (GOLD analysis project Ga0209063, IMG submission 187177) | Active sludge microbial communities from Klosterneuburg, Austria, studying microevolution and ecology of nitrifiers - Klosterneuburg... | ecosystem: Engineered > WWTP > Aerobic digester >...
GTTTCTTTGGTGTTTTCATAATAATTCAAATTTAAGGATTTTGAAAACACTCTCTTAGTTTTTGTCTAAATCAGTACACTTTTTGCTGACGATTTACATATTTAACACGAACTTAACAAGTTTTTTGATACAAAAACGTTTTAGAATGTTAAATTTTCGTAACTTTTTTAGAAACCCTTAAATTACTTGGGGTTTCTAATTTAATTAATCTTTTTTTAATTTTAACAAAAATTTAATACTTTCCGCACAAACTTTGGCAAATATTTTGAAAACGATTTTATAATAAAATAGTTCACAAACAATATAACAATTAGAAATCATGAGCTCAACTTCAGAAACTGGTCACTACAAAAATGTTGTAAACCTAAAAGCATTAAAAACATTTGCAATTAATTTAGGTCCAAATTACAGTCCTCAAAAAAGCATCTTAAAAATCCCTTACTTAGAAGCCCTTGTTGAAGAAGCAACAGTACTTCACAACAAAGTAAAAGAACAAGCAAACACTACAAGAATTGCTATCAACAATCGGCAAATAATCTTTGAACCCATTAAACCGCTTGCAACTAAAATTATTAACACTATGGGTTCAACAGAAGTAAAACCAAAAACAATTGATGATGCAAAAACAATCAATGCAAAAATTCAAGGAACACGTATCAAAAAAATTAAGATGGAACAAAACGAAGAAATAAGTGAAAAATCAATTTCAGTTTCTCGTCAAAGTTACGACTCAATCTACGAAAATTTTAAAAGCTTGATAGACCTTGCAAATCAAGATGGCGGCTACAGCCCAGAAGAAATTGAAGTAAATAGTACAACACTTTCTAGCATAGAAAATGAAATGCTAACCGCAAACGAAAACGTAAATAATGAAAACACTTTTTTAGCTAGCAAACGCATCGCAAGAGACAAAAGATTCTACATTGATGAAGATGGCTTATTAGCAGTCGCCAAAGGATTCAAAAAATACATCCGAGGAAAATATAGTGTCAACTCCGCCGAATTTGCTCAAATAAGCAATTTAACATTTAAGAACCTAAACAATAAAAAATAAGGTTACTATTAAAGTAAATGCCACTTCAAAAGAGTGGTTTTTTTATGCCAATACTACAAAACCACTAACTTTTTCAATAGTAACTACTACAAGTATACATCTCTTAGTTGCCAAACTATTTCGAGCGATAGCAAAAACACTATTGGCTATAGATATTTCAACTCTTGCAGTTAATATCCTGAAGCTTTCAATACATATTTCAATACTTTTAATGGCTTTTTCAATTCGTTCAACTGCCATTATAAAACTCCTTACTGCAACTCTCATGTAAGTACCTACCATTTTAAATCTAGCGCCTGCCATTTAAAATTTTACTACTATCAATAAAAAAGTACTACTTCATATAGAATAACTGAATACTATAAAAAAAATAACCCTAAGCAAAAAACTTAGGGTTACATCTATCTTAATTATTTCTTTGTTTTACCCTTTCAATGCCTCCGCACCACCAACAATCTCTAAGATTTCGTTCGTAATTGCAGCTTGACGTGCTTTATTATAAGTTAATTTCAATTGATTTCTCAATTCCGTTGCATTATCGGTTGCTTTGTGCATCGCGGTCATACGAGCACCATGTTCAGAAGCAAAAGAATCGCGAATAGATTTGTACAATTGTGTTTTTAATGATTTCGGAATCAAAGTCAATACTATTTCTTCTTTTGATGGTTCAAAAATATAGTCTGAACTTGCGGTTGCAGCACCAACAACAGGAGCTAAAGGCAAAAACTGTTCAGTTTGAACGATTTGCGTAGCTGCATTTTTGAATTGATTATATACTACTTCAATTTTATCGTAAGCACCTGAAATAAATTTTTCAGATAATAGATCAGAAATAGCGGCAACATTGTCAAAAGTTAAATGATCAAAAACATCACTTTTGTTTTCAACTACATTATGTGTTTTGCGTAAAACATCGTTTCCTTTTTTACCAATGGCAAAAATATCCACTTGTTTTCCTACGTAAGAATCGGCTACAACTTTGACTTGTTTGATAACGTTGGTATTAAAAGCACCACATAAACCTCTGTTTGAAGTGATAGCAACGACTAATACTTTGTTGACCTCACGTTGTGAAGTATAATCTCCTCCAACTTCGCCATCCATGGAAGCACTTAAGCTTTGAAGAATCTCCGTTAATTTTTCGGCATAAGGTCGCATTGCCGTAATGGCATCTTGAGCCTTTTTTAGCTTAGCTGCAGAAACCATTTTCATAGCCGATGTGATTTGCATCGTCGATGAAACGGAAGTAATTCTATTACGTATTTCCTTTAAGTTTGCCATTTTAAATGTATTAAGATTTAAGTATTAAGTATCAAGACATCTTAATTCTTGATACTTACTACTTAATACTTTTTAGTTATATTTCGCTGATACTTCTTTTGCTGCATTGTCTAAAACATCGGTAATCTCGTCTGTGAATTTACCAGCTTTTAATGTATTCAAAGTATCTTTATGCTTGTTGTTCAAGTATTCTAAGAAGTCTCTTTCGAATTCTTTTACTTTCGTAACCGGAACATTTTTCAATAAGTTTTTAGAACCTGCATAAATAATCGCTACTTGGTCTTCCACTTTATAAGGGTCGTTTACCGCTTGTTTTAAAATTTCAACGTTTCTTTTTCCTTTTTCAATTACGTTTAAAGTAACGGCATCCAAATCAGAACCAAATTTAGCAAACGCTTCCAATTCACGGAATTGAGCTTGGTCTAATTTCAAAGTACCTGCTACTTTTTTCATTGATTTGATCTGAGCGTTACCCCCAACACGAGATACCGAAATACCTACGTTAATAGCCGGACGAACACCTGAGTTAAACAAATCACCATCCAAGAAAATCTGACCATCTGTAATCGAAATTACGTTGGTTGGGATATACGCAGAAACGTCACCCGCTTGTGTTTCGATAATTGGTAAAGCGGTTAATGAACCTCCACCTTTTACGATTGGACGTAAAGATTCCGGTAAATCGTTCATGTTTTTAGCAATATCATCATCAGCAATCACTTTTGCAGCTCTTTCTAACAATCTTGAGTGAAGGTAGAAAACGTCTCCAGGATAAGCCTCACGTCCCGGTGGTCTTCTTAATAAAAGAGAAACCTCACGGTAAGCAACTGCTTGTTTAGACAAATCGTCATAAATAATTAAAGCCGGACGACCTGAATCACGGAAATATTCTCCGATTGCTGCTCCGGCAAATGGAGCATATACTTGCATTGGTGCAGGATCGGAAGCATTTGCTGCTACGATAATCGTATAAGCCATTGCTCCTTTGTCTTCTAATGTTTTTGCAATTCCGGCAACAGTTGACGCTTTTTGTCCAATGGCTACGTAGATACAAAACACAGGTTGACCTGCATCATAAAATTCTTTTTGATTTAAAATGGTATCGATGCAAACAGTTGTTTTACCTGTTTGACGGTCACCAATTACCAACTCACGTTGACCTCTTCCTACCGGAATCATTGCATCAATTGATTTGATACCTGTTTGCAACGGTTCAGTTACCGGTTGACGGAAAATTACTCCGGGAGCTTTTCTTTCCAATGGCATTTCATAAAGATCTCCACCGATGGGTCCTTTACCATCGATTGGATTTCCTAAAGTGTCTACTACACGACCTACCATTTGCTCACCCACTTTAAGGGAAGCGATACGTTGTGTTCTCTTTACAGTAGAACCTTCTTTGATACCTGTTGAAGGACCTAACAATACTACCCCAACATTATCTTCCTCCAAGTTCAATACGATTGCTTCCAATCCGTTGTCGAATTGCACTAACTCTCCGTATTGAGCATTTGATAAGCCGTAAACACGAGCAATACCATCACCTACTTGAAGTACTGTTCCTACTTCTTCTAACGATGCACCTGATTCAAAACCAGATAATTGTTTTTTTAATATTGCTGAAATTTCAGCAGGTTTAATTTCCGCCATTGTGCTCTATCTTTTTTGGAATATTAATTACTAAACTCTCTCTTTAATTCTTGCAATCTGTTTGAAACAGACGCATTGTATTGTTGGTCACCGATTCTTAAAATAAATCCTCCGATAATAGCAGGATCTACAATGTTTTCGATGGTGATTTTACTCATTGAAAACTCTTTGATTTTCGCTAAAACTTTCGCTTCTAAATCAGGAGTAATAGGAAAAGCGGTAGTGACTTTAGCTACTTCAATTCCGTTTAATACATCGTGTTGAGCGTTGTATTGTTGGGCAATTTCCGCTAAAATTTCAAAACGTTTGTTTTCCTTAAGCAATAAAAACAATCCTTTAGTATCCGGTTGAACCGCAGCAAAAATTTCAACAATCGCTGTATATTTTTCTTGTGGTTTTACCACTGGACTGATTAAAAAATGTTGTAACTCTTCGTTCGAACTTACGGTACTTAAAATCAAGTTCATGTCTTGATTCACCGCGTCGGCTCTTCCGTTGGAAACAGCATTTTCTATAATTGCTTTCGCATATCTAATCGCAGCTCTTGACATACGGATTAATTTAATTTAGCATCGCCTAACATTTTCTCAACCAATTTGGTTTGAGATTCTTTGTTAGACAATTCGTCTCTTAATACTTTTTCTGCAATTTCTAATGACAAGGTTGAAACTTGATTTTTCAACTCAGCCATTGCTGCATTTTTTTCGCTTTCAATAGCGGCTTTTGCCTGAGCAATCATTTTCTCACCTTGCGTTTGAGCTTCTGATTTTGCATCGTTAATCATTTTTTCTTTGATTTCACGAGCTTCTTTCATCATGGCATCACGTTCTGCTCTTGCTTCTGCTACTAACTTTTCATTAGAAGATTGAAGATTTAGCATTTCTTTCTTTGCATTTTCAGCAGATAATAATGCATTTCTAATTCCTTCTTCTCTTTCGTTAACCGCATCTAAAATTGGTTTCCAAGCGAATTTTCTCATTAAGAAAATCAACCCAATAAAGATGACAAGCATCCAAACAAACAAACCAAGTGAAAACTGTTCTATTAACTTATCCATTTATATAAATAATTTAGAAAATTTTAATTTTTTTAAAAACAACAGTTATAACCAACCGTCATAACTGTTGTTAATTTTTTTAGATTAAGATGCGAATAACGCAGCGAAACCAATACCTTCAATAAGAGCTGCTGCAATAAGCATAGCTGTTTGAATTTTTCCAGAAGCTTCTGGTTGACGAGCGATAGCGTCCATTGCTGAACCACCGATTTTACCAATACCTAAACCAGCACCGATAACGATTAATCCTGCTCCTACAATTGTTGGAATTTGCATAATGTATTTATTAATTAATTAAACATTCAATTTATTAATGATGCCCCTCCTCATGGTGGTGCTCTTCATTGGCCGCTCCAAAATAGAGAGCCGATAACATGGTGAAAATATAGGCTTGCAATGCAGCAACCAAAATTTCCAATAACGATAAGGCAAAAGCTAAGAAGAAGGATAAACTACTTCCTAACCAATTTTTGAAAATAAACATCAAACCAATGATACTCATTAATACTACGTGTCCAGCAACAATGTTTGCATAAAGACGTATCATTAATGAAAATGGTTTAATGATTGTTCCTAATAACTCAATTGGAGCTAAAATAATTTTCATTGGAGTTGGAACACCCGGCATCCAGAAAATATGTCCCCAATAATTTTTATTAGCAGTAAATGTTGTAATCAAATACGTTAAAATAGCAAGTCCTGCAGTAATGGCAATATTACCTGTAACGTTCACTCCCAGTGGAGTTAATCCGAACATATTTAAAAACCAAATAAAGAAAAAGATGGTCAATAAATAGCTCATGTATTTTTTATAATTCTTGTGCCCGATGTTTGGAATAGCAATGTCGTCTCTGATATAAAGAATGATTGGCTCAAAAAATCGTCCGGCTCCTGTAGCAATTCCACCGTTTTTAGCATATGATTTTGCTAGGCTTGAAAATAACCATAACATTAATACTCCAACTAAAAACATCATAAAAACGTTTTTAGTAATTGAAAAATCTAATGGTTTAGGATTGGTTGCGTGGTGATCTGCATCATAAGAAATAGTTCCCTGAGCATCTGTTTTATAAATTTTACCATGGTATAATTTATAAAAGTTTCCGTTACTTTCTGCTACCGATTCACCATGGTGAAATTTTGATGACATGAAAAACTGCACACCATTATCAACTAAAATAACCGGTAATGGAAAACCAACGTGATGTTCAACTTTTGAATCATCTTCCCAAGAAAACAAATGAAAATCATACGAATCTAGTAAGTGATGATTAATAAATTCTTTGATTTCCGTTTTTAAATCCTTTGGTTCTTCTGAATGTTGAGCTTCAACTTCTGTATGAACAGCTTCTGTATGAACTACTGTAGAATCTGAACTATTTGCAAAAGTAAGTAGCGGCAAAACCGAAACTAACAGTGCAACTATAAAATGAAGTGGTTTTTTTGAAATCACCATATTGTTTTTTAACTTAAATAGTTGGGTTCCTAAAATTTGGTGCAAAGGTACATTTTTTCTTTATTATGCAAGTGTATTGAAAAAAAAAATTTGATTAAAACGCAACTTAAAAGTGTGTTTACTGATTTTTGTTCAATAATCGTATGGTGATTAGTGTTTCAATTGCTAAAAATAGAATGAAAACGGCAAAAAAGTTAACTTTCTCAATGGTGTTTTCACTAGAAGAATTTAAAATAGGACGAAGTATAAAATAAGAAACTGCCATTTTTATTGATGTACAAACCAGGAATGTCATTCCGGTAGAATCAAAATTCTTTTCAGAAACTTTGATAATCACAAAAAGAATGATTTTTGAAAAGACAATATATATAAAATATAAAAATGGAATGGAGTAATAAAAATCTTGAGCGGCATTCTTCAACGTTGATTCTTGAAAAATAATAATGTGAATGATAAAAATTGGAACTACAACAAGTAGGAATTTATAAATGTCCCACAATTTTTTTATGCTTATCATTCTTCTTTGCTTAGTTGGTTCACTTGACGATAGACATTATACAAAGCTAAAAAAACACCAAGTAAAGTAAAAATTTTTGTGTTTGATTCGTTTACATTGCCATACTTTTCATCTAAAAACTGTCCGAAATACGAAAAAATAAAAATCACCACGCCCATTTGGATGGGAATATTGATGAGTTGCAGCCACTTATTAAGCGGTTTTTTCTTCGGTTCCGGAATCATTTTGAGGTAGTAGTGATTTTACATTAGGTTTCATCACGCAGGTAGCACTAAACTCAGCACCGGGTTCTACGGCCAATTTTCCGCAAATAACCTCACCGTGGATACTTGCTTTTGATTTGATACTTAAAATTTCTGTAACCTGTATTTTTCCGTCAAACTTACCTTCAATATCGGCATTTTTACAAATAATATCGCCTTTAACGCTTCCGGCGGGGCCAATAACTAATTTTCCTTTTGATTGAAAATTGCCAACTAAATGACCATCTAATCTAAAATCAGCAGAGGAAGAAATATCTCCTTTAATAATGGTACTTTCAACTATTCGGTTTGTTTTCCCAAGTAAATCGGTATATGATTTTGAATCTTTTTTAAACATGCTCATGGTTACCCTTTTTTTGGATTATTAGGAGAAGGCGGCATCATTTGTGATTCAGGATCTTGCCTTGTATTTCCTTTTGGAGTAGATTTTGGATCGTCTATACCTGAAGGAGGCTGCATATTATTAGTGCTTTGAGTTTGTGTTGGCTTTTTCTGGTTTTTATTTGGAATAACAATTTCCTGTTTCATCTCTGTTTGTTTTGGTTGTTTTGGCTTGGCAACGTATGGCGGCGGAACAACTCTTAAATCAGGGTTCAAATATTCTTCTAAATTTTTTCTGATTTGAACAATTTTATAATTTTCAGAGGAAATTATAATCGCTTTTTCTGAAATTTTATAATCTTTAAACTCTTTCAAGATTGACACAACACCTTTAGCATACTCTTCGTCTCGCAAACCATGAATTACAAAGAAATTTTTGTCCATAGTATACAAATCTATTGAGGTAGTTAACTGACTTTGGTTTCTTTCTTTAATGAATTTAGCTACTTTTTCAATTAAAACCTTCGTCTTTTTATCCTCTAAATTATCTGCATGATAAAGCACTTTATAACTGGTTGGCATAGCCTGATCAAAATACAGGCTTTCTAAATAAGGGATATTATCTGAAAGCAGTAATTCAGCTTCTTTTCCTTCTTCAGAATTTGGATAAGTTAAAGACACATAATTTAAAGCTTTTCTGTATTCAAAAATCCCCTTAATTTTCCCTATTACATTTGCTTTAAGCAATTCAAATTTAGGCAAGGTTTCTTCTCCTGTGAATTTCTCAATAGCCGGTTCTACGCTTACAATAACTTGTCTGTAATCTCTATCTTCATATACTTTAAACAAGTTCTTATAAACAATCTCCGGGTCATCAATTAGATTTTCAGCTGATGTTCCCGATTTACTTAAAATTTGAGCATACCTGGAATCCGGGAATTGAGTGATGATGTTCTCTTTCATCGTCACTGCTTTTGCAGGATCAATGATTTCGTATATTTTATATAAATTATACAATGCCGGCAACACCAATCGTTCTTCAGGTTTGCTTTTCAATAAAATTTCTAATCGATCAGCAGCTAATTGATATTCTTTAAATTTTTCTTTATAGATTACTCCCAATTGATAATAGGCATAGTTTCTTTCTTTCGCGATGCTATCTAATTCCTTTTTTGAACTAGGCAATTGTCCAATATAAAATTCAGGGGAATACCTCAAGTTATCTTTTTGGTCAACAATTTTTTCTTCTTTTGTGTTTTCAACAACTTCTTCTTCCTCTTCTGTTGAAATAGTTTGTTTTTTGTTGGAAAGTCTCCAATTTCCTTCTGATGATCTTTTCCCCCAGTTTTTAATAAATTCTTTTTTTCCAAAATCAATTGAACTTTGGTTATAAAAATAAAAAGTGGATGATTTAGGACTTGCTTGTCCTAAACTGGCTTTATTTTTAATTCCGAGTTGATTTTGGTTTTGAGAATTTCCGGATTTTGAATCATCTTCACTTACTTCTCTGAGTTTTTTAGCTGCTTCTGCAGTAAACTCATCCTCTTTTTTTATTTTATTGATGTAATCTTCATAAAAAGCAATTTTATCAGCTTCTGATAATGAGGCAATATTTAAAATGCTGTCATTTCGTTGAGCGATTCCTTCATATTTAATTACATCTTCTAAATTATCTCTCTTTTTGCGGATTGCTTTGAACTCTCTTGTTCTTTGATTAAGCAATACCAAAGTACTGTCATAATATTTTCCGGAAGTTTGATATTCAGCTTTGTAAAAATATATTTCAGCAATATTTCGATAGTTTGAAGCCATCATATATTTATCACTTGTTTGATAATCCAAAGAATTGTTATAATTAAAAACTGCTTCTTTGGCATTATCTTGTTGGTGATAAAACAACGCTTTTTGGTGGAATAAAAAATCTAAATAAGGTCTGTTTTCTCGGTCATCAATCAATTTATTATACTCTGTCATGAAAGCTAACGTGTCTCCTTTAGTGAAATCAAACTGTTGAGCCTGTTTAATTTGAGCATGAACAATATATTGTCTTGGAGATTTTCGCTTCATATCGATAACGGACTGATAGGCGGCGAAAGCACTGTCTTTTTCGTTTATAGATTCAAATAATTGTCCTAAAATAAAGCGATAACGAGCTTTTTCTTCGTCTTTTTTAGTAAAATTTAAGGCTTGTTTTAATTTAGAAATGGCACTGTCTTTTTGTTCTAAATTAAGATAGGCTTGCGACAATGTGGCATTTGCATCTGCAAAAATCTGGTCTTTAAATTTAATTTCGTTTAATAATTTTGTAAGGTTATTAACGGCTAAAGCATCATTTTCCAAACGAACATTGGTTTTTTCACGCCAAATCTTAGCTTCATAAATTTTATCACTATCCGGATTTTTATATAAAATATAATTGAATGCTTCTAATGCAGGGATAAAACGCTGGTCGTAATATCGTGATTTTCCCAAAAGCAAATATGCTTCATCCATTTGAGGGTTTTTTTCGCTTCCCTCAATAAGCATTGACCGTTTTTGAATTGCTTTTGTAGCTTTATCTTCGGCTCTTTCGAAATTTGCATTTTTATTTTCCCCCGGAAGAATTTCTTCCTCTGCAACTTGCATTCTTTCAATTGGAAGTATTTCCCAATAATTATCATTATAATTAGTTACAATATCTTTTAACCCAGCCTCTAAAGCTAAATTACCATTATATAATACATTAAATTCTGTATTAAGTGCCTGAAATTTTCGATTCACTAATTTATCTTTTCTGGTAGAACAAGCTATCAGAAAAACTAATAAAAAAGAAGCAAAAATATATCTAAAGATAGAGGATTTCAAAATAAAAACGTTTAATGGCATAACTAAAAAGTACTGTTTTTAGTATATCGCAAGGGTAAAAATACGTTTCTTTTTGAAATAGAGAAAAATATTGCGGTTTTTTTGTTCAGAAACGTTCTTACTGACTAAATTAAAAGAAAGAACGTTCCTGTTTTTTGTCCATTTAAGCAGCAAAAAAAGCTTCTAATTCTTTCAGTGTTTCAGAAGAAGGAATTAAATCTAAAACTATTTCTCCTTTTTGTAAAGCCACAATTCGGTTGGAAACCTCTACAGTATGTTGCAAATCATGACTGGAAACTAAAATAGTGACGCTTTTGTCATCTGCTAATTCT
>Ga0209063_1001766_pt1 | contig 10761 bp, 4 predicted proteins | sample KloWWTmeKNB19Kit_FD_187177 | JGI IMG/M metagenome (GOLD analysis project Ga0209063, IMG submission 187177) | Active sludge microbial communities from Klosterneuburg, Austria, studying microevolution and ecology of nitrifiers - Klosterneuburg... | ecosystem: Engineered > WWTP > Aerobic digester >...
TGCCCTGCGCTATCCATTGCGAATTCGGCCTTGATCCTGCGTGCGAAGTACATATCGATCTTCCCCTTGTTCTTGGCCTCCACTTGGCCCCGATGGACGCATTCAAAGACGCCCTTCACTAGCTCGTAGGTGGTTCCGCTTATGTTCACTTCACCCGCCTCACCGCTGCTTTCCATGCGGCTTGCCGTGTTCACGGTATCGCCCCAAATGTCATAGGCGAATTTTCGCTTGCCCACCACACCGGCCACCACTGGACCGCTATGCAGACCGATCCGTAAGGTCCAAGGCCGTTTGCCCTGTGCGACACGCTCGGCGTGCCAGTTGTCCATTAGAATACGCACTTCAATTGCGGCCAGCACGGATTTAACGGCATGTTCAGGATCCGGGCGTGGTACTCCGGAGGCACACATGTAACTGTCGCCAATGGTCTTGATCTTCTCGATGCCATACTTACCGATGATGGCATCGAACTGGATGAAGCACTCGTCCAATTCGTTCACCAATTCCTCCGGTGTCATTTTCTCCGCGGCCATGGTGAACCCTTTCATGTCCGTGAACATCACGGTGACGTTCTCGTGCCTGCGTGCGGTCGCGCGTCCGGTATCCTTGAGTTCTTCACTGATCTCCTTCGGAAGGATGTTCAACAACAAGCCTTCGATCTGCTCCTTCTGCCCTTCGATCTCCTGGCTTTGGGCCACTACTTCCGCCGTCCTTTCTTCCACTTTCCGTTCCAACACTTGGTTGCGCAACCGGAGTTGTCGTTCACGTACCTTTATGTAACTGAACAGGACGATACCGATACCGAGGGCAAGCAAGGTGTAGAACCACCACGAACGGTACCAGGGCGGCAAGATGTCGAAGTGCAACTCTGCCGGTGGGTCGCTCCACAGGCCACTACGGTCCATGGCCTTTACTTGGAAGGTGTATTTTCCTGAAGGAAGCGCGGGGTAATAGGATTCGGTCGCGGAGGTGATCGGTTCCCAATCCTCATCCAGGCCGAGCAACCGATACTGGTAACGCACGGCAGCCGGGTCGCTCAGCGACACACTTCCGAAGGCCAAACGGATATTTCGCTCATCGTGGGCCAGTTCGGCTTGTGTCTTTGGACGGTCCTCCAAATTCACCTTCCAGCCGCGTATGGCCACCAGTGGAGCAATCGCACGTTCCGTCTCCTTCTCGTTGCCTACCCGCGTTGCGCCGTCTGCGGTCCCGAACCAGAGGTCGCCTTTCCGTGTGGTCCAAACCGCGTTGGGCTTTACTTCGATACCGGTGAACCCGGCACGTTCAGTGAATGCAATGAAACCTCCTTTTTTGGGACGCCATTTGTTCAATCCTTTGTTCGTCCCGATCCACACGTGGCCATGCTGGTCCTTGCCCAATGCTTTGATCGAGTTGCTCAGCAGACCTTCTTCAATTGTGAATTGCTGCACTTGCTTACCGTTCTCCAGAACGATAACGCCCTGTCCTTCGGTACCTACCCAGATCCGTCCGTCACTGTCCTGCGTAAAACAAGTAGCAGTGAATGCCTTTCCCAGATCCACGGTATGCGCCACGCCGTTATCGATACGGGTGATGCCATTCACGGTGCTGCCTACCCAAATGGCACCGTTGTTATCGCGAAAAATGGCCACCACATGGTTGTTCGCCAAGCCTTCTGCTTCGGTATACACTGTGGGGACCGTTCCGGATCCGGGAATGTAACGGCGCAATCCATTCAGTCCACCGATCCATAGTTCACCGGTCTGGCCCACCTCTAAGGCGGTCACCTTTCCTTCGGCCAAGCTGCTCGATAATTCCAAGTCATATTGGGCCTTGCCTGTTCGTGGGTCAAAGCGCAATAGACCACCGTTCTCCGTCCCGATCCAGACCCTACCGTTATCATCCTCCCGCAAGGATCGAACGAAGTTGGTCGTGAGCATCCCCTTCTGTGAAGTAATGGTCTCAACGGATGAACGATCTCCCTGTTGACTAAGGATAACGATCCCGGCATCCGTCCCGAACCACGTACGGCCTTGGTGGTCTTCCATCACGGCCCAGACCTGAGGGTCTGTCAAACCATCATCCTGACCGAAGCTCACGAATCGGTCCCCTTTGAAAATGTCCAGACCGTTGTCGTTCGTGCCGATCAGCAAGTTGCCTTCCCGATCCTTGGTGATGCATCGTACAAAGCGGCTATGCAGACCGTTGTTCGTGGAGTAACCCTTCACTTGCGATTCACTCACCAAGCCAATTCCTCCATCGAACGTTCCGATCCATACTTGACCGAGGCCATCTTCTCCGAAACAGATCACCGTACCGCTGGCCAACCCATTGGAAGGGTCGAACTGTCCTGTCTGCCTGCCTTGCGCATTAAAGCGGAATGCCCCACCACCAATGGTTCCCACCCAAAGGTCACCGCGACCATCTTGGAACAAGGAAGTACAGCGGAACACGCCTTCCACTCCGGGCAATGGCATTTCCTTGAACGTCTTTGAAGCCGCGTCGTATTGGCGTACCACTCCCCTGTCTTCAACGGCACAAAGCCGTCCATCATTCAACAGGGTAAGAGAGAGCAGCTTGTCCTGAATGCCTTGCTCCTTTCCGTAGTGGGCCGCGTTGAGCACATTTTCCTCAGTAGGTGGCCCGTCTATACGCCAGACACCGTGTCCAGCAGTACTTGCCCAGATCGCGCCGTCAGCGGTTTGTGCCAATCCTGTTACCGCACTGTTCATACCGGGTGCCAACTCCAACGCTTGGAAATGGTTGCCATCGTAGTAGCTGATGCCTCCATCCAAATGCCCTGCCCATAGGTGTCCGTCCTTGTTCAGAAGCAATGCACGTACCCCATTACGAGCAACACCTTCTGCGGTTCCATGGTTCTGCACCACGTTCCCGTCATAGCTGGCAATGCCTGCTTCGGTGCCGATCCAGACCAACCCATAGGCATCTTGCAACGCACAGTAGACCTTTGATGCGGGTAGACCTTGCTGCACCGAAATATTCTCGAAGAAATAGCGCTGTGCGCTTAGCAGCAAAGGGCCAAAGACCATAAGCACGACCAGCGAATGCGACCGGAGGGTCTTTGCCATACCGCGTCCCGTTCCTTCTAATGCGTATAACGCCATAGGATCTATCGTGTCAATTCATAGAACGACGACTCGCTGCCGGTGGCATCGGATACAACAACCGTATTGTCCACGCTCTCACTGTAGTTCTGCATCTGGGCCTTCAAGGAGCCATAGTTGAAGTAGCTGTAGATGTCGTCCTTTCTTGCATCGACCGGCACCCAGTATGCCTTACCACCAACCGTTCTTCCATGTCCCGAGTACCACACCAGAATGGTCCCGATCTTATTCGTTCGCACCAGGTCGCGTAACTCGATGTTGAAGAATCGATCCAGTTGTTCCTTCGACAGGTTCTTTTTGTTCAATGTGCGTGCGATCGTATAGTTACCGAACGCCTTTTGGATCTTCGCTGCATCACCCCCGCTTTGCACGGCTGGGAAGTTCCGGTAATTCGTGTTCTCAATGTGGATCACCCATGTTGCACCGGAACGGGTTGCGGCAGGTGCAGTTGAAGCTGGGGTCGGCTCCTTGGCACTTGTGCTGGGCACGGGTTTGCTCGCAACAACAACCGGTGCTGCCTTACGGACCAGCGTGTACGCCACATCTGTCGCATTCCCGAATTGGTCTTCAGTGTGGACCGAGAATCCGGACTTGTCCTTCACGTCCAGCTTGATGCTGAATTCCGGGTTCAGTTGATCTGGGGCATAGCTCGCGTTCACTCCATCTACAGCGACCAGTCGTATTAGGCTTTCATCATTCACACGCCCCTCGAGGAAGATCGACTCCTTGTCCTCCATTATGGTGACAACACGGTCTTGTGTCGCAGCCGGGGTGGTAACGATCACGCTCGGTGGAGTTCCTTCCGTGCGTTCCACTTTCAGGACCTGAGAGGTGAAGTTGTCGTAGATGTCCGTGACCTGTACGATGATCTCCTTGTCTGTTGCAACCCACGGTATGGAAGTGAAGAACTGCGGATCCTTCTCGTCGTGATCAAATTGCGCGGGCCCACCATTCACCGTAATGGACTTCAACTTGCTCTTGTCCAATACGTGACCGCTCACCTTCAAATGACGCAGGGACATGGAAACTTGTGCTACACTGTCCTTGGAATATGGCTCCAGTATCGTTAGGCGTGGCGGGTCACTTTCCCGGTTCATTTCGAATACCTGTTTGGCGATACGAACGCGCGACTCCTCCAGTTGTTGATCGTTCACATGGCCGGAACCGGGGTTTGCCTTCAACGAGCGTTGTGCAAGTTCCAGGTCCTTCAGTGCGCCTTCCATATCCAAGTTGGCCTCCTTGCTTGTGGCCCTGAGCACCAGTTCATCCACGTCATCCGGGTTATCCAGAAGGATCTTGTTCAAGTCGTTCACCGCATTCTGATGTTGCCCCAAACCTGAATAATACAAAGCGCGTTGGTGGTACACCGTCTGATCCGTTCGACCCAATGCTATGCACCGACTGATGTCCTCAATGGCCTTTGCATATTCCTTCTGTGCGGCGTAAGCCCTGCTTCGAGTGAAGAGGGCATCGGTACTTTGTGGGTTCAGGTCCAATGCAACTGTACACTTCTCCACTGCTTTGTCCAGAGTGCGCATCTGCATGGTGGTCCCGGTGAATACTTCGTAGAGTTCGAGCTGGACGTTAGCAAGCTCTACGTAAGCCGCCTCGTAGAGGTGGTTCCATTCCAGCACCCGATCGAAGTCGGTCTCTGCGGTCTTGTAGTCGCGCACGGCAGCACGTGCTAGGCCGTGCAAGAAATAGGTGTCCGTAGTGGCTTTCAAAGCCAACGCCGCGTCAGATGCTTCGGTGGCACAGTCCAGATCCCCCAATTTCAAACAGGCCCGGGTCTTGAACTGCAGGGCCTCCATGTTCTTGCGATCCACTTTCAGCGCTGTATTGCAGAGATCACGTGCGATGGTGGCACTATCGATGTCCAAATATGCGCGTGCAGCAGCAGCACCCAGCGCAGCATCGGCGGGTTCCAGCGCGGCAATATGTTTCAGATCACGAGCAACTTCCAGCGGTCGGCCCATCAGCACGTTCACCTCAGCTCTGGATTGGTAGGCTTTGATCAACTTGGGATCAACAGCGATGGCCAAGCCGTACTTCTCCAAAGCCTTCTCCAATTCATTCTCCTTGCGGAAGGCATCCCCTTCCTTCAAGAAGGACTTGCCTCCTTGGGCTTTGCACAATTGACCGGCCAACAGGAAGGTCAACAACACTAAATGGAGAGTACGGAAGGTCATGGTGGATGGACCGCGAAAATAGGACCGAATAATGACCTGATGGGAGATCACCCTTTATAAAGGAACAAAACCAAGGCGATGATCAAGGCATAAATGAAAACGCCTGCCATGCCCTGTCCGAACCGATCTCCGTTCTTCCAAACCCTGCTGAATGACCTGCCGCGCCAGAGAAACCAACCTAACACGGCCCCTGGAAATCGTACAATTGCTAATATCATGGGGCCTAAGACCTCTACGAACAGGCCTTCGAAAATTCCCTCTAGGACCGCACCGATCAAAGACATGGAAATTGGACAGGATCGATCTCCTTCAGGTTCCAGTTGGAGATGAAGGTGTCCAAGTTCACTCTTCCTTCATGAAGTGCGCCATAACCTCGTGCGTTACGCCGGTGCTACTGAACCCTCCATCATGGAAGAGGTTCTGCATGGTAACGTATTTGGTGAGGTCGCTGAAGAGCGAAATGCAGTAATTCGCACAGTCAACGGCAGGTGCATTTCCCAGTGGGCTCATTTGCTGCGCGAAACCGAAGAATCCATCGAACCCTTTGATCCCGGCGCCTGCCGTTGTCATGGTCGGACTTTGGCTCACGGTGTTCACACGCACTCCTTTCTCACGACCCAAGCGATAACCCCAGCTTCGAGCGATGGACTCAAGCAACGCCTTGGCGTCGGCCATATCACCATAATCCGGGAAGACCCGTTGTGCCGCGATATACGAAAGGGCCAACACACTGGCGTTCATCGCGAGTGCATCTTGCTTATTTGCGGTTTGGAGCATGCGATGGAAGCTCATCGCGCTAATATCCAGGGTCTGCTTATACCAGTCGTAGTTCAGGTCGTCGTACTTCCGGCCTTTGCGCACATTGGGACTCATGCCAATGCTGTGGAGCACGAAATCCAATTTGCCACCGAGTTGTTCCTGGGCCCCACTGAATAGCTTCTCAAGGTCCGAATCATTTGTGGCATCAGCGGGAATGATGGAACTTCCGGTCGTTTCCGCAAGTTTATTGATCTCGCCCATGCGCATGGCGACCGGGGCATTGCTCAGTACGAATTTGGCACCTTCGGCGTGCGCCAATTCGGCCACCTTCCAGGCAATGCTTTGATCATTCAAGGCTCCTGTAATGATCCCTCGCTTTCCCTTTAATAATCCGAATGCCATGCTGCTCCTTTTAGGGCGGTAAGATAGCTTGTGCAAGAATGGCAAGGAGGGACCCCTTAGGAACAAAGGGTCCAAGCATGGGGTGGAGGAACCCCGAAACCAGCTGAAGAAAGCAGACTTACTGAACGGACTCCAGAGGTTCATTGGAGCAGCATGATCCAGATCTTGTTTTGGAAACCTGCGGGCCATCTACTACTTTTCCACTTCCAAACTTGCTCCACCATGACCTTTCGTTACGCCTCGTTACTGCTGACATCCCTATTTGCCAGTGCAGCGTTTGCACAATGTGTGACGACTTTTCCCATGAATGAAGCCTTCAGCGGCTTTACAGTAGGAACACCGGGCACCTTGGTCAACAATTGGACGAACCTGACCACCGACGAGCTCGATTGGTGGGTAGATAAGAACGGAACCCCGACGGCTGACACCGGCCCAATTGGTGACCACACCTCGCAAAGCACGCGTGAGAACTACATGTATGTAAGCGCCGCTGCAGCCGGGACAACACCGAACAAGACGGCGATACTTCAATCACCTTGCTTCAACCTAACGGGACTCACTTCACCCTATTTGACCTTTTGGTACCACCTGCGTGGCAACCAACAAGGCTGGTTGCATGTTGATCTGAACGTGAACGGCACCATCGTACCGGATGTTTGGGTGATCAGTGGAAACCAAGGGTTGCAATGGAAACAAGGCTGGCTGAACTTGACGGCCTACCAAGGCCAGAACAACTTGCGAATACGCTTCCGTGCGGAAACAGGGAGCGGGGTCCGTAGCGACATCGGCTTGGATGATGTTTTTGTGGGCAACCTGAACGCTGTACTGGGGTGTAACGAGAGCACCGCGGCGAATTACAACCCGGCCGTGAACATCAACAACAATAGCTGCGACTACAGTTGTCCCGCCGGCCAAAAGCGAGTAAAGATCGATATCGTATCGGACAACTACCCGCAGGAGACCACGTGGACATTAAAGAACGGAGCCACGAATGTCACCTTGGCAAGCGGAACGGCAACGGGTACAAGCTTGTGTGTACCGATCAACACCTGTCTTATTTTCCGTATCAACGATACACCGGGTGATGGCATTTACCACAACTCCTATGGCTATGGCGGATATTGGATCTACTTGGATGGGGTCCTAGTGCGCGCCGGTGGTGTCTTCGGCTATTTCGAGGAGACCACCTTCAACTGCCCACCGGGATTTTCTTGTAGCAGCGCAATACCAGTGAGCCTCGCCCCTGTCGGATCGACCTACCCTGTTACACTCGCCACGTTCACCACCACCGCCGTGGAACAATGGTACGACTTCACCCCACCGCAATCAGGGGCCTATACCATCAGCACCTGTGGAACGAACAGTTGCGATACCCGACTTTGGCTGTATGACATGAACTGCAGCCAAGTCGTATTGAGCAACGGGATCGAGGGCGCCACCTTCGGTGATGATAATGACGGCGGATGCGGCTTGCAGGCAGTTGTGAACGCGAACATGCCAGGCGGGGTGCTCCACCATTTGCGTGTAGGCGATAATGCAGGTGCATGTGGGGGCCAAGTAACAGTGACCATTTCGTACAATGGACCGGTGACCGGATGCATGAACACGCAGAGCTGTAACTATGAGCCACTGGCAACGGTGCCATGTGCGGGTTGCTGTATCGCATTCGGAGACCCCGCTTGTCCCAATGGGCCGGATCTCACCTTGAACCAAGCGGCACTTCAAAATAGCTTGACCATGCAAACGTTGAACATTACGGACGAATGTGCGCCGGAAGAAGGGTGTACGAAGGGATTAGGTCTTCGTCGCTTGATACGCTTCACCACCCGCATCGACAACATTGGGACCACCGACTACTACATCGGGAACAACAGCACCTTCCCCGGCATGTTCAATACCGACAATTGCCATCACCATGCGCACTATGCCGGTTATGCGGATTATATCCTGTTCGATCAGAACGGGGCGGCCATTCCCGTAGGCTTTAAGAATGGCTTTTGTGTGATCGACGTGGGATGTACCCCCGGTCACACGGGCCAATTCGGATGCAGTAACATGGGGATCACTGCAGGTTGCTACGATGTCTACGGCTCTGGCACCACCTGTAATTGGATCGACGTTACAGATGTTCCGCCGGGCACCTATACCCTCGTCTTACGCACGAACTGGCAGCGAGCACCGGATGCGTTGGGTCGACACGAGCGTGATTACAGCAACAATTTCGCACAGGTCTGCATCAACCTCACGGCTTCCAGTTTCTCGGTGGTCACGGATTGTCCACCTTTTGTGGATTGTCTCGGACAGCCCTATGGAGATGCACGATTGGACTGCAATGGTGTGTGTGCTGGTCCAACGAAACGAGGAGACCTGAATTACGATGGCAACCAGACCCAACCTGATGCCTTGGAGTTCGTAACGCGGATCCTCGGCGACGACATCTCCCCTTCCAATTGCAACGACCTCAATGGGGACAACCTGATCACCGTGACCGATGCCGCATTGATGGTGAATTGCTTCAGCCAGCAAGATGTACACGACACCGCGGTGCATGCGATCCACTACCACCCTTGGTGCGATTTTCCGCGCGGCTATTTCAATTCCTCGGATGTCGTTGAATTGAGCTTGGCCAACCTGGACCCTGTGAACCAGACCGTGGACGTGATGATCAAGAACGCGAGCTGTCGCGTGATGGGCTATGAATTCAATGTGAGCGGATTGACGATCCAAAGCGCACAGAATTTGGCTCCGAACCTGGTAGGCGACTTCACCATCAACACGGCACTTGGCGGGACGAAAGTGATCGGTCTCTCCTTCGTGGACAGTTCGTTGGTGAAGAACACCGCACCTGTTCCCTTGTGCCGCATCAGCTACTTAGGACTAACCGGTAGCACGGTCTGTATCTCGGGGATCAACGACATCGTGAACAACGAGGCGAACAACGTGACCACGGTGATCACGGGTGGTTGCTTGTCAGTACCCAACACGGTTCTGGTGCAACCGATGGCTTGGTTGGAAGGCCCGTATGTGCAAGCCGAGGGCCTGATGCATGACAGTTTGCGTGTGAAAGGATTGATCCCGAACACCGAACCATATACAGCATTGGGCTTCACCCAAATGTCCGGCGGCGGCGGTGAAGTGATCCAAGCGGGGGTGTTGAACACCGCTGGAAATACGGCGATCGTGGATTGGGTACTCATGGAATTGCGCCAGTCCACCTCACCTTATGCCCTAGTTGCAACCCGCTCTGCGTTGATCCGCCGCAATGGGACCATTGTGGCTACCGATGGCTCCTCTCCTGTTCAATTCCAAGCCGCACCGGGCAACTACCGTGTTACGGTAAGGCACCGGAACCACTTCGGGGCCATGACCAATGCAACGGTCGCGCTATCCGGTACCTCAGCAACGGTGGACTTCAGGACCGCAGTCACCATAACGCACGGCACCAACGCCCGCAAGACCATTGGTGGAGCGACCCTGCTTTGGGCAGGAAATTGCAAACCGGACCACACCATTTCATACACGGGCCAGTTGAATGATCGCGACCCGATCCTCGTTGTGATCGGTGGCTCTGTGGCCACGGCAACCGTAATGGGCTACTACTTGGAGGACACTTCCATGGACGGCATGGTGAAGTACACCGGTGCCAAGAACGATCGTGACCCGATCCTCGTGAACATTGGTGGTGTTGTGGCTACGAATACGATCACGGAGCAGATGCCGTAGGGAGCTTTTGTCTGCATCGATAAGGATTTGGACAATACGCGAATAGAGTCTTTTTGAAATACTAAAAGCCCTGGCAAATCAGCCGGGGCTTTTAGTTTGGAAGGTAGTTCTGCTGTCCGCGTCTGCGGTTCTGTGATCCCCTTCTTCGTCAGGTGCGCCGAAACGCTAGACGTATTTCAATGCGTATGATGACTCCGGAGACCGGGGATCAAGAAGTTGGAGAAGATCTGATCTGACGTGTTCACACATCACCCGAACGAACTGAAGTTGAAGACATATTGGGAAGACCTAGGATTGCAATAACCCGAGCGCCAGTAACTTCGCGACCATCATCTACCATTCCGACTTTTCTCTTCTCTCTTCTTATTGTGATCGGCTCCAAAGGAATTCTCCTTTCCTCGAGCACTTTAGACCTCGGCAGGGTGAACCATGACCAACCTCAAACCTGTGCCGGCTCTGTCGGACTTTGGCGACGACCCTGCGCCTTCCAGTCGGAACAACGATAACCTTGGTCTTCCGCAGACAAGAAGTTCAAGGCATCCGTTAGTTTGATCTTTGGATCACCGACCATTCCCTGATCACGA
>Ga0209063_1001773_pt1 | contig 10748 bp, 5 predicted proteins | sample KloWWTmeKNB19Kit_FD_187177 | JGI IMG/M metagenome (GOLD analysis project Ga0209063, IMG submission 187177) | Active sludge microbial communities from Klosterneuburg, Austria, studying microevolution and ecology of nitrifiers - Klosterneuburg... | ecosystem: Engineered > WWTP > Aerobic digester >...
AGCGTCGACTGCACGCGCTCGATCACCGCGTCGATCATGTCGTCGCGACGCGCGGGTTCGACCCGCAATCCGGCCTGCTGCAGCTCGGCACGAACCCGATCGCGCTGCGCGGCCATCGGCTGCGCGAGATCGCGATGTTCGAACAGGGCGTGCAAGCCATTGCCGAACTCGGTCCCGCGCCAGGGCGACAGTCGCAGCAGACGCTCATCGGCTTGCACGGCGTCGACCTCGGCAAGCGCGCTTTCGATCCCCTTCGTTGCCGCTTCGTCGCGGGCGGCGTCATCGTCGCGCAGCGCCAGTTGCGCGCGGCTCATCAGCGACGAAAAGCTGTAGGCGGCATCGATCCCGCGCCGCGCTGGCCAGGCGCGAGCGCGACGTACGATGGTCTCGGGCGCCGTCGTGAACGCCGCCAGTGACGGTGTCGGCGCGGCGTCGATCAGGCCGATCTGCGGACACTTCCCGGCCAGTGCCGCGAGATCGACGCCGCGCAACAAATGATCGAGCGCCGAGGCGTGGTCGTCCGGCGTCGCATCGAGCGGGCCGAGAAACAGGTGGCAGGCGTGTTCGGCGCGCGTCAATGCGACGTACAGCACACGCAATCGCTCCTGCAGGTCTTCCCTTGCTGCGGTCTGCTGATGCGCGGCCAGATCGCCGCTGCCGAGATCGATCCGGCGCTGGCCGTCACGACGCTCGGTCCAGACCGGATAGGTCTCGCGTCGCCCGCGCTGGCGGCCCATCAAGGGCAGCAGCACGATCGGAAACTCCAGTCCCTTGCTGGCATGCAAGGTCAGCAACTGCACGCGGCGCTGGTCCGACTCGATGCGCAGTTCACGCTCACGCGCTGCGGCATCATCGCCTTGGGCCGTGGCCGCACAGCGCGTCGCGAACCAGGCAAGCAATTGCTGCGCGCCGCTGCAGCGCTGCGACTCGGCCTGCAGCAGTTCGCCGAGATGGCGCAGATCGGTCAGCGCGCGTTCGCCGTCGACGCGCGCAAGCAATCGCGGCGCCGCGTCGGCGATCACGCGATCGACCGCGTGCAGTACGCCATGCCGCTGCCACGCCTCGGCCCAGAGCGCGAGACCATCGGCCTGCGCACGCCAGCCCGGACTGTCGTGATCGAGTGCGCGCAGTTGCGCGTAGTCGCAGCCGAGCAGTCGGGTCGCCAGCGCCGCACGCACCGCACCGACATCGCCGGGCGCCATGAGCGCGTGCAGCAATACGCGCAGCTCGGTCGCCCACGGCGTCGCGAACAGATCGCTGCGGCCGGCGCCGACGCAGGGAATGCGCAGTGCCTGCAAGCGCTGGCGCAAGGCGGCGATGTCGTCATGGCGCGGCAACAGCACCGCGATGTCGCCCGGTTCCAGCGCGCGGTCGCCGATGCGCCAGCGGCCGGGCTCGAGATATGCCGCGATCTGCGCGACGCAAGCGGCGAGCGCTGCAGCGTCGCTGTCGTCGTCGAGGCGATGCAGCTGCAACGGCTGCGCGATCGTCATGCCCCCGCTATGCAAGGGTTCACGATCGGCTCGTCCTGCGGCGCCGACCGGTACGTAGCGGATGGCGTCGTCGGGCATCGCAAAAGCGTCGCCGGCATGGGCATACAGTGCATTGGTCGCATCGACCAGCGCCTGGGTCGCGCGCTGGTTCACCGCCAGCGACAGGCGTTGCGTGGTCGTGGCCGCTGCGCGCAGATAACTCGCGATGTCGCTGCCGCGGAACCGGTAGATCGATTGCTTGGGATCGCCGATCAGCAACAACAATCCGCGCGCTGCACCGGCGGCATCGCGATGGATCGCATCGAAGATCTCCCATTGCCGCGCATCGGTGTCCTGAAACTCGTCGATCAGCGCCACCGGCCACTGCGCGTGCAACCGATCGGCGAGCGCGTCGCCGTCTTGGTCGCGGGCAGCGCAGGTCTGTGCATGCACGCGCTCGATCAGGTCGTCGAACGTGAACTGCCGGCGCTGCGCCAGGCGCTTCGTCCGCCATTCCAGCAAGGTCGGAAGCATGCCTCGCAGGCCGTGTGCCTGCAGGATCGCGTCGCGCGCGAGCAGCAACGCCGCCACCGCCCGTGCACGGATGGCGACGGGATTCGCCAGCGTGTCGGCCACGTGCTCGGCCCTGACTTGCGCATGCCAGAACGAAGGGTCGATGAGTGCCTTGAGTTTCTTCTCGTCGAACGTGGCGAACGCGTCACCGGTGCGCAACCACGCCGCCAGCTCGCGCAGCCGCTCACCCAGCGCATATTTCTTGCCGTCGACGATGATGGAGGCGGCGAAGGCCTCGATGCGCGCCGGACAATCCGACGCCGCGAACGCGGCCAGCAGCGCATCGACCTCGCCACCGACGATCTCGATGCCCGGCTGCAGCGCCGCCTTGACCAGTTTCGCCCGCGCCGGCGCCGACATGCGATGGAGCGCCGGCAAGCCGCTGGCCTCGTCGCCCAGCGGCCCGTGTGCGAGCAGCCGCGCGAGATCGTCGAGCAATTCCGATTCCAGCTCGCGCGCCGACACCAGTTCGCCCGGGCGGAAGTCCGAACCCGACGCCAGCACCTGTTCGGAGAGGATGCGTCGGCAGAGCGCGTGCAAGGTCGCGATCGGCGCGCGATCGAGTTCCGCCAGCGCCCGCTGCACGCGCCAGCGCGCTTCGGCGGCCGGAACCTGCGCTTCCAGCGCCGCGAGCCAGTCGCGCAGTTCGGATTCGGCGGAGCCGATATCAGCCGGACCATCGAAGTGCCGCCACGCCCATTGCAGGCGGGCGCGGATGCGTTCGCGCAACTCGGCCGCGGCGGCATCGGTGAAGGTCGAGACCAGAATCGATTCCGGGCGCAGTCCGTGTTCGACCACGAGGCGCAGGTACAGCACCGAGATCGTCCAGGTCTTGCCGGTGCCGGCGCTGGCTTCGACCAGCACCCGTCGATGCGGTGCCGTCGCCGGGTCCAGCTGCAATTGCCGCCAGTGCGTCGCGGTCGCGGTCATGGCGTGACCTCGGCGATCGTGTCCAGATCGAGCAGTCGCTGCAGCGCCATTGCGGCATCGATCAGCGTCCGTGCGTCGGCCGCATCGGGATCAGTCAGGTCGACGCCGCGCGCCAGCCAGGCGGCATAACCCGGCGCGTAATCACGCTCGCCGGTGTGTGCATAGCCGGACTGCCAGGCCGCGCGCATCGCGTCACGCCGCTTGTCGACGGTGCTGCTGGCCGCCGCCCACGCGGTCTTCGGCAGGTACTGCAGCGGCGCCTCCGGTGACTGATGCCAGAACGCGATCAATGCCGCCAGGCGCGCTTCGAGATCGGCGTGCCGGGTTCGTGCATCGAGCGCATTCCATTGCAGGTCCCAGCGCGCCGGGTCGTTCTTCTTGTCGGGTTCCGTCAGCACGACGATCTGCAACGGCTGATGCGGATAGGCGAGTCGCAACACCGCCCATTCGATGAACAGCGGAATGCGTTGGCGGAAGTCGAGCTGCGCCAGCCGCTTGCCCGGATACGCGTCGAACAGCAGCCATTGCTCGGCGGTGGCATGCACGCGCGTGATCGTGCCCTGCACCTGCCAGGCGCCGACGCGCAGATCGACCGCAACCGGCTGCCGTGGCGGCAGTCCGGCGGCGAGTGCCGGATGTGCGCGTGCGATCGCGAGCAGGGCGTCGGCCTGCTCCGCTGCACGACGATAGGCGGCGTGACCGAGCGCGCCGGCCGGCAATCGACCCGACAGTCGCAGCCAGTCCGGTGCGGTCGCCGGTACGTTGGCGTCACCGCGTTCGAGTGCCGACATCAGCAGCCGCTGCGGGATGCGTTCGAAGGGGTCGGGGCGTGCATCGAGGGGCTCGCGCGCTTCCGGTGCTTCGTCCTCCAGCGCATCGAGGCGCAGCCGCAGGCGATCACGCAACAACTGCGCGGCGGGATCGCGGAAGTAGCGCAACAGACGCGACAGCGACACCGTGGCCGCCTCGTTCGCCAGCGGATCGGCTTCCGGCAGGCCGGCATTCGGTCCGGCGACGAATCGATCGTCGGTCGCGCGTTCCGCCTGCACCATGCTCGCGAACGCCGCGCTGAAACTGTACAGGCGCGGGTCCCGGCCATCGAAATAGCGTGCATCGAAGGGCTGCAGCGGATGCGCGACGAACCATGGCCGCGATGCATCGGTGCGGGCATCGAGGAAGGCCATCAGTTCGGCCAGCGGCGCGGCCGGATTGCGCGGGCGACCGTCGTTCACGCCTTCGTGGTGATAGCTGAGGTGCAGGCGATCGCGCGCCGCCATCAGCGTCTCCAGGAACAGGTAGCGATCGTCGCTGCGGGTGTCGCGGTCACCGATGCGCGGATACCGCTGCATCAGGTCCAGGCCGTCGTCGCCGGACGCACGCGGGAATTCGCCGTCATTCAAGCCGAGCACCGCGATCATCCGGAACGGAATCGAACGCTGCGGCACCATGCCGCAGAAGGTGATCGCACCGAGCAGGAAAGGCTGGCGTTCGGGCACGCGTGCCAGGGCTTCGTCGATCAGCTCGCAGAGCACGCCGTGGTCGAGCTCGGGGTCGCGTTCGGCAAGCCGCATCTGCTCGCGCAAGCCGCGGATGCAAGCGCGCAGCATGCCCAGTGCGGCGACTTCGTCGGCATCGTCGGGATCGGCCACGAACAGCTCGGCGATGATCGCGTCGAGCCGGCTGCACCACTGCGATCCGGCCTGCGGGGTCGTGGCCGCCTCGCACCAGCGCGAGATCTGGCCGAGCAGTCGATCGAGCGCGCCGAGTGCGGTCACCGCCACGCCCTGCACGCCACCGACCGGCCAGAGTCCGACTTGCGCAGCGGCCGCTTCGGGCACGTCATCGCCATAGACGTGCCCGGCGACCAGCCGCGCCATGCCCCAGGCGAAACTGTGTTCGTCGTAGCCGGGCAGGCCGAGTTGGCGCCGTGTGCCGGCATCCAGACCCCAGGCCACGCGTGCGTCGGTGAGCCAGCGCCGCAGTACCTCGAGACCCTCGTCGTCGAGTCCGAGCGCGCGCATCACCGCGCCGGTTTGCAACAGATCCAGGACCTCTGCGGCGCCGATGCGGGTCGTGGGCAGATGCAACAACGCCAGAAATGCATCGAACAGCGGATGGGCGCGGCGTGTCGCCAGGTCGGCACAGTGATAAGGCAGGTCGGCGCGTGCATCCGCAGCGGTACCGAACAGCGCCGGCAGCAACGGTGCATAGGCGGCGATGTCGGGCGCCATCACGGCGATGTCGCCCGGCTTCAGCGTGGTGTCGGCGGCGAGCGCATCGAGCAGCGCGTCGCGCAGCACTTCGAGTTCGCGGACGCGGGTGTGGCAGCCATGCACGCGCAGGCTGGCGTCTTGGCGCAGGTCGCCGGCCTCCGGCGGCAGTGGCGCATCCGCGGCAAGGCGCCGGATGCCATGTTGCAGGCGCTGCAACAGCCGATCTTGCGGCGAAGGCATCGCGTAATCGCCGATGTGGCTGATATCGGCCGCGATCCCGTCCTCGCCCTCGCCATCGAGCAAGCCGAGACCGAACTGCTGACCCATGCGTCCCCACGCCGCGAGCAGCGGATGCCCGAGCGACTGCAGTTCGCGCTCGCCCTCGCCGTCGGGCCCGAACTGGCGCAACCGCTGCAGGCGACTGCGGTCGTCGCCGAGCCCGGCCCAGAATTCGACGCAGGGATCAGGAAAATACAGGCAGACCAGTCGATGCCGAGCCTCGGCGCGCAGCAGCGCGAGTTCGGGCGGTGGCAGATGGCTCAGGCCGAACACATGCAAGGGTGCGACCATCACGCTCTCCGGGGCTGCGCGCCGGCGGGCGTCGAACCAGGAGCGCATCAATTCGCCGCGGTGCGCACCGGCGATGTCGGTGCGCAGACGGCGCCAAAGCGGCGCAAGGAATGACCGCGTCGGCACGCTCGATCGGCCCTGTTCCCAAGCCGCCAGCCAGTCCGGTCGATACACGAGATAGCGCGCGTAGAGTGCGGCGATGCGGTCTGCGAGCTGGAAGCGGCGGCGGCGGTCGGCCCCGTCGAGATAGCGGCTCAGGCTGGGGTCTTCGATCGCGTCCAAGGCATCGAGGACACGCCAGCGCAGCACCTCGCGGCGGTAGGCGGGCTGCGCAGTCTGGCCGGCGCGCGTCTGCATCTCGCTCTCCAGCCAGGTACCGGGCAGGATCACGTCGAGGTTCGCGACCACGTCCGCCGCGCCGCGCCGGCGTGCCAATTCGCGCGTCAGCCAGCGCTGGATGCCCGGATGTGCCGCCAGCACGGTCTGCGGCGCGAGCAGATCCTCGGGCAGCCAGGCATCGAGCAGGGATTCGAGCGGCGCGACCAGGGCTTCGAGGCGGCTCGCGCGGTACACCCGCAGACCGCGCAGCGTTTCGTCCATGTCGGCCCCGTCCTCACCCGAATGCGCCCGCGGCGATCGCACCCACCTTAGGCGCAGTCTCGCATCGCGGCAACCGGCGCAGCATCGGACGCGGTCGTCTCGGATTCTGAGACGCCGATGCGGACACTGGGCCGACCGGACCTCCGGTTGCTGCTTTGACCGCCACGGTCAAACCTTTCGGTCCGCGCCGGTTGCCGGCGCGGACCGTTTTTTTTGGGCGGACGCCCAGTTGTGGCGAACTGTGCCATCGCATGATCATGTGATACGGTTCACGCTGGGGAGCGTCCGCAACGGCCGACCTCAGGCGCTTCGGTGCCCGTAATTTTCAATTCATCCATCGCTTGGGGAAGTGACATGAAGCTCAACACGATTCGACTTGCGGCGGCGGTGGCTGCGGCCATCGCGATGTTCGGGGGCGCGGCATCGGCTGCGACCGACAAGCTTGCGACCTATGAGCAGATGCGCGGCATCGCGGCCGAACTGCAGACGCTTCGTGGCAACTCGGCGGAGCAGGCGCGCTACGCCGACCTCCAGGCGCAGTTCGATGCGCTCAAGGCCTCGATGGGCGGCGATGATCCGACCTTGATGTATGAAGCCTCCAGCGCCCGCGCTGCGATGGCTGCAAAGGCGGTGCGTGCGGCACCGCCGGCGCCGGCCGGCATGACCCTCGGGACCACGAGCGCGACGAACAACACGCCCGTGGCGGTGCCGACCGGCCCCGGCGTCGTGACCTCGACGATCAATATCGCGGGTGCCGGCACCTATCTGTGGGACGTGGACGTCACCACCGGGCTGCAGCACACCTTTGCGGCCGATCTCGATATCACCATCACCTCACCCGCCGGCACGGTCGTCACCCTGAGCACCGACAATGGCGCCGGCAACGACGACGTGTTCAACGGCACGGTCTGGGACGATCAGGCCAATCCGGCCGGACAAGTGCCGTACACGACGAACAACGGCATGGTCACCGATCACGCCTACGTGAATCTGACGGCGGCCACGCCGCTGGTTCCCGAGGAAGGCCTCGGCGCCTTCCGCGGCGAAGATCCGAACGGCGCCTGGACGATCACCGTCAGCGACGATCTCGCCGGTGATGGCGGCAACCTGAACTCCTGGTCGCTGGATGTGTTCACCTTGCCGGTTGCACCGATCGAAAGCACGGTCACCGCCAGCAATGCCGTGCCGACCGCGATTCCCACGGGTCCGGGCGTGGTGACCAGCACGATTCTGGTGGCCGGTGCGGGCACCAGCCTCACCGATCTCGACCTGACCGCGGCCATCACCCACACCTTTGCCGCCGATATGGACATCACCCTGCAGTCGCCGGCCGGCACGATCGTGACTTTGAGCACCGACAATGGTGCCGGCAACGACAACGTGTTCAACGGCACGCTCTGGGACGATGATGCCAACCCGTCCGGTCAAGTGCCCTACACCACCAACAATGGCGTCACGACTGATCATGCCTACGTCAACCTGACCACGGCGACGCCGCTCGCCAGCGAAGAGGCGATGTCGGCCTTCATGGGCCAGGATCCGAATGGCACGTGGACCATCACCATCAGCGACGATCTTGCCGGCGACGGCGGCTCGCTCGACAGCTGGTCGCTGGACGTGACCACCGGCGTCGGTTGCGCCACCCTGACCTGCCCGGCCAATGTCGTCGTCAACAACGACCTCAATCAGTGCGGTGCGGTCGTGAACTATCCGGCGCCGACGGCTGACGCGGCCTGCGGCACGGTCACCTGCACGCCGGCATCGGGTTCGTTCTTCCCGGCAGGCACGACGACACAGACCTGCACGACCGCGGTCGGCAACCTCAGCTGCACCTTCGACGTCACCGTCAACGATACGCAGCCGCCGGTCGTGACCTGCCCGGCCGACATCGCAGTCGACCAGTTGCCTGGCCAGATCACGGTGCCCGTGGCGTTCCCGCCGCCGACCGTGTCGGACAACTGCCCCGGCGTCACCGCCGCGTGCAATCCGGCCAGCGGCTCGCCGTACTCGGTGGGTACGACGGCGACCACCTGCACGGCGACGGATGCGTCGACCAACACCGCGGCCTGTGCCTTCAACGTGACGGTTGGCGCCTTCATCCCGAACACGCCGGTGCCAAGCCTCGGCCTGGCCGGTGCGATCCTGCTGGCCCTGCTGATGATCGGCCTGACCGGCACCTCGCGCCGCCACGTCTGACCTGCACGTCTGTTTGAAGAAGGCTGCCGCAGCGATGCGGCAGCCTTTTTCATGTGCGGCCGAGCGAAGGCTTCGGTAGGCACCCCTTGCAGCGACTGCGACCGCCCCCACCCTGTCGCAGTGATTGATCTGACTCCCCCGCCGCCGCCAACCCCGGCCCAACTTCGCCGCGACGCACAGCGCTTCCATCGCGTGTTGATCGGGGTCGCGCTGTTCATCGTCGCACTGGCCGCCCTCTGGTGGGCCGAACACCAGTTCGGACTCGACTTGCGCGCCTTCTCGATCCATCCGCGTGCGCCGGAACACCTGATCGGCGTGCTCACTGCGCCACTGCTGCACGGCTCGCTCGAACACCTGCTCGGCAACAGCTTCGGGTTGTTCGTGCTGGGCGTGTTGACGCTGTATCGCTATCCGCAAAGCGCGCGCATCGCGGTGCCGCTGATCTGGCTGGTCGCCGGCCTCGGCACTTGGCTGATCGGGCGCAGTTCGTTCCACATTGGCGCCAGCGGCGTGACGCATGGCCTGATGTTCTTCGTCTTCGCGTCTGGGCTGATCCGCCGCGATCGCACGTCGATCGCCGCCGCACTGCTCGCCTTCGCCTTCTTCGGCGGCATGCTCGTGACCATCCTGCCGCGTGAGCCCGGCGTATCCTGGGAATACCATCTGAGTGGTGCGGTCGGCGGCGTGCTTGCAGCCATCCTGCTGCGCAAGCGCGATCCGGCGGCGCCGCGGCGCAAGTATTCGTGGGAGATCGAGGAAGAACTCGAACGCGAAGCCGAGCGCCTGCGCGCCGAAACCGAATTGCCGAGCCCCGATCACATCAGCCCGATCTGGGAAGGCCCCACCCGTCCCGATGATCCGCGCACCGATCCCCGCCGCGGCATCGTCCTCGTCTTCCCCATCCGCGAGCGCGGATCGGATGAGCGGTTGCATTGATCGCCTGGTGTTGCGCTACACGCAACATGGTAGATTGACGCCATGATCAAGTCGTTTCGGCACAAGGGTCTGCGCCGGCTGTTCGAAACCGGGGACACGGTCGGCGTGCAAGTTGGCCATGCCAAGCGCTTGCGGTTGCAGCTATCCGCCCTAGACACGGCGAGAACCATTGATGATATGGACATCTCCGGTTTTCGCCTGCATCCGCTCAAGGGCGACATGAAGGGACGTTGGTCGATCACCGTGAATGGCAACTGGCGTGTCACGTTCGAGTTCAAGGACGGGAACGCGTACGTACTGGACTACGAGGACTATCACTGATGGGTATGCACAATCCTCCGCACCCGGGTGAGTTCATCACCGGCGTATATCTCGAACCCAATGGCGTGAGTGGACGCGAGCTGGCGGCGAAACTCGACGTCGCCGCGTCGACCTTGAGTCGTGTCCTGAATGGCAGTAGTCGCCTCACGCCCGAGATGGCCTTGCGGCTATCCAAGGCGATCGGACGGTCACCAGAGAGCTGGCTCGCCTTGCAGGATGCCCACGACTTGTGGGTCGCGCGTCAGCAAGTGGACTTGAAACGCGTCGGAAAGCTCAAGCTGGTCGCTGCTTGAGATGAACACGGGCATTCCCTCAGCGGAGGCATCATCGGGATGATCGCAACATGACTCAAGCTTTGTTTTTCAACATCCTGCTCTTGCTCGGTGGGCTCTACTTTGTGGTCCGAAATATTCGTCTTCTTCGAAGTGAAACAGCATTGCGTGCATACATGGAAAGTAGTCCCAAGGCGGTTCTTTGGGTAAGAAAGTATGGTCTGGATGGTGCGACCAAGGTCGCTCGCGAATCATTCATTCCTCTGGGACTGGTGGTGTCTGCGGCAATGATTGGGCTCGGTGCGTGGAATCTTTGGCGCATCTCTGGGTAGCTTCACGTTCAAGCTGAACCAGGTCAACGCGGCGGCGCCGCAATGAATTTACGCACTCGCTCCACCACCGGCGCCGGATCCTTCATCCACGAAAAATGACTGGCCACGACGGACTCAAAATCCGTCGGGACGAGCTGGTGGCGTTCAACATTTGCATTCGGCAGCCGTGCGACCAGTGCATCGAAGGACGACGGTGGCGCGAAGCGGTCGTCGCGCAGGTGGATCGCGAGCAGCGGATGCCGCAGTGTCTTCAGGTCGGCATCGAGATCGCCTTCGGGCCAGGCGTGGCGATAGCGACCGCTCAGGCCGCTGCGAATCCAGTCGTGGATGACC
>Ga0209063_1001781_pt1 | contig 10699 bp, 9 predicted proteins | sample KloWWTmeKNB19Kit_FD_187177 | JGI IMG/M metagenome (GOLD analysis project Ga0209063, IMG submission 187177) | Active sludge microbial communities from Klosterneuburg, Austria, studying microevolution and ecology of nitrifiers - Klosterneuburg... | ecosystem: Engineered > WWTP > Aerobic digester >...
AATTTACTGACATTAAAGGAACCATGGTGGTCGATATCGGTATTGTTCAAAACGGAAAAGTTTCCTCCTTTTTCAAAGTAGAAAGTGATATTAAAGATATTGATTTTATCAACTTTATGTCAGACTATATCTTGAATCACAAATTCAATTTCAAACTTCAAAAGCAACAGCGATATAAGATTCGCTACACCATAACATTTTAAAAAAAACTAACTAAAATTTATACAAAATGAAAAGAATTACACTAATAATGTTAACCATCTCTATGATGATGACATTGCCAACTTCGGCACAATTAGGAAAACTGGTTGATAAAGTTAAAGGAACGGGAAAAACAGCCGGAAAAAAATCAGGAATTTTCACAACGGTTTGGGAAGCTGAATTTGAAAATAAAGCAGATCGTTTAGCGGTTAGCAACGGAGATGGTTCGTACATAATTGGTACAGATGACAATTCCGCAACGGTTTTAGATGCCAATGGAAAATTAGTTTGGAGTGGAGATTATAAAAAGATAACGACTAATAAAACGAACAAATGTGAATACCAATATACTATTTGGAAGAAAAATGGGGGCTATCTTTTTCTATTTGATGAACGAAAATTAGGAACAGATTTAGTAGCAGTTATTGATATTCCCACCGGAAAAGAATTATGGAATTCTGAAAAATTTCAAAATTTAATTCCTAAATCTGGTCAAAGTGGAATTGAAGGTTCTGATCAAGGGGAATTAGAAACGGTTAAATATATTGACGAATTAGATGCTTTTTTAATTTCTCAAAAAGAATCTGTCATTTTAGTCAAAGCCGATACCGGAGAAAAAATTTGGGAAACCAATCGTTTTAAAGGAGCTGTGGGTAAATATATTTATGATGCAAAACGCAACGAAATTATCATGGTAAATTTTAAACCAACTGCCTTAGGAGCTTTATTTGCAGGGTTTAAGAATCAATTAGTAAAAATAAATGCAGTTAACGGAGACGTTTTATGGGATGCCACCTTTTTAGGAACCATCGAAAAGGAATTGGTGACCCGAAGAGCTATTATTGATTTATGGATCAAAGGGGATAAAATATTTATGTATTTAGATGGTATTCAGGTGTTTAATATTAATAATGGACAAAAGTTATGGGAAGCCGTTTATGAGAACGATATGGCCGGTGGCGGTGGTTTTATGGGTGGCAACAAAGACAAGAAAATCTATCGCACAGTTGCAAATCCATTGTTTACAGAGGATGCCGTTTACATTGTGATGTTGGGAACCAGAGATCGTACAAAATATGTAGAAAAACACGATTTAGAATCCGGTAAATTATTGTGGGCTTCTGAAAAAATAGCCGGAGCCTTTTGTATGCCAAATATCTATAAAACCGGTAATAGGGTTTTAGTTCAAGTAGGAGGAAAAGTCTTAGTTCAGGAATATAGAATGGAAACTAAAGCCTCTCCAATGGGAGGGACTTATAAAGAAAGAGTACCTTATATCTATTGGGATTATAAAGCTCAAAAAAACAGTGTGCTAAGTTTAGACGATAAAACAGGAAGTACGGTTTGGCGTTCTGAAAAATTTGATAAACGAATCACGGATTTGATTATAAAAGAGGATCAAAAAGTATTTGTGAGTGATGGTGATGAATTTTATGGATATGAAATTGAATCAGGAAAACAAATTTTCACGACAAAACACAGTGATGCCAATGTGGGAAAAGTTACCGATGTTGTTGATTTCGGTGAAAGCGTAGTGTTGCTGTCTGAGAAAGGATTAGCAGCCTATTACAAAGCAGACGGAAAAAGAGTGTATGCTACTGAAAAAATTAAAGGAGTTGACTTTTTCTATTGGATTGGAGAGAATTACTTCTTGCGTGACCAACGCAACAGCAAAAATATTATTTATGGCATTGACATGACCAATGGAGAAGTCAAAGGTTCTGTTCAATCTAAAGGCAAAGGAGGTAGTCCAAAATTTGGTGATGGTATTGATATTACCACTGACGGAGAGTATATTTTTGCTTTTAAAGGAAAAAAAGTAGAAAAAATAAAAGTAAATAACTAGGTCAGGTTTAGTTTAATAGTGAAAGAGCTGTGATTGTATTGCAGCTCTTTTTAACTTCTGAAAAGATGAAAAAAATTATTGTTTACTTAGCATTATCAGTTGCTTTTTCAGTTCATTCGCAAGAAATACAATGGGCTTCTAAACTCATTAAATTTTCCTCTGATTTAGGTGGAAAACAAAATGGAATCAAACGTATTTTAGGGAAACCGGATGTTTTTCCGCAAGGAGGGAGTAGTCCAAATGCTTGGTCACCAAAAAATGCTTTAGATGGTAAAGAAGTCGTTGAAGTTGGATTTGAAAAACCTCAAACCATTAAACAAATTGCCATTTTTGAGAATTTAAATGCGGGTTGTGTCGTGAAGGTTTCCGTTGATAACGGTTCCGGAAAATATGAAACCGTTTGGTCCAGAAAACCAAATTGGCAAACGCCGGTTTACAAGAGAACATTTGCTGCAGACAGAAGTTATTATTTTGGCAGAAAACGCAGAAAAATTGAAAAAGCACCGGAAGTTAATTTAAATCCCGGAATTGAATATATTATTTTAGAGAAAGAAGTGGCTAATGGAATTGCACTTAAAATCGAATTTAATTTTGCCTTACTTCATGGTCAAAAACAAATTGATGCGATTGGGATTTCTAATTCAGCACTCCCAATTCAACCCACAATCAACGAAATATCATTTTCAGATAAAATTCAGGAAGTAGAAGTTGTCCCTTTAAAAGGATTCTATCCGTCAAGTCCGGTTATTTCAACAGACGGAAAAAAATTAATATTCTCCTCCTTATCAGATGAAAAAGAGGAAGTGTTTATTTGTCAAAAAGGTCCGGATGGGAAATGGTCAAATCCTACTAAAGAAGAGACATTGAGTCAAAATTCCTATTACAATTATATAGAACATTATGGAAATGATTTTATTTTAAAAGGAGGAATTGGTTATAACAAAGGAACCCAAGAATCCGGTTATGAAATTTTAAAACTACAAAGCGAACATTATCAATCACAAGGAGCTTTAAAAATTGCTGCTTATAACAATTATGATGAAACTTCTGAGGCTACAATTTCTTCAGACGGTACTATTTTAATTTTAGGAATAGAAACAGATTTTACTCATGGTGGTTCTGATTTATACTTTTCAAAAAAGAAAGAAGATGGCACTTTCGGATTTCTTCAAAACATGGGTAAAATGATTAATTCTGCTGCCGATGAAGGAATGCCACAATTGCTTTCAGATAATAAAACTATTGTTTTTAGCACTAATGGATTCAGTGGCTATGGTGAATATGATATTTATGTTTCTTACCGTTTGGACGAAACTTGGAAAAATTGGTCTGAACCTCAAAATCTGGGTAAAAAAATAAATTCAAATGATTTTGATGGGTTGCCTTTTTATGATGAAAGAGATGAAAAATTATATTTTATTCAAGCAATAGATGGTATACAATATTTAAAGCAGGTGACTATTCCAAAGTCAGATTTAATGAAAAGTTAAAAATAGGGCATTTGTCGTATTGTATGAAAAGGCGATACAATGCAATTTTGCTTTACTAATCTTAAATAAAAGAATAATAATGAAAACAATTTCAAAACTCAGTGTTTTAGTTTTATTGACTGCTACAATTTTCACTTCGTGTTCTAGTGACGATGGTGGAGGTTCAGCTCTTCCAAGTGGAAGTTATGTAAAAGCATCCATTGATGGTGCCGATTTTCAATCAACGGAACAGTTAACTGTTTCGGCCTATTCAACCGGAAATTTAGTAATTCAAGGTTCGTTAATGGATGGCACAACTATTTCGTTAAACTTGGGAGCAATAGATCATAGTTTAGAAACAGGTGTTTATAATGTCAATGCAACAAACAATTTTGATGTCAATTTTGGAAGCTGTAACTTCATGAAATTAGTAAATATGTCGGCAGTAGCATATAATTCTGTGAATTGCGAAAATGCGACCGGTACAATCGAAATCACTTATATTGATGAAACAAAAGTAGAAGGAACATTTAGTTTTGTGGGCAAAGAAGTGAAAGCGGACGAAACGTGTAATGGAGGAACAGTAAGTATTACTAACGGAAGCTTTAGAGGAATTTTTTCTAACTAATAAATTTAAGAAACAATGAAAAAAAATATATTTAAAATAGGACTTGTGATGATAACAATTGGATTTTTCAGTTGTAGTAACGATGATAATGATGGTGGTTCAACCGCTCAGGAAGAGTTGAGTTTTAAGGTAGATGGAACCTCAATTGTAGCCGATGAGTTTGAAGCAGTTTTATATACAAATGCAGTAGCCGGCGGAAGGTATATTGATGTTTATGGAAGTAAAAACGGAAATGATTTTGCAGAATTTCATTTTCCTGCTAAAACAGGAAGTTTTCCTGCTCAACAATCGTTCGATATGGCATCTTGTTGGTTGACTTATGAAAATGGCGTCAATTATCCGGATAATTACTTTCATTCAACTTCAGGTACATTAACGGTAACAGTTTGTGATACCGTAGCCAATAAAATTGAAGCAACATTTAATTTTACAGGAAATAATTCATCTGTTGATAAAGTCATCACTGACGGAAAATTAAAGATTAACTCCATCACACGTCAATAAAAAGAAGTTTTGTTTAATTCTGACTTATGGACTTAGAATGATTTGATTAAATTTTAGTAAATTTTTTAGTACTTCTCAAACTTTTAAACCAAGTTTGGGAAGTTTTTTATACGTCAAATGACGTATTGTGTAGCAATCAAAAATAGTTCAACTTTGTACTAACCGATAAAAATGCGTACTATGAAAACTGTCAAACCCTTACGAGTAGCTCTACTGCTTTACCTTCTTGCCTTTTTGGTATTGTTGCTGAATTTAATACAAATTTTAAAATAGGTAATAAATTATTATTCACTGCATTTTTTGATTGACCACTTACTTTTTTTTATGGAGAGTGGTTTGTTTTTATCAAATTCTTATACAAAAGGATTTAATAATTTACTGCTCTAGTTTTAGTAACCATTAAATTATTAATTTAGTACATAATTTTTTATGATTTATTGGATGAGAGTCATTTATTGTATTTTATTTTTTTTCCTTACACAACTTTTATTTTCACAAAATGTAGATAGCTTGTATCAAGTTGTTAGAAATCAAAAAAATGATTCTATTAAAATTGATGCATTGTATAAATTGTCAAATATATTTTTGAGCTCAAATTTAACGGAAGCGAATAAATTGAATAGGCAATCTTTTACACTTTCAAAAAGAAAATACCTCGATTTTGGCCTAGCTAAATCATTCAATATAAAAGGGATAATTTTTGATATCAATGGAAAATCAGACAGTGCATTATACTGTTATCAAAAAGCTATTTACCATTCTAAAAAAGCAAAATTATTTGCCACTCAAGCATCCGCATTCAACAACATTGGATTATTAGAATGGAATAAAGCAAATTATCTAAATGCTCTGAAATATTATAATTTAGGTTTGCAAATTTTTGAAAAAATTAATGATAAAAAAGGGCAAGCCAACACCCAGAGTAATATCGGACTTATTTATCAAAGTTTGAATGATAAAATAAATGCTGAAAAATATTTTTTTCAATCGTTGAAATTAAGAGAAGAAATTCATGATTATTATGGTATATCTGTGAGTTATACAAATTTGGGTCGATTTCATGAAGATGCAAATGAAAATGAAAAAGCGATTTTTTATTATGAAAAAGCAATTTCTAATAAAAGAAAAATAAATGATTTAAGAGGCATCGCCATTACACTGAATAATTTATCGTCCTTACAATACAATGAGCGTAAAATAGCAGAAGCTTATTCTTCCTGCCTTGAGGCCATTCAAATTGGAAAACAACTTGAAGCACCATCTATTTTAGCTTATGCATACTTGGGTTTAACGGATATTTATAGAGCAAAAAAAGATATCGTAAAAGCAAAAGAAGCGAATGAATTAGCCAGAAAATATTGTATTGAAACAGAAGATCAGGCAGCACTAAAAAATTATTATTATGGCGAAATACAACTAGCACTATTACAAAATGATTTTAAGGCAGCTTATTTAAATCAAGTAAGTAAAGATTCATTGCAAAATGTAATTGTTGGATTAGAAGTGCAAAAAGCAGTATCAGAGATTGAAACAAAATATCAAGTTGAAAAAAAAGAAAAAGATTTAGCTAAGGCTAAAGTAAAAGTGGCAGAAAGAGAACTAGAAATAAAACAAAAAAATACGCAATTGTATTTGTCAATTGGTGCCTCTGTCACTTTCTTATTAATTGGTTTTTTGTTTTACAACCAACAAAAATTAAAAAACACACAGCTTATCAAAGAAAATGAATTGAAAGAAGCCTTGGTTAAAATTGAAACTCAAAATAAGTTGCAGGAACAAAGACTCCAAATTTCCAGAGATTTGCATGATAACATCGGTTCCCAATTAACGTTTATCATTTCTTCCATTGACAATTTAAAATATTTTGACATTGCTAAAGATAAATTGGTTTCAAAATTTGATGCGATTAGTGGGTTTACTCAAAATACAATCACCGAATTGAGGGATACGATTTGGGCCATGAATAAAAATGAAATTACACTTGAAGATTTGCAAATAAGGATTATTAATTTTATTGAAAAGGCTAAAGTGGCTACACATGGAATTGCTTTTGAATTTTCAATAGACAAAAAATGCCCAAGCAACCTTAAATTTTCATCTGTGGAAGGAATGAATATTTATAGAATTATACAAGAAACTCTTAATAATTCCATTAAGCATTCCGGATGTACTTCCATAAAAATTCAAATTTATATCGCCAACAATACATTAATAATTGAAATAAGTGATAATGGTAAAGGGTTTTTATTGAACGAAATAATAGAAGGTAATGGACTTTCTAATTGTAGAAAACGAGCTCAGGAACTAGGGGCAGAAATTGATTTTATAACCCTTGAAAAAGGCAGTTTAGTTAAATTGTCTTTAAATCATTTTAATAGTTGATACAATGAAAAAAATAATTGAAAAGGGGTTTGGATTAAAATATGTTTTTCTGATTTTATTTTTTGTTCAATTGGCAAATGGTCAGTCTTTTGAGACCTATTCAGCTAAGCAATTGAACGAAAAAGCCATGGACATTCACAGAACGGAACCCGAAAAAGCCATGCAGCTAGTAAAATCAGCAGAAAAAAAAGCATTGCAACTTGAAAATAAAAAGGAGTTGTCTGTCACATATAGTAATTATGCTGTTCTTTTTCGTTTAAAAGGGGAATTTAAAGAAGCTATAAAATATGCAGAGAAAGCCTTAAAATTATCAAATGATTCACTTTTAATTGCTTCTTGCAACAATACCATTGGAGCCTGTAAAAGATCATTGGGGTTTTATGAAGAAGGACTAAAGAATTATTTGATTGCTTTAAAAATATATGAATCAAAAAAGGATATTGATCAACAAGGAACAGTAATCAATAACATTGGCATGATTTACAGTCAGATGGATCTGCTCGAAAAGGCAAAAGTATATCATCGAAAAGCAATTGCTATATTTCAAAAATCGAAGTATCAAAAAGGACTTTCGGAATCCTATAATAACTTAGCAATCGCTTTAGCCAACCAAGACAGTTTGACAAAAGCATTGCGTTATTTTAATTATTCTCTCCAAATAGAGGAAAAATTAAAAGATAAAAAAGGAATTGCCGAATCATATAATAATGTAGCAGGAATTTATTATTATTTACAACAAATAGATTCAGCCAAATATTATTTTGAAAAATCAGTTGAATTAGAACGAGAAATTAAAAATTTTCCGGGAGTAGCTGCCAGTTATAATAATTTGGCACTCGTAATGCTGGAATTTAAAAGAAATGCAAGTGCTAAAAATTATATAGACAGTGCTTTTTATTATGCAAAAAAATCAAAAGTAGCAGAAGATTATGTGAATGCTTTAGAAAATTATGCCTTATATTATGAAGCATTATCGGATTATAAAACAGCAAATGATTATAACAAAAAGTTTTTTACAGCGAAAGACAGTGTTTTTAAAAATTCTAATTTAGAAAATCTTCATGAATTAGAAGTGAAATATAAATCGGCTCAAAAAGATGCTGAAATTTCAAAAAACAAAGCAGAAATTGCAGAGAATGAACTGCAAATAAAACAAAAAAACACAATTATTTACGGCTCAGTCGGGTTTGCCATTTTGCTGGGATTAGTAGGTTATCTTTTCTATAATCAACAAAAAATTAAAAATATACAACTACTCAAAGAAGTTGAATTAAAAGAAGCATTGGTAAAAATTGAAACCCAAAATAAGTTACAAGAGCAGCGACTACAAATTTCAAGAGATTTACACGATAACATCGGTTCACAATTGACTTTTATTATTTCATCCATTGACAATTTAAAATATTTTGATATTGCCAAAGAAAAATTGGTTTCAAAATTTGACAATATCAGTGGTTTTACCCGAAATACCATCACAGAATTACGTGATACCATTTGGGCAATGAATAAATCCTCAATTTCAGTGGAAGATTTACAAATCAGGATCACTAATTTTATTGATAATGCTCAATTAGCTGTTCATGGTATTACATTTGAATTTAGTATTGACCCGAATGTCAATTCAGCTCATGAATTTACTTCGGTGGAAGGAATGAATGTGTATAGAATTATTCAAGAAGCTGTGAATAATGCTGTAAAATATGCTCAAGCAAAACAAATTATTGTGCATTTGAAAGAAGAAAATTCAGTATTGTTTTTTAATATTACTGATGATGGAAAAGGGTTTTCAGTAGCAGAAGTTCATTTAGGGAATGGTTTAAATAATATGCAAAAAAGAGCTTCGGAAATAGGAGCTGAAATAATTATAGATTCAAAAGAAAATCAAGGGACAACAGTGTTGATAAAATATCCAATTTAACAATATAAGGCAAATGCCGTATGGAACAGTCTTTAATTATAAATTAAATTTGAAGTTCAATTTGGGGAAATTATGAATCAATTTATTTTAGGCTTGTTATTTTTAATTTATACACTATTGATAGTTTATTTTAAAAATAAAACCAATGCACAAGTTAAAGAACATCAAAAAATAATGTTGCATCTGCTTTATCAAATAAACAAGGAGCAAAACATTAAAAATGAAAGAAATGATTTGACTCATGAAAATGCCATAATAGAAGAAAATACTCAAAATATGTTGACAGCAATCCAATTGAAACTTGAATTTTTGCATCTCATATCAACTACTAATTTATCTTAATTTTAACCCTATGAATATCAAACTTGCTATCATTGACGACAATAGTTTTTTGATTAAAGCCATACAAGAGAAGTTGTCTTTTTTTGATGATATTCAAGTGAAGTTTTCTGCCTTAAATGGAGCAGAATTATTAACAAAACTGGATGTTAATCACAACATTGATGTCTTATTGATGGATATTGATATGCCTGTTTTAAATGGCATTGAAGCCACTGCCATAGTCAAACAAAAATATCCTCACATTAAAGTTATAATGCTCACTGTTTTTGATAATGATGAAAATATTTTTAATGCAATTAAAGCTGGTGCAGATGGCTATTTGTTGAAAGAAGTTAACCCAACCGATTTGCATCAGGGAATCATCGAAACATTAAATGGCGGAGCTGCCATGAATCCGTCTATTGCATTAAAAACACTTAAATTGCTACGAAATCCGGTGCAATTTGAAAGTAAAATTGAAGAAGATGAAATCAAACTTTCAGCCAGAGAAATTGAGGTTTTGGAACAATTAAGCAAAGGACTAAACTATAACCAAATCGCAGACAATTTGATACTTTCCCCTTCAACCGTTCGGAAACATATCGAAAATATTTATAACAAATTGCAAGTGCACAATAAATTAGAAGCCATTCAAAAAGCCAAATCAAATAAGTTGATTTAAATTTTTATCTTCGTGTAAAATAATCACAAATGGCTACTCGCAGAAATCAATCTACCGAAACTCAAGTTAAAAATGTTTTAGTTCCCATATTACAAGCCATTGGACGTTCAGGGAAATTAATTTATTTAGTGGTAATAGCTGTAATTGCATTCTTTGTATATCAGTTTTTTACCCGTTCCAGTAATTCTTCTACCATCGAATACAATTCTGCATTAATTGAAAAACAGCTCAAAAATGTTTCCAAATTAGTGGTTACCGAAGGGCATTATTCGCAAGTCATGACCTATAAAGACCAAAAAAATTATTTTATGGATATGGTTTCTTTTGAAAAAAAGGCCTTGATGGTTGTGAATGCTGATGTGACTGTTTCGTATGATTTGAGTCAAATTAAATATGATATTAATGAAACTACTAAAACCATTACCATTAATAATATTCCCGAGGCAGAATTAAAAATAAGCCCTGATGTGCATTTTTACAGTATCGATGAAAGTTATTTTAATCCATTTGGTACCGCCGATTATAACAAAATCACTAAAAAAGTAAAGGCTGAAATCGCTAAAAAAATGGAGAAATCAAAATTGAAAACTAATGCTGAAAATCGCTTGATTAGTGAATTGTCGAAAATTTTGATTTTAACCAATACTATGGGATGGACATTAAATTATGAGGGTAAAGCAATAAAAACCGAAAGAGACATTCAACAAAAGCTATAAATACGCATTTCTTCGTATTGAAAATAAGAAGT
>Ga0209063_1001786_pt1 | contig 10692 bp, 9 predicted proteins | sample KloWWTmeKNB19Kit_FD_187177 | JGI IMG/M metagenome (GOLD analysis project Ga0209063, IMG submission 187177) | Active sludge microbial communities from Klosterneuburg, Austria, studying microevolution and ecology of nitrifiers - Klosterneuburg... | ecosystem: Engineered > WWTP > Aerobic digester >...
AGGCGCCGTGCATAATGGACACAGTTTAAAAATTTGGGGTTCGATTATGCTTGACCGGGACGGCTTTCGGCCGAACGTCGGCATCATCCTGCTCAACCAGAGAAACCAGGTGTTCTGGGGTAAGCGCATACGCACCCACAGCTGGCAGTTTCCGCAAGGCGGCATAGACCGCGGCGAATCGCCTGAACAGGCGATGTTCCGGGAACTCCACGAAGAAGTAGGCTTGCACCCCAACCACGTTCGCGTGGTTGCCCGAACCCGGGATTGGTTGCGCTATGAGGTGCCTGACCGGTACATCCGCCGCGACGCGCGCGGACACTACAAGGGCCAGAAACAAATCTGGTATCTGTTACAACTGATGGGGCACGATTGGGACCTGAACCTGCGTGCCACCAATCACCCCGAGTTCGACGCTTGGCGTTGGAACGACTACTGGGTTCCGCTTGACGTGGTGGTGGAATTTAAACGGGGTGTCTATGAAATGGCACTGACCGAACTTGCCCGGTTCTTGCCACGCCATGAACAGCGCAATCGCTACTTGCGCAGTGGCATGCGTGCGCGTGAACACGAGTTGTCTGGAGGCGGCATGCACCGCACCGGTGGTTTACTGCTGCATCCCGGTGTGGAGTTGCCGCCTGGCGCCAGCTTTGACCCCGATCCTCAATCGGCCAGCCGTTCGCCCGCCGAATCATCTGCTGATCCTGCACCACACTCGCCCTCGGCGCCGCAATAGGGATGGTTCGCCCTGCAAGCAACAGCAGGGCGAAAAACGGGAGTGGTTCGCGGGCTTGCGCAACAATGGAAGCCCCGCAGTTTTTGAGGCTCCGCACGCACCCACCGTCCCGTGTATGGAGCAGTACGGCAATGCAGGGCTACGCCCCAGTCGTCAGCACCATGTTGTCACGGTGTACCATTTCCGCTTCAGCCGTATAGCCCAGCAACCGCTCAAACTCGGACGATGGCTTGCGGCACAGCAGGCGAGCCTCGGCGCTGGAATAGTTGGCCAACCCGCGGGCAACCTCTACGCCAGCGGGGTCACGCACTGCGATCACGTCACCACGCGAAAAATCCCCGTCCACAGCCGTCATGCCAATCGGCAGCAGGCTTTTACCTTCACCTCGCAATTTGGCCGCAGCGCCAGCATCCACGGCGACAGCACCACGCAACTGCAAGTGGTCGGCCATCCACTGCTTACGCGCCTGCTGCTTGGCCGTCTGCGCCACCAGCAGCGTACCAATGGCTTCACCCTGGGTCAGCCGCAGGAGCACATCGGGTTCACGACCCCAGGCGATCACGGTGGATGCTCCGGAACCAGCAGCGCGTCGCGCCGCCAGAATTTTGGTCAGCATGCCACCGCGCCCGATGCTGGAGCCCGCACCTCCCGCCATGGCCTCTAGTGCGGGATCACCCGCACGAGCTTCGTGTACAAACTGGGCCTGCGGGTCACGCCGCGGATCAGCGGTGTACAAGCCCTTTTGGTCCGTGAGAATGACGAGCGCATCGGCCTCCACCAGATTGGCCACCAAAGCGCCCAGCGTATCGTTGTCGCCAAACTTGATTTCGTCATTGACGACGGTGTCGTTCTCATTGATAACGGGCACGACACGCAGGGCCAGCAAGGTCAGTAAGGTGGAACGGGCATTCAGATAGCGCTCCCGATCAGCGAGGTCAGCATGCGTCAGCAGCACCTGTGCACTGCCTGTGCCGTTCTCGCGTAGCTTGGTCTCGTACATCTGTGCCAGGCCCATCTGGCCAACAGCCGCCGCCGCCTGCAACTCATGCACCTCACGGGGGCGTACGACCCAGCCCAGGCGCTTCATGCCTTCAGCGATTGCGCCACTGGAAACCATGATGACCTCGCGCCGCACCCCACCCTCGCCACGCACCAGGGCTGCCAGTTGGCGGCTCCACTCACCTATGGCCACCTCGTCCAGCCCACGGCCTTCGTTGGTGACCAGGCTGGATCCCACCTTGACCACGATGCGGCGCGCATCACGCAGCACGGTTGAACTATTTTTTTGATCCATTCAGGCCTCAGCGCCCATCAATAAAGCGTATGCAGCTATCAATATAGTAGCAAATAACTGTGTCAGGCAGGCGCATCACCGGCAAAGCGGGGATCCACCTCGACGATAGGAGCCTGCTCCGCCAAGTGTTGTGCCTGGACATGGCGGAAAATCGCATGGATCAAGGGCTCACACCCCTCACGTGTCAGTGCCGAAATTTCGAAAACAGGCCCCTTCCAACGCAGGCGTTTGACAAAATCGGCCACACGCTTAGCCCGCTCCTCTGTTGGCACCATATCCAGCTTGTTTAGCACCAGCCAACGGGGCTTCTGGTACAGGCCTGCGTCGTATTTTTTGAGTTCACCGACAATGGCCTTGGCCTGCGCGACAGGATCGATACTGTCGTCAAACGGCGCCATATCGATAATATGCAACAACAAGCGGGTGCGCTGCAGGTGACGCAGGAACTGGTGTCCCAGGCCTGCACCTTCGGAAGCGCCTTCGATCAATCCTGGAATATCAGCCACCACAAAACTCTGCTCTGGGCCGACACGCACCACACCCAGATTGGGGTGCAAAGTGGTGAAGGGGTAGTCGGCAATTTTCGGGCGGGCATTGGAAATCGCAGTGATCAGCGTCGACTTGCCCGCGTTAGGCATGCCCAACAGGCCCACGTCGGCCAGCACCTTGAGTTCGAGCTTGAGGTTTTTCTTCTCTCCAGGCCAACCCGGTGTCTTCTGCCGTGGCGCGCGGTTGATGGCGCTCTTGAACCGCATGTTGCCAAAGCCACCATCACCGCCTTTGGCGATGGTGATGACTTCTCCCGGCGTGAGCAGCTCATACAAGACCTCGCCGGTTTCAGCGTCGCTGATGATGGTTCCCACGGGCATTTTCAGGGTGATATCGCTGCCCGCCGCACCAAACATATCGGATCCCATGCCATGCTCGCCGCGCTTGGCTTCGTGGCGACGCGAGTAGCGAAAATCCACCAATGTGTTCAGATTGACGTCGGCTACGGCGAACACATGCCCGCCGCTTCCACCATCACCACCATTGGGCCCGCCGAATTCCTTGTACTTCTCATGCCGGAACGACACGCAACCATTGCCACCGTCACCGGCAGAAATGTCTATGTAGGCTTCATCGACGAATTTCATGGGGTTTCCAATTTACAAAACGGTAACCTGCAGAGGCCAGGCACCAGCCCCAATGGTAAGGGCCTAGGAATCTTTGGGCGCCAGCCAAAACAGCCAACGTGCAATCCGCACATCTTCACTTGCCCATACGAAAAAAACGAAGCCCCGGCATTGCGGGGCTTGTTCTTTTTCACGATCCATTCGGGATCATGCCGGGCGCCGAAGCAGCAAAATGCTTCAGGCTGCAGCTGTCACGTTGACCAAGTGCTTGGACAACGCGCCCTTGTGGGAGAACGACACGTGGCCATCCACCAGGGCAAACAGCGTGTGGTCCTTGCCCAGGCCGACGTTGGTGCCGGGATGGAACTTGGTACCGCGCTGGCGCACGATGATGGAGCCGGCGCTGATGAGTTCACCACCGAAAGCCTTCACACCGAGCATTTTGGGCTTGGAATCTCGCCCGTTTCGCGTAGAGCCGCCGCCTTTTTTCTGTGCCATGACTTAAGCTCCTTCTTTAACCAGCGATGTCGCCGATTTGCAGTTCAGTGAACTGCTGGCGGTGACCTTGGCGTTTTTGATAGTGCTTGCGACGACGCATCTTGAAGATGTGCACCTTGTCGTGCTTGCCGTGCGCCACAACAGTGGCTTTCACGGTTGCGCCGGACACCAGGGGCGTACCCACCTTCAGTTCAGCGCCGTTTCCGACGGCCAGAACCTGGTCGATGACGATTTCCTGGCCTACGTCCGCAGCAATCTGTTCTACTTTAATTTTTTCGCCGGAAGCAACGCGATACTGCTTGCCGCCGGTTTTTATGACCGCGTACATGTTGACCTCTTTGTACTCTAGTACTTGCGTACTTTGAATAAAATTCCATGGAAGGATTTCCACGGAGCCTGCGATTATAGCAACGTTGCATAGGAAGCGCACCTGTGCTCGTATGCGCTCTTCCATGCCGCCTGGGCGGTGCGCTTCCTATAATCGGCAGCACTGCTTGCGATCACCATCTTGACTGCCACTACCTCCCCGCCCGTTTCCACACCCTCCCCTCTTGCGCTCGTTGCCAATGACATGCGCGAGGTGGATCTGGTGATTGCCAACCGTCTAGCCTCTGGCGTTCCACTGGTTGGCCAAGTCTCCCAGTACATCATTGCCGCAGGCGGAAAACGCCTGCGCCCTGCCTTGCTACTGCTGATGTGTGGCGCGTTGGATTACCGGAACCCACAACGCTTCAACCTGGCTGCTGTGGTGGAGTTCATCCATACCGCAACGCTACTGCACGACGACGTGGTCGACGCATCCACACTGCGTCGCGGGCGCGCCACAGCAAATGAAACTTTTGGTAACCCCGCCAGCGTCCTGGTCGGAGATTTCCTGTATTCGCGTGCCTTCCAAATGATGGTGGATGCGGGGCAAATGCGCATCATGCAGATTCTTGCAGACGCCACCAACGTCATCGCTGAAGGCGAAGTCATGCAACTGATGAACATGCACGACGCTTCGCTGGACGAGGCCGGATACCTGCAGGTCATCCGCTCCAAGACGGCCAAACTTTTCGAAGCCAGCGCCCGCTTGGCCGCCGTTCTCGCAGGCAGCGATGCGGCGACCGAGGACGCCTGCGCAAGCTATGGCCAAGCCCTGGGCACAGCCTTCCAGATCATCGATGACGTGCTCGACTACGACGGAGACGCCACAGAAATGGGCAAAAACCTGGGAGACGACCTGCGCGAAGGCAAGGCGACGCTGCCCCTGATTGCAGCCATGCAGCGCGGCTCTGCGTCCGATGCACTCACCGTACGCAGCGCCATTGAAAACGGCAGCACTGAACAACTCGAGGCCATCGTGGAGATCGTTCGCAGCACCGGCGCACTCGACATCGCACGGGATGCAGCTGCCGCCGAAGCACGCCGCGCCATTGCAGCAGCGAAGCACCTTCCGGCCAATGAATACAGTGCCAGCTTGCTACAATTAGCGGCGGAGTTACTGGGGCGCCGCACCTGATTTCCGGAGGCCGGTCGCTCAACCTATCGGGGTGTAGCTCAGCCAGGTAGAGCGCTACGTTCGGGACGTAGAGGCCGGAGGTTCGAATCCTCTCACCCCGACCACCAGACCACATTTCAGCGTCCACTGCCGCTCCCTGCAGCGCCGCGTCGGCCCTGGCTGCAATTTACAGCCCCTCCGCGATCAGCGATGATAGGATGGTTCCTACACTTTCCTTACTTTCATCGGTTACATGGCTGCAGTCGATTCCGCACAGAAAGATTCCGCATCGGTTTCCCTCCCAGGTTTGGGCAGGGCATTGATTTCTGCGGGCAAGCTGACCCCCAAAGCCGCTGAAGACATCTACAAGAAGTCGCTGGCCGGTCGCTCCAGTTTTATCGCCGAAGTCACAGGCACCGGCGTTGTATCTGCTGCAGACCTTGCCCACACGGTATCCGCCGTTTTTGGCGCGCCGTTGCTGGACCTCAACGCCATTGATCCGTTGCGGCTACCCAAGGACTTGCTGGACGTCAAGATTTGCCAGTCCTACCGTGTCCTGGTTCTGAGCAAGCGCAACAACCGCTTGATCGTTGCCACCGCAGATCCCACGGACCAGGAAGCCGCCGAAAAAATCAAATTCACCACGCAGATGGGCGTGGACTGGGTCATTGCTGAATACGACAAGCTATCCAAGCTGGTCGATGCCAACACCAAATCGGTGGGCGAAAGCCTGGACACCTTCAATACCAGTGGCGACTTTGAATTTGACGATGCCAACGTCGAGGATTCCACTGAACCCGCAGACACCGGTGCTGCAGATGTCGAAGATGCGCCCATCGTCAAGTTCCTGCACAAGATGCTGCTTGACGCCTTCAATATGCGCGCGTCCGATTTGCACTTTGAGCCTTACGAGCACCACTATCGGGTTCGTTTCCGCATCGATGGAGAATTGCGTGAAATCGCATCGCCACCGATTGCCATCAAGGACAAGCTGGCCTCACGGATCAAGGTCATTTCGCGTCTGGACATCTCTGAAAAGCGGGTGCCACAGGATGGACGCATGAAGCTGAAGGTAGGTCCTGACCGGGTCATCGACTTCCGGGTCAGCACCTTGCCGACTTTATTCGGCGAGAAAATCGTGATCCGTATTCTCGACCCCAGCAGCGCCAAGATGGGTATCGACGCCCTCGGGTACGACGCCGTGGAAAAAGAGCGCCTGCTCAAAGCTATCGAACGTCCTTACGGCATGATTCTGGTGACCGGACCCACGGGCTCCGGCAAAACGGTGTCCCTGTATACCTGCTTGAACCTGCTGAACAAGCCAGGGGTCAATATCGCGACGGCTGAAGACCCTTCTGAAATCAACTTGCCAGGCGTCAACCAGGTCAACGTCAACGACAAGGCGGGCCTCACTTTTGCTGTGGCCTTGAAATCCTTTCTGCGCCAGGATCCCGACATCATCATGGTGGGGGAAATCCGCGATCTGGAAACAGCCGACATCTCCATCAAAGCCGCCCAAACTGGCCACCTGGTCCTCTCGACCCTGCACACTAACGATGCGCCAACAACCCTGACACGGATGCGCAACATGGGTATTGCGCCGTTCAACATTGCATCCAGCGTCATCCTCATCACAGCACAACGCTTGGCCCGTCGCCTGTGTCCGCAGTGCAAGACGCCAGCCGACATTCCCCACGAAGCACTGATCGATGCAGGCTACGCGGAAGAAGACATTGATGGCTCCTGGGTACCCTATAAACCGGTGGGATGCTCTGCCTGCAACAACGGCTACAAGGGGCGTGTCGGTATCTACCAGGTCATGCCCATCAGTGAAGACATCCAGCGCATCATCTTGCGCGATGGCAGCGCACTGGAAATCGCTGAACAAGCACGGCGCGAGGGCGTACGCTCGCTACGCGACTCCGGGCTATACAAAGCGCGGCAGGGCATGACTTCTCTTGAGGAAGTCCTGGCCGTCACCAACCTATAAGAACTACCAGACAAGGAAGCGCAATGGCAACCGCTGCATCACGGAGCATCAAGGACTTTGTCTTTGAGTGGGAGGGCAAAGACCGCAACGGAAAGATCGTTCGTGGTGAAATTCGCGCCTCGGGCGAAAACCAGGTACAGGCGACCTTGCGCCGTCAAGGCGTTTTCCCCACGAAAATCAAGAAACGCCGCATGCGTTCGGGCAAGAAAATTAAGCCCAAGGACATTGCACTTTTCACTCGCCAAATGGCGACCATGATGAAGGCTGGTGTCCCCTTGCTGCAGGCCTTTGACATCGTGGGGCGCGGAAACACGAATCCCAGCGTAGGCAAGTTGCTCAACGAGATTCGTAGCGATGTCGAGACCGGTACTTCGCTCAACGGGGCGTTCCGTAAATTTCCGATGTACTTCGACAGCCTGTATTGCAATCTGGTCGAAGCGGGCGAGTCCGCTGGTATCCTGGAAGCCCTGCTGGATCGGCTGGCGATGTACATGGAAAAAACGGAGGCGATCAAATCCAAGATCCGATCTGCGCTCATGTACCCCATTTCGGTCGTCATCGTCGCGTTTGTCGTCGTGACGGTGATCATGATCTTCGTAATTCCAGCCTTCAAGGAGGTGTTCACCTCCTTTGGTGCCGACCTACCTGCGCCTACCCTGTTCGTGATGGGTATCAGCGAAATTTTCGTTAAATGGTGGTGGCTGATTTTTGGTGTGATTGGTGGTGGTTTCTACTTTTTCATGCAAGCGTGGAAACGCAACGAAAAAATGCAAATGTTTATGGACAGGTTGCTACTGCGCATTCCGATTTTTGGTGATTTGATCAACAAATCCGCTGTGGCGCGCTGGACGCGCACGCTGTCCACCATGTTTGCCGCCGGCGTTCCTCTGGTCGAAGCCTTGGACTCAGTGGGAGGCGCTGCCGGTAATTCGGTCTATGCCATGGCAACAGACAAGATCCAGCAGGAAGTCTCCACCGGCACCAGCTTGACCGCGGCCATGAGCAACGCCAATGTATTCCCTTCTATGGTGATACAGATGTGCGCCATCGGTGAAGAGTCCGGCTCCATCGACCACATGCTGGGCAAGGCGGCCGATTTTTACGAAGCTGAAGTCGACGAAATGGTTGCTGGGCTGTCGAGCTTGATGGAGCCCATCATCATCGTGTTCCTCGGCACCTTGATTGGTGGCATTGTGGTGTCGATGTACCTGCCGATCTTCAAACTGGGCCAGGTCGTCTGATGTTGCTGGCACCGTGGTCGGATGCCGCGTTGGCGGGCATCCTGGGGTTGCTGGTGGGCAGTTTCCTGAATGTTGTGATCTACCGCATTCCCAAAATGATGGAGCGCCAGTGGGCGGCTGAATGCGCCGACTATGCGGCCACGATTGGCATTCAGGCCCCTGCGGTGGCACCGCCTGAGGTTTTTAACCTCTCCCGACCTCGTTCCCGCTGCCAAGCATGCGGACACCAGTTGCGTTGGTACGAGAACATTCCGGTGCTTAGCTACGTTTTCCTGCGGGGCCGCTGCTCCTCGTGCAGCGTGGGTATCAGCGCCCGCTATCCCATGGTGGAGCTCTTCACGGCAACGCTGTTTTTCTTCTGCGTGCAGCACTGGGGCGCTACGCCAACGGGGCTGGCATGGTGCTTCTTTTCCGCCATGCTGGTCGCTCTGGCTTTCATTGACTGGGATACCACCCTGCTGCCCGACGATCTGACCCTGCCGCTGCTATGGGCCGGACTGCTGGCATCGGCCCTGCAATGGATCGAAGTACCGCTGTTCAGCGCGGTGATGGGTGCAGTCGCGGGCTATCTGTCGCTTTGGCTGGTTTACTGGGGGTTCAAGCTGGCCACCGGCAAGGAAGGCATGGGATATGGCGATTTCAAGCTGTTTGCTGCACTGGGCGCCTGGTTTGGCTGGCAAGCCCTTGTTCCCTTGATACTGATGGCCTCTGTGGTGGGCGCCATCGTAGGTATCGCGCTTAAATTCGCCAGCAATCTGCGTGAGGGTGGCTACGTTCCCTTCGGGCCCTTTCTGGCTGGTGCGGGCTTTCTCGGTATGGTTTTTGGCCCTCAGGCCATTCTGGACAACCTGCTGAAGTCCCTGGGCCTGTGATCCGCGCACCAACATCCTCTGTGCGCGTAGGACTGACCGGCGGCATTGGCAGCGGAAAAAGTACGGTGGGCCGCCTGCTGGTCCACCGGGGTGCAGCCCTCCTGGATGCGGACGAGATTGCCCGCGAGATGACCCAACCCGGCGGGCTGGCCATGCCCTCCATCGTTCAAACCTTTGGTCCGGAATACATGGACGCCAGCGGCGCCCTGGACCGCCCGCGCATGCGGGATCTCGCCTTTTCCCGGCCTGCTTCGCGCAAACAACTAGAGGCTATTGTTCATCCACTGGTCGCCCAATGCACCGAGCACCGCGCACGCGCTGCCGAAGCCGAAGGGCGACGCTTGCTGGTGTTTGACATTCCCTTGCTGGTGGAATCGGGGCACTGGCCGCGCCAGCTGGATGCGGTGGTAGTGGTCGATTGCCGGATCGAAACACAGATCAACCGCGTCATGGCACGCAATGCCCTGGACCGGAAAACCATCGAAGGCATCATTGCAGCGCAGTCTAGCCGCTCAGATCGGCGCAGGGCAGCCGATGCAGTCCTCTATAACGACCTGTTGTCCCTGGACGCCCTGCAATCCCAGGTGGACGCGCTCGCTACGCGGTTCGGGCTATGATGAACGCCCTGGAAGCAACCCGTAGAACATGCTTGCGATCCACATGAAAAAAGCGCATCCGTCTATGCCACGCTACCCCGGCAGGTCATGGATGCGCGGTGCAACCCCGAAAAGCCTCCTTCGCCCCACGGGGCAGCCTCCCACCCGGAACCTGGCAGCGTGATTCTTTACGAATACCCCTTCAACGAACGCATTCGCACTTATTTGCGGCTGGAACTGCTGTTCCGGCGGCTGGGCGAACTCATCTCGCGCACCGCAGCGCTGGATCACCACTTCGCCTTGACCACCATCTTCGAGATCATGGACGTCGCCGCCCGTGCCGACCTCAAGTCAGATGTACTCAAGGACATCGAAAAACAGAAGCATCTACTGGATAGCTACCGCGGTAACCCTGCCATCTCGGAAGCAGCGCTGGACGGTATCGTGGCTCAGCTCGACCGCTGTTTTACCAGCCTGAACACCCAAGTCGGAAAGACAGGTCAACCGCTGACCGAAAATGACTGGCTTATGGCCATTCGCAGCCGTGCCGGTATTCCAGGAGGCACCTGCGGTTTCGACCTGCCCAGCTATGCCGCTTGGCAACACCGCCCCGCCACCGAGCGGCAGCAGGCGCTTGAAGGCTGGGTCAGTGCGCTGGCCCCGCTGGCTGAATCCATCTTTCTGTTGCTCAAGCTGTTGCGCGACTCGGGCGTGGCCCAAAAGGTGGCCGCCGAACGGGGGCAACTACAGCAAAACTTGCCCCAGGGCCGCACCTTCCAGCTGCTGCGACTGCGCATCGACCCCGCACTCGGGCTGGTTCCCGAGATCAGCGGCAACCGACTCATGGTCTCGGTGCGCCTGATGCAGCAGCAG
>Ga0209063_1001788_pt1 | contig 10690 bp, 10 predicted proteins | sample KloWWTmeKNB19Kit_FD_187177 | JGI IMG/M metagenome (GOLD analysis project Ga0209063, IMG submission 187177) | Active sludge microbial communities from Klosterneuburg, Austria, studying microevolution and ecology of nitrifiers - Klosterneuburg... | ecosystem: Engineered > WWTP > Aerobic digester >...
CTATAAGAAAGGGCTTACAATCAATCCGCAGTGCGCAGAATGCAAGGTGGGTCTTGGTAAACTGATGCTCGACCAGGGCAAAACGGTGGAAGCTGAAGAGTTTTTCCAGTCTGCATCCAGGCTGGATAAGAAGAACCCGGACATCTTTGCCAAGATCGGGGAAGCCTATCTCAGCAACAAAAAGCCAAACGGAAACAAAGCTGTTGAATATCTGTCTATCGCCAGAGATATGAATCCTGCGGTAGCTAAATACTGGGCTCATCTGGGAGATGCCTATGAATTAACAGGGGAACATGGTGAGGCGATGACATGTTACGAGACCGCTATTAAAAAGGACCCGACTATTTCCTCTGCTTATATCAGCATGGCCAGGATCTGGACTAAAGCAAAGCAGGATTCATTAGCGATACCCTTATTGGAAAAGGCTATCGAACTCTCCCCTAATGATGCGCAGCCCTATAAGTACCTGATTGAGCTTTATATCAAAAACGGGAAGTATGCTAAGGTAACACCACTGCTGGATAAATATGTATCGTTATCAGGTGATGATGTAGATGCTAAAGTGAGGCTTGTCAAATTCCTGACCTTCCAGGCCAAGGATTATGATCGCGCGATACTTGAAGGTGAAAAACTGCTTGAAACCAATCCTGAGCAATACACCCTGCACCGTTGGTTGGCATGGGCATATGGAGAGAAAGGAGATTATCAGCATTCCTATGATCACAGTATCATGCTCTTTGAAGAACTCGGGAAAAAAGATGACAGAGCTGTCTTTCCTTCTGATTACGATTATTATGCTAAAGCTGCCTTCAAACTTGGCAAAATAGATGAAGCTGCCCACATCTATCGTAAGTACCTGGAGCTGGATTCTACCCGCAGCCAGGAGATCAACGGGATGCTGGCTAAAGGCTATTACGATATCAAAAACTATGATCAGGCAGAAGCCTATTATCTACGTAAAGGCGCTGAAAAGCCTCTGAATGCTGTGGATAATTACTACCTGGGTCTATCCTACTATTTATCAGATCAGGACCTGGAAGCTGATTCCATCTTTGCAAAAATCCTGGAAGTTACGCCCGAACATGCTACTAGTTGGCTGATGCGTGCAAGGATTGCCAGCCGCCTCGATACCACGGAGGTAAAGTTAGGCCTCGCCAAAGTACCTTACGAGAACTATATCAAGTATACATATGCACCTGATGATATGGAGAAGAATGTCAAGAACATGAAGAATCTCAAAGAGGCATATGACTACCTTGGTCGTTACTGGATTCAACAGGAAGAAAAAGGCAATGTTACAGCCAAGGAATACTTCCAAAAGATATTGGAACTGGATCCTGCGGATCCGGAAGCATTGGATATAATTCGGATATTAAATACGCCGAACGGAAATAGATAAAAAAAATGGGGGCAACAAATTGCCCCCATTTTTTTGTGGTTTTGGATCAATATGGCAAAGTTCGCACGACCGTAGATCGCAGGAAAAACAAAACAACCAAGAGTGCGAAGCCAGCGATGAGCGGCCAGTAATACAACTCCACATATCGCTTGTATACCGTGATTTCCACTTCGGTTTTTTCCAGTCTGTCGATTTCATTGTAGACTTCCTTTAATGACTCTTCCGAAATGGCGCGATAATATTTCCCACCAGTGTCCTCCGCAATTTTTCGCATCAGTTCTTCATCAATTTCTACATTGGTGATACCAAACATATACTCACCATTAGACCTCCTGCGCACAGGTGATAAAGCCTGGCCATAACTTCCCACACCAATCGTATACACCTTGATGCCAAATTCCTTAGCAAGCCCGGCAGCTGTAGCAGGTCGTATATATCCTGCATTATTGACGCCATCGGTCAGGAGCACGATGACTTTACTTTTTGCCTCACTGTCCTTCAAACGATTGACCGCGGCAGCAAGACCCATCCCGATGGCAGTACCATCCTCCAGCGCTCCGCATTCGAGGCTCATCAAGTACTCTTTAAGGACCTCATGATCGTTTGTCAGCGGACATTGTGTATAACTTTCTCCTGCAAAGACTGTAAGTCCTATCCGGTCATAGGTCCTGTGAGAAACAAAATCAACAGCTACTCTTTTACTGACTTCTAACCTATCAGGTTCAAAGTCCTTTGCTAACATCGATGATGAAAGATCCATGACCAGGAATATATCAATTCCCTCTCCTTTGACGATCTCTTCAGCATGTTCGGATTGTGGTCGTGCCATCGCAATGATCAATAATCCGATCCCTAGCCAAAACAATGGCTCTATGCACGAATACATTATCATACGCCAGGACTTTCGGAAAGTACCTACACCTAGTGGTATCTCAATGGCATTGGTTCCATGCTTGTTCCTTCGTGACCTGCGAAGCCAGATCAGCAGTGGAATCAATCCCAGCAGTAACAACCACCAGGGATCGTGGAGTATGAAGTTATTGAACAGTTTCATCTCCATCTGCTTTTACCTCACTTGTTGTGTCCTGCTGGAAAACAGGTATGGTTTCGATCACAAATTTTCTTACCCGTTCGATCGTAGCTGCATGAATATCCATACCTGGGTCCGCCTTAGCAAATTTGATCAGGTCGGCGATAGAAAGCAACTCTTCTGTATCTGCTAATAATGGATTGCTTAGATGTTGGCTCCGTAATTGAACAAGAATTTCATCAGATGTTTGTTCACGGGCATGAATGGCAAATCTTCTTTCTAGATATTCCCGTAAGATGTCGGTGAGATAAGTGTAATGCTCTTTGATTTCTCCTCGCTGCCAGAGCTTTCTTTCTGCGAGTTCATCCAATGCTTTTGCAGCCCACTCATGAGGCAATAGTGGTATTGCAATTATTTCTGGAACTCCACGCTTTGACTTGCGTTGCCTGAGCCAGAATACCAAAGCAGCAATGAATAGCAAGAATCCGATGACATGCGGAATGTACTTTTTATAATACCCGGGACTAAAAGGTTGTTCATAGATATCCTTGATACCGGATAGTCCTGTAGAATCTGGTTCTACCGGCATGACCTTGACAGCAAACGCATTGGTAAAAAGTGTATCCGTGAGTCCATCGTGTTGTATGACAAGAGGCAATGAAGGAATGTTTACAACTCCGGTATCGAAAAGCGCAACTGACCATGTAGCTGTCGTGGATTCAGGATTGTCTCTGTTCCATGACGGTCCACCAACAACCGCAATGCCCTTCATAGAATCGGGCCATATATGATCTGCATTCAGCAGTTCCTTGCCATTGCCCAGGTTGAGGAGTATGGTCGCTTTCACCTGGTCACCGATGCGGATCTCAGTCTTATCAGCAGACAAGGTCGCCTGGGATGAACAGACAAAAGGAAGCAAGAAAACCAATGGAAGAAAAATACCTTTCATGCCGAAGCTCTTCTTTTAAAAAATCTGTGAAGCTCCTGGATATAGGATTGATCTGTCGAGAGGGACATGGTATCGCATTTGGCGCGTTTAAACTGCTCCTTGAACTGATTAAACCGATCCCGATAGGCATTCGAAAAAGCGGCTGTTACACTCAGATCGCTGGTATCTACTATCATCATCTTTCCGGATTCAGGATCGCGCATCTGCACAATACCTGCGTCAGGCAGCATCGCTTCAGCCGGATCATAGACATGCATCCCGACGACATCATGCCTTTTAGCCGCTAGTTTAAGTGTGGTCTCAAACGAGTTGGAAATAAAATCACTAAGCACAAAGGCAATACATTTCTTCTTAATGACATTAGTGAGATACTCCAGCGGCACATTGAGATCAGTCTTCCTACTCACCGGTTCGAAGTACAATAACTCCCTGATGATCCGCAGTAGATGCTGACGTCCTTTTTGTGGAGGGATATACATTTCGATCTTGTCAGTAAACAGGATCAAACCAACTTTATCATTGTTTTGCAAAGCGGAGAATCCAAGCACGGCAGACAATTCAGCCATCCACTCATTCTTCCATGGATCCCTGGTGCCAAAATGAACAGAGCGGCTGATATCCACCAGCAACATAATGGTGAGTTCGCGTTCTTCTTCAAAAACTTTGATGTGCGGCTCACCCGTCCGTGCTGTTACATTCCAGTCAATATCCCGCACTTCATCACCATACTGATAAGAGCGCACTTCACTGAAAGACATCCCTCGCCCCCTGAAGGCACTGTGGTACTCTCCGGAAAATATGTGCTTACTCAAGCTCCTGGTCTTGATCTCGACTTTTCTAACCCGCTTGAGTAATTCACTCGTATCCACGTGTCCTGATAGTTTTTAGAGATGGTTGATTACCATCCGAAGTATTTCCAATATTTTCTCTTGATGATCGCTTTACTTTCTTCTACAGAGAGTAACCTCAGATCATCACCATATATCATATTGAATTCTGTCGTCATAGCAACACCTGACACGGTGGGTATGACAAGTGTATATCCTACATTTTCGAGCCACATATTATATTGCTCATCTTCAATAAACGGGTCGGTACTGATCGCAGCGGCTGATGCAGTGGTCAGATCCTGCGGGGTATTCATCAATTCCTGTTGGGGAACGAAGACATCTTCCTTCTTCAGCCAGAGGAATGACTCCCTGTGCGATATATCCGGATTGGTGTATGTGATCATGCCACTCACATAGGAATCTCCTTCATCTACGATTTCGATCCAACCAGAGGTCCGGTAAGAAAGTCGCACTGCATCCTCAGGTTGTTTGTTTGCCTCAAGTGCTACGATGCCCACCTTCCAGAGTGAATCAATTTTCTGCTGTAACCATACTTCATATTCCTTGCTCTCAAACTTTGGATATGTGAAATCCAGGAAACCTGTAGAGTTGTCAAATAATTTCACACCAAGCGGTGTGACAAACTTTATAGTTGCAATGGATTCAACGCCGTTGATTGAAGCTTTATAATGGTTGAGGTCTTTCTGTCGCATGGTCAGATTCCATGGTTTGTCATCGGGGCCGGGCAGAATCGTTTTCCAAATCGAACATGTACCGTCGAGACAATTACCATCAAACCTGGAATAATGTCCGCCGATATTGGCTATACCTGAGACGATTCCATAATCCATTTTTTGGACAGAAATATAACTGGTCGGTGTGCCTGCGATCTCTATCCACTCTGCTGCTGGCTTGAAGTTCTTGATCTTGATCAACCGCTCCGGGAATGCTTTCACATCAAACAATCTGCTTTGATCCGCTGACATCCATTTCATCAATACCTGGTCATTGGAGATTGTACCCGTCAGATATCCGGTTAGCCTCTCATATTCATCACGTTCCTGCAGTTGGAAATGGCCTGAGTTACTCCAGTCACCGATGAGTTTGTGTTTTCGCCCGTCACCTTCATGAATCAGGTATCCGGCTATCTGGTGCTGATCGGAAGCCAATTGCAGTGTGATGGGGTGGTAATCAGCCAGTACGCCTTTATAGGACTCCTGCCAGGTGATGCTCCCGAGTTGAGATTCCATCCATGCATCAGCCACAGCCTGACCCATCAGGAGATGGCAGATCAATATAAATGGGATGATGAATGAGAACTTCATGGTCATAACCGCGGCCTAAGGTACTTCAATACTATTGAGGATGGTTTTGATGATATCTTCCTGGCTGACGTTTTCGGCTTCGGCTTCATAACTCAGGCCGATACGATGTCTCAGTACATCAGGACATATCTGGCGTACATCTTCCGGGATGACATATGCTCTCCTCTTTATAAACGCCATTGCTTTTGCGGCGATCATGAGGTTGATACTGGCCCTGGGAGAAGCTCCATAGGAAATGAGTGGCTTTAACCTGGCAAGTGAACCTTCAGGCTGACGGGTGGCGAATACGATATCGAGGATATAATTCTCAATCTTTTCATCCATATACACCCTGCGGACCACTTTGCGGGCTTTCAATATGTCTTCAGGATGTACGACGGGTTGGAGCTTAAGGCTTGTCTCACCGGTCAGGCTGCGTTGCATGATGAGGCGCTCCTCATTGCGATCAGGGTAGCCGATCTTGACCTTAAACATAAAGCGGTCCACCTGAGCTTCGGGGAGATTATAGGTGCCTTCCTGTTCGATGGGATTTTGGGTCGCGAGGACCAGAAACGGCTCTTTGAGCTTGAAAGTCTCGCCTCCGATCGTTACCTGACGCTCTTGCATGGCCTCCAGGAGGGCGCTTTGCACCTTGGCAGGGGCACGATTGATCTCATCTGCGAGAATAAACTGGGCAAAGACAGGACCTTGCTTGACCGTAAACTGGCTGGACGCCGGATTGTAGATCATGGTACCGATGATGTCGGCAGGCAGGAGGTCAGGTGTAAACTGGATCCGGCTGAAACTGCCATCCACGCATGAGGCTAATGTCTTGATGGCAAGTGTCTTAGCTAAACCTGGAAGACCTTCGAGCAGTACATGGCCATCCGCCAGCAATCCGAGCAGCAGCCTGCTGATCATATAATTCTGACCAACGATCACGCGTCCACTGGCCTCTATGATCCGGTCTACAAACGCACTTTCATTGTATATCTCCTGACTTAGCGCTTCTATATCTACACTGGTATGCATAAGGTGGTTGTATTTTTATCGCGTTGCGAAAATATAATCTATGAAGGACTTCAGGAGCAGTGTTAACCCTTTGATAACAAGGATACAGATTTACAAGCTACTTATTATCACTGTCATCTCCATTACAGCTTCGATATGGTCTCTTCCAGTCTGCGGCCAGATGACGACTCCATCCTACTCCATCAAGGAACTCAGGGAAGGGACCCTGGTCATCCGGTTTCCTACCTATACTTCAAAAATTGATACCCTGACTGCTATGGCCGGGAGAACCAAGGATCCGAAAAACAAAGAACGCCTGGAGAAAGAACTCAATAAGACCATTCAAGAACGGGATACCCTACTCGCAGATTATATCGAAGCCTTTAAAACCAAATATGATTTTTCAAAGGTGGCGTATATCTTCGACTATGATGCCCGCAATCTCAATACGGCCACTTATTACAATCTGGACGGAGAAAGGATTGCTGTCGCCGATCTGAGTGAAAAGCCTCTCTTCTACCTCTATTTTGAAGGCACGGCAGTTGATGCCCAGGAAGCACTGGTGGTGTATAACCGTAACCTCCAAAAAATACCAGCTCCATTTCCAAATGATTTTATTCTCGGTGGCATCAATGTCCTGTTCCTGAAAATATCAAATAAAAAATTTCCTTCATGGCGTGTCGGGAGGATGAATAAACAGTTTTATAAATACCATGCGGAGGTTGAATGAGCAGAGAGCATAGGGCATAGAGCATAGGGACTGTCTGGAGACGGATTTTTCTAATTTTCAATTATAAATAACCAATAACCAATTCCCAATTAAAAGGAAATATCTAAATAGTTAGCATTTGGCAAAGGGCATAGGGACTGTCTGGAGACGGATTCTTCTATACAATTTGATCACCTTAAAATTTAAATATTTATTTTATTTGGTCCCTGAGCTTGTCGAAGGGAAGGAGATTCTATTTATTCCTGCGCCGCCCTCTTCGCAAGGCGAAGAGGCGGCGCAGAGAGAAGTTTGCCTTTGTACCCTTCGACAAGCTCAGGGACCTGGGACACTCACAACTCACAATTCACAACTCACTGCTTTTTATAAATCGGATCAACAACCACACTATCCGGTTTGATCTTAAAGCCGGGCTTCGCGGGTTTGACCGGCTTGAGTGGTTTAGGAATAGTATCGAGCTTTGTGTCCAGCGAATTGACCAGCAATAATGAATCGACATAGTCCTCTGCCCTGGTGTATGCTATTTCCTTGCAGGAATTTAGTTGCGTGAGTTTCCACTGTTCGAGTTTGATGTCGACGGCGGCCTTGACGAGGTCTTCCTGGCTGACTTCCTCTGAGCAAGAAAACAGGATGAGTAATACACTCGCAACTACGATATGTGGAAGACGATAGTTCATTCGACGAGTTCGTTCATTTCTGCCATTCGTTCTTCTAAGATCGAATCAACAGCGACTTTATAAATGCTGTCCTTCACGTGTGCGCAGAGGGAGTCCATCTTGGGCTGTAATGCTATGACCTTTAGCTGAAAGATCGTATCGATAGCCCTGCGACTTGCCTTGGAAGGGCTCACCGGACGATTGGTACAGGAAACGAGGAGAAGACCGGTGCAGCAGAAAAACAAAAACCATTTCATCAGCTGACCTTTCTCTTTAATTCAAAATTCTGTCCGAGATAAACCTTGCGCACCATTTCATCTGCCGCGAGTTCTTCGGCGGTACCGGTCTTCAGGATCTTGCCTTCAAACATCAGGTAAGCTCTGTCGGTAATAGAAAGAGTCTCCCGCACATTGTGATCAGTGATGAGTATCCCGATATTCTTGGTCCGTAAGGCAGCTACAATATGCTGGATATCTTCTACCGCAATAGGGTCGATACCTGCAAATGGCTCATCGAGTAATATGAACTTAGGGTCGGTAGCCAGGGCTCTTGCGATCTCGGTGCGGCGGCGCTCTCCACCTGAAAGGCTGTCACCGATATTGTTGCGCACAGTTTCCAGGCCGAACTCGCTCATCAGGGTTTCAAGTTTTTCTGTCTGCTGCTTGCGGCTTAAACTAGTCAGTTCGAGTACGGCTTTGATATTATTTTCGACCGTGAGTTTGCGGAAAACGGATGCTTCCTGGGGAAGATAGCCTACGCCCAGCCTGGCCCTTTTGTACATCGGGAGGTCTGTAATCTCTGTTTGGTCCAGATATACATGGCCTTCCGTAGGCTTTATAAATCCTACAGTGATATAAAAGGTTGTCGTTTTGCCAGCGCCATTTGGCCCCAAAAGCCCTACGATTTCGCCCTGGGAGACTTCAATAGAGACCTGATCCACGACCTTGCGCTTTCCGTAAAACTTCACCAGGCTATCTGTCCACAATCTCATGTCTTGTCTTTTATATCTTTTCTTGAGGGCACAAAATACGCTTCACATTTTGCATCTGTACAACTCATATGCGCCCTGGTAAGTTGTGTACAGGTATGTTTTCCTATTGCCAGGTGATTTTGGTCTCCAGTTCCCATCCTGCCCGCAACGCATCCGGTGTAAAAAATCTCTTTCGCTCAGGCTGCCGGCGGGTATGATAATCCCCTGAGTCCCATATACCGTTTCCATTCAGGTCTTCAATTACTTCTATGGTGTATTTGCCAGGTGGCATACCTGACTTCTTGAGTTGTGCTGAAGATTGTTGGGCAATATTGAAACGCGCTGATGCTACTTCGCCTGCTTTAACTAATACCACATAATTTTTTGTGGAGTCAAGCCCATCTACGATCATCGTGAAGTCACCAAACTGATCTGCTGCAACGACTACTATGGTGTGACGAATGGTATCATTCATACGTCCCCAGATATCTTTGACTGCGCCAGGCAAAAAAGTTAAGGTATACTTTGAAAGAGGTTTCCATGTCGCGTCAATCGAAATCATTTTCTTATTGACTGAATCAATCTGCAAGGTATACGGTACTGTGCCCAGAGAATCACTGACAAGCGTAATCCTTGCGGTGTCAATCATCTCGATAGGAACTGTAACATTAAACTGAGCGGTGGCCGCAGGATGCAATCTACTCGTCACTGTCGTCACGCGCAGAGGCCAGGATATAGGTGAAGCTCCCGGAGCAATTTTGATACGTGTTGTATCCTCAAGCAAAATAGCTTCTCCAAAATAATTTTTAACTGCATTGTACCAGACATGCAGCGTATCACCATCCCAAGCAGTGATAGCTCCTTCAACTTCAGGAACAAAACGAGGAACCTGTTTAGGTATGGGTCCGTCAACAATAACTTTTATCCACCCTGGCACGGTATGTATGACATCTCGTATGATGGGTTGCCTCTCCTTTGGAAAAACCTTGATCTCCGGAAGCAATGCAGTTGGTCTCAGGGTATAAATGTTGTAATCGATCCAACCAAACAATTCAGTGTCCTGATCATACAGAAAATTGAGATTGTCATCCTTGAGTGCCACTACATTAAATGAATCAGCGCGTATGTTTGACATCGCCCATTTACCTTCTTTGTTGGTCTTGGCTACGTATTCTGGCTTGCGCTTGTACACAGCACTATCTACTCCTACCGGATACAGCATGACCCACACGCCTTCTGCAGGGGTGAGTGTTACCGCATTGATGACACTGCCGCTCATCTTGACAGAATCGAGTACATCGCCAGTTGAGAATACGAAAGCATAATTTTCAAGCACATTGCCTTCATTGAGATCAGCAATCGCGCTACCGAAGTTGAGGGTATAGGTTGTTTCTTCGAGCAGACTATCCGGTAGCGTAATCACGATTGATTTTCCTTTTTGCTTGACCACCGGCTGCTCCGGCATGAGCGGAGAGATTACCAGTTGCGTCGCTACATCCTTGATCGTAAACCACTCATCAAATGTGATGGTGATTTCATCTCCTTTAAAATTGGTTTGTTGATTTGGAGTCGATTCCTCAGCAATAATAACCGGTGGCGCCGTATCCACCGGACCGCCGGTCGGGCTCTTTGGAGCCGCGCACGAAGCCAGGAAGAGTACCAAGGCGGCCAATACTACAGAAAAAGGGTGCTTTTGGAAAAACATGGGGCAAATATATCAGTATTGAGAGGATCAGGCGGGATGATCACATTATTCGGGTCCCTGAGTTTGATTTCGCTTACCATCTTTTCTCATTCATTCCTCATTTCTAAAC
>Ga0209063_1001791_pt1 | contig 10680 bp, 4 predicted proteins | sample KloWWTmeKNB19Kit_FD_187177 | JGI IMG/M metagenome (GOLD analysis project Ga0209063, IMG submission 187177) | Active sludge microbial communities from Klosterneuburg, Austria, studying microevolution and ecology of nitrifiers - Klosterneuburg... | ecosystem: Engineered > WWTP > Aerobic digester >...
AGCCTACTCAACAACAAATTACAACACAATGAAAAAAAATTACTTTGCAATATTAAGTTTTATCGTATTTGTATTTAATTCAAATGCTCAAGTTACTATTCCTTTCTATGATAATGTATTATTTTATGATGGTTATGCCGGACTTGTAAATGAACCAACTGCTCCCGATGTTATTCGGTTAAGAAATGATTTGTTTACAAAAAAAATGACTCCAGAAGTCCTTTCTCAAATTGGATCTTCTTTGACTTTAGATATTTCAGTTTCCGCTGCTTGTGATAATTATGATAGAATTGGTAATATAAACTTAGCTTTAGTACCAAAATACTCAATTTCTTATGTTCCGGAAAATGTGGAAAGAATTGAGCTAGGAAGAATCATTACACCATTCATGAATAAAAATGTAGCTCCAAACTTGGTTCCTTATACTTTCTCGATTGATAATGTGACCAAAATATTAAAAGATTCATACCTAAATTCACAGTATGATTTTTGGATGGAATTTGAATTATTTGGTGTGCCTTATGCTGCAAATACACAAATTGCTGGATGTGCTGGAAGAAATGATGTTTTTTACGGGTCATTAAATTTAATAACAAATATTGACACAAACATCCCAAATGATACATTTATTAAGTCCTTAAATTTCAGGAATAATCTAAATAACTATCAGGCAGGAGCTTCAGATGCAATTGGAACAACTGTTAGAACAATTAATTTTGTGTTACCACAAGCTATCAATAATGCAAAATTCTTTTTTATTACATCAAATCACGGAGCAAATGCCGGTGGTGAAGAATACAAAAGAAGATTTCATTATATTTATTTTGATTCTACCACGCCAGATTTAACCTATAAACCGGGAGAAGAAACATGTGAACCTTATAGAATATATAATACACAAGCAAACGGTATTTACGGTTCATCACCCATGACACCGGCACAATGGCAATCATTTAGTAATTGGTGTCCCGGTGCAAAAATTCCAATTAGAACCCTCGATGTTGGTAATTTAGCAGAAGGAAGTCATTTTTTCAAAATCTCAGTGCCATTTGCTCAATTTTTAGGACAAGAAGGGTATTTCCCAATTTCGGTCTATTTACAAGGAGAAAATACTGTTTTGAGTGTTGAATCTTTTGAAATTATTACGATGGATTTTTATCCTAATCCTTCCAAAGATTTCATTAATGTAAATAGTAGTGTTGCTTTAAAATCTTTCGAGGTTATTGATTTAAAGGGACGAATTATAACTTCACAAAGTGTTAATGGTTTCAATTTTAAATATGATTTATCTAGTGTTTCAGATGGAATTTATTTATTAAAAGTTAATGCTGTTAATGGAAATACTGTTGTAGAGAAATTGATTAAAAATTAAAATTTTATTTTCATTCTATTTTAACCCTTTTAGAAATTTTAATTTCTGAAAGGGTTTCTTTTTATATCAAATTCTTGTTCAAAACACTCAAATTCTAAATTACTATAAATTTCTATAAATGGAAATCTTACATTTGTTTATCATCATTAAATTTATGAAAACAAAAATACTGGTAATTCTTTTTTTATTAATTTCAACAATCATTCTTGCACAAGACAAAGTGATAGATAGTTTACAAAATGAACTTAAAATAACAAAAAATGATATTGATAAAGCACTCATCTTAAATACTATTGCTGATCAATATAAATATTCTGACGCATCAAAAATGGCAGAATATGCAAATCAAGCTTTACAATTATCCAAAAAAATTAATTATAAAGTGGAGGAAGGAAATGCTTATTTAAACATTGGGACTTCAAATATTATTTTAGGAGAATATAAGAAAGCATTAGAAAACTTAATTTTAGCAAAAGATATTTTTGAAGGGAATAATGCTTCAACAACAAATAAAAAAGAAAATGCTCAAGGCCTTGCTAAAGCTTATGGAAGTATGGGAATTGTATTTTCGGAACAAAGCAATTATGCTAAAGCATTGCAATTTTATTTAAAATCTGTAAAAATTTATGAAAGTTTAAAAGATGAAAGGAAGTGTTCTAAAATCTATAATAATATTGGTGTCGTATATAAATCACAAAATTCAGATTTTAAAGCGTTAGAATATTTTATCAAATCACAGAAAATTCAGGAAAAATTAAATGATGTAAATAGTGGAATCACTTTAACCAATATAGCAAACATTTATCTCAAACAAAAAAGTCTTGATAAAGCTTTTGAATATTATACTTTAGCCCAAAAAGCAATAGAAAAATATCCTAATGATAGAGGTCAAGGTGAATTTTTTAATAATATTGGGTTGTATTTTAAAGAAACTAATAATCAGCAAAAAGCTTTTGAAAGCTGGGAATTGGCATTACAATCGTTTGCTAAAATTGATGATAGATTTGGAACATCGGATACTTATCTTTTGATGGGGGAATGTTATTATGATCAAAAAAGATTTACAGAAGCATTGGAATATGCTCAAAAAGCAGCAAAATTGTCTAAAGATTTAAATGTGTTGGAAGGAACAGCTTTAGCCGAGAAATTATTGAGTTCGATTTATGAAAAATTAAATAATTCTACAGCAGCTTTCACTCATTTTAAATTGTATAAAATTGCTCAAGACAGCTTGATAAACCACGAAAATATTAGGAAAAGTGTGCAGACTGAAATGAATTATGAGTTTGAAAAAAAGGAAGTTTTGCAGAAAAATGAACAGGAAAAGAAAGAAGTGTTATTAGCAGAAAAATCAAAACGACAAACTTTACAAACCATTTTTATTGCATTATTTGTCTTGTTGCTAATGGGAATTGCCTTTTTGATTTACAACCGAATGCAACTTAAAAAAACATTGACCTTACAGAAAGAATTGGCAGAATACGAACAAAAAGCATTGCATCTTCAAATGAATCCGCATTTTGTTTTCAATTGTTTAGGTTCTATTTCCAGTTTTATTGTTCAAAACGGAACGGATTCTGCGATTAAATATTTGTCAAAATTTTCAAAATTAATGCGATTAACATTAGAATATTCGAAAGAATCACTAATTCCTATTGACAAAGAAATTGAAAGTCTGCAAAATTATTTGGAATTAGAACAATTGCGTTTCAATAATATGTTTGATTTTAAAATTACCAAAAGCAAAGAGATAGAGGACGATATGGCTTTGCCTCCTTTGTTGTTGCAACCCTTTGTAGAGAATGCAATCATTCACGGGTTAATTCCCAAAAAAGAAAACGGAATAATTTCAGTAGATTTTTCAATTGAAAAGGAAAGTCTTATTTGCACTATAGTTGACAACGGAATAGGTTTTGAGAAATCAAAAGAAATCAAAGAAAATTTAGTGGCTATTCACAAATCGATGGCGTTAGATATCACCAAAAAAAGACTTGAGATGATGGAGGCTTCAACAGCACAAAAAGCAAAAGTTGAAATCAAAGAAATTAAAAATGATTCAGGTGAAATTCAAGGGACAAAAGTAGTTCTGAATTTACCAATACAATATATAAAGTAAATAACTTGTTGATTCAACCTGAAACTTGAAACCCGCAATTAATACATGACAACAGCAATATTAATAGACGATGATGCCAACCTAAGAGCAGGAATGCGACAATTGCTTTCCATATATGCTCCGGAAATTAATGTTCTCGGCGAGGCAGAGAGTGTGCAATCCGGTGTTGAAGCAATAAATTTGTTACAACCACAAGTAATTTTCTTAGATATTCAACTTAGCGATGGTACCGGTTTTGACTTGTTGGAAAAATTAGCAGAAATGAATGGAAAAATTTCATCACAAGTTGTTTTTATAACTGCTCATGAACAATACGCCATTAAAGCATTTCGATTTAGTGCATTAGATTTTTTGTTGAAACCGGTAGACCCGGAAGAGTTGCAAAAAGTGATTTATAAAATTAAAAATGTATTAGCAAAAAGCGACAATTATGCCCACATCGATTTGTTGTTAGAAAATATAAGACGGAAAGTGGATAATTTCAAACGGATTGCTCTTTCCACTTCAGACGGAATTCATTTGTTTGAAATCAGCGATATTATCCGTTGCGAAAGCGAAGACAATTACACCAAATTTTTTATCAAAAACAATAAACCCATTTTGATTTCTAAAACACTAAAAGAATACGAAGAATTGTTGACGGAACATGGTTTTGAACGTATTCATCAATCACATTTAATCAATTTGGCTTATTTAAAATCATATATTAAAAGAGATGGTGGATATGTGGTGATGGCTGATAATAGTAATTTACCCATTTCACAACGAAAAAAAGAACGTTTGCAAGAGTTGTTAAAAACATTATAACGAATTCTAAATTAAAGTATTCAATTACTCATTTACAAAATAAATTACTAAACAGCGATATTATCTTTATATAAAATAAACTATTATGAAAAAGATTACCTTTCTATTGTTGATTTTTGTTGGTGTTCTACAAGCTCAAATCGTAAACATTCCTGATACGAATTTTAAAGCGAAGTTGCTTTCTGCAAACACTACAAATCAAATTGCTATGAATTCGCAATTTGAATACTTTAAAATAGATGCAAATAATGATGGAGAAATTCAGTTAAGTGAAGCGAGTGAAGTGTACTTATTAAACATTAATAATTCCTTTTTACCCAACCCAAATACAATTTTAACATTAAGCGGTATTGAAAGTTTCGTGAATTTAAAAGAGTTAAATGCTAGTTTAAATAGTATTTCTACATTCAATTATAATTTACCTCTTCTAGAAAAACTATATTTTACAGCTAATAATTTAACAACCATTGATTTAACGGGAACTCCTCAATTAATTGAACTTAATTTAGATCAAAATGATTTATCAAGTTTAGATGTTTCAGTATGTGAAAATTTAGTTTCACTTGGTTGTGATTATAATTTTTTGAGCAGTTTGGATATTTCAATGTTGTCAAGTTTAAATTATTTAAGTGTACGTTATAATCAATTAACATCTTTGGATTTAAGTCAATCTGAAGCTTTGATGTCATTACAGTTGGCAGGTAATTATTTTCTTCCTGTTTTAAATAATCTAGTAAATTTAGAAAGTCTGAATTGTCAGGATATGGGATTAAGTGTTTTAGATTTTTCATCCAATGTAAATCTTAGCACATTAGTTTTAAACGAGAATATTTTTACAGAAATAATTCTTCCGCCACTGGCTAACTTAACTACTTTTTTATGTTCGGAAATGCCAAGCTTAACGAGTGTTAATGTAAATATGGCTCCATCATTAAGTTTTTTCCAATGTATCAATAATCCATTATTGCAATCTATTTTTATGAAGAACGGTGTGCAATCGTTTCAATCGTTGAACTGGGCCGAAAATTTTAATTTACAATATGTATGTGTGGATGATTTTAATGTTAGCAATATCATAACCTATTTAAATTCTATTCAATTAACCAATGTTAATGTAAATTCCTTCTGTAGTTTTACTCCGGGTGGTGATTATGATACCATCACCGGAAATGTGCGTTTAGATAATAACAACAACGGTTGCGATGCAACCGATTTTTCCATTCCTTTTTTCAAACTAGCGGTTGATTTAAATGCTATGACAACTAATTCATCTGTTTTTTCGAATAACAACGGGGTGTATAATCTTTACACTGCAACTGAAGGCGTTTACACGTTAACACCTGTTTTAGAAAATCCTACTTATTTTTCTGTTTCGCCACAGCCGGGTACTGCAATTATCAATGAAATTGACAATTCAAGTACAACGTTAGATTTCTGCGTGACAGCTAATGGCGTGCATCCCGATTTAGAAGTGGTTATCGCACCGGTTACGCCAGCTCGTCCCGGATTTGTTGCAGAATATTTGATTGTTTACAAAAACAAAGGCAATCAAGTGCTTTCACAACAATACGGGGTAAACTTTGTCTATAACCAGAATTTGATGCAATTTCTATCCGCATCAACTCTTCCATCTGCACAGGGTACCGGTGGTTTGCAATGGGATTATGCTGATTTGATGCCTTTTGAATCCCGAAGCATTATTGTTTTCATGCAGATAAATCCGCCTACAGACCCTGAAAATCCGGTAAATATTGGGGATGAATTGGTGTTTACGTCGGTAATTCTCCCTCAAGCCGGTGATGAAATGGTACAAGACAATACCTTTATTTTCAATCAAACAGTAGTAGGTTCATACGACCCAAACGATATTACTTGTTTGCAAGGCGATGTGGTTCCTCCTTCTGAAATTGGGAATTATTTACATTATTTGATTCGTTTTGAAAACACAGGAACAGCTCAGGCTGAAAATGTAGTGGTAAGTTTGAACATCAATCCGGCACAATATGATGCTCAATCGCTTCAATTATTAAATACTTCACATGATGCTAGTGTACGAATGAATGGGCAAAATTTAGATGTTATTTTTCAAAATATTCAATTAGAAACGGGTGGTCATGGCAACATTTTACTAAAAATGAAGACCAAACAAACGCTTCAAGTGGGTGATATGGTAGCTAAAAAAGCAGATATTTATTTCGATTATAATTTCCCAATCGTGACGAATGAGGCTGAAACCTTATTTCAAGCCCTAAGTGTGATAAATCCTGTTTTAGAGAATTTGATTTCCATTTATCCAAATCCTGTAAAAGATGTTGTAAACATTACCATCAAAGATAATTCGACCATCAAAACCATCGAGTTGTATGATATTCAGGGAAGATTATTGCAAACACAACTAGTGAAAGACGTCACTTCTGAAATAAATTTAGCAGAAAGAGCCAACGGTTTGTATTTTATAAAAATCAATACTGACAAAGGAAGTAAAGTGGAAAAATTAATTAAAGAATAATAATAAAAGCTATGAAAAAGATTCTCATTTTAGTCCTTTTGTTTTCTGGGTATATTCAAGCTCAAATTGTCAATATTCCGGATGCAAGCTTTAAGGCGAAGTTGTTGTCTTCTAATTCTTTTAATACCATTGCGTATGGAAATGGAGGCTACATAAAAATTGATCAAAACGATGACGGTGAAATTCAAATAGCTGAAGCGATGGTCATTGATTCATTAAATGTGCCTTTTTCAAATATTGTTGATTTTAGTGGAATTTCAGATTTTACTAACTTAAAAAAAATCAATTGTTCAAACAATCAAATCAATAATTTGAATGTAACCAATTTGAGTTTATTACAAGAATTATATTGTAGTAACAACTGCATGGGAACATTATCTGTAAATGGTTTATCTAACTTGAAAATATTAGAAGCAAATACAATTTGTGTTAGTAATTTCAACTTAACGGGATTAACTAGTTTAGAGTATTTTTCATGTACATATAATGGTTTATCATCGTTAGACGTATCTCAATTAACGGCTTTAAAAATCTTGAATTGTGGTTATAATAATTTAGTTAGTTTAACAATTTCTGGTTTCCCTGATTTAGAACAATTAATTTGTGAAAGCAACCAATCAATGTCCTCATTTAACATTAGTTCATTACCATCACTAGCTTTTTTAGATGTTTCTGTCACTAACATAGGGAATTTAAATTTAACATCATTCACATCGTTAACGAATGTCGTTTGTACTTTAGCAAATTTAAATACTTTGCAGGTTAGTAATTTACCTAACTTGATTAGTTTATTGTGTGCGGGAAATTCATTGTCAAACCTTGATTTAGGTTCTATGCCTGAATTACAAGTATTGCAATGTGGTGGTAATCTTTTTACAACTCTTAATCTAAGTGAAACTCCCAATATAAATCGTATTGAGTGTTCAAGCAGCTTGATTCCTTATTTAGATTTATCTAACTTAACTAATTTATATGATTTTAGCAGTTATAGCGGTCAGTTTGAAGAGTTAGATTTTTCTTCAAACCCTAATCTATCATCATTGATTTTAAATACTAATACCGAATTAAAAAGATTATCTTTAAAAAATGGAACAATTCAGTACTTCAATGGCAATGGGTTAATTGGATGTACTAATTTAGAATTTATATGTGTTGATGAAAATGAAATAAGTCAAATTCAAAATTTTATTAATGCGAGTAATTTGACTAACGTTAGTATAAGCTCCTATTGCTCTTTCACGCCAGGCGGAAATTATAACACCGTGACAGGAAATGTACGTTTAGATAACAACAACAACGGCTGCGATGAATTCGATTTCTCATTTCCTTTTTTCAGATTAGCGGTTGATTTAAATGCAGTTTCAACAAATTCATCCGTTTTCTCCAATAACAATGGCGTATATCATCTTTACACCACAACAGAAGGCGAATATGCTTTAACTCCGGTATTAGAAAATCCTTCCTACTTCACAGTTTCTCCAGAACCGGGAATTGCTATTATTCAAGAAATTGATAATTCCACGACCACCTTAGATTTTTGTATCACGGCAAATGGCATCCATCCTGACTTAGAAATTGTTATTGCACCGGTTACTCCGGCTCGTCCGGGATTTGAAGCGGAATATTTGATAGTTTACAAAAACAAAGGAAACCAAATACTGTCACAACAATACGGAGTTAATTTTTTCTACAACCAAAATTTGATGCAGTTAGTATCAACATCCGTGTTGCCATCTGCTCAAAGTCCCGGTGGTTTGCAATGGGATTATGCCAATTTAATGCCGTTTGAATCCAGAAGTATAGTTGTAACCATGTCCATTAATCCGCCAACAGATCCGGAAAATCCAGTCAACATAAATGATGTGCTAACCTTTGCTTCTGTTATTCTTCCGCAAGAGGGAGATGATATCGTGCAAGATAATACCTTTGTTTACAACCAAACTGTAGTGGGTTCCTATGATCCCAACGACATTACTTGTTTGCAGGGAGATGTGGTTTCTCCAGTAGAAATCGGAAATTATTTACACTATATTGTACGATTTGAAAATACAGGAACAGCTCCTGCAGAAAATATTGTAGTAAAAGTAGAGATTGAACCAAATCAATTTGATTATAATTCACTACAAGTTTTGGCTACGTCCAATGATGCTAGTGTTCGAATGAACGCAAATGTTATTGAATTTATATTCCAAAACATACAATTGGAGTCAGGCGGACACGGAAATATCTTATTGAAAATGAAAACTAATGGAACATTGCAGACTGGCGATTATGTTGAAAAAAGAGCCAACATCTATTTTGATTATAATTTTCCCATCGAAACCAATGAAGCTGTAACGTTATTCCAAGCGTTGAGTGTTGTAAATCCGGTTTTAGATAATTTGATATCCATCTACCCAAATCCGGTGAAAGATAGTGTGAACATTTCCATCAAAGAAAATTCCACAATCAAAACCATTGAATTATATGATATTCAGGGAAGATTATTGCAAACAAAACTAGTGAATGACGTCATTTCTGAAATAAATTTAGCAGAAAGAGCCAATGGGATGTATTTTATAAAAATAAATACCGACAAAGGAAGTAAAGTTGAAAAATTGGTTAAAGAATAAGTAGTTAAGCATATTTTAAAGTTGGAAACTCACGGATTTTTTCCGTGAGTTTTTTTATTTTTTCAAAATGTATAGGTATTTAGCAATTTTTATACTAAATTTAACGAAAACGGTTACGATATTATTTTAACATTCCTACATAATTCCGTAATTTCGCAACAAACAAAGTGTATACCTATTAAATATTTATAAAATCATGTCAAAAACTGCAATATTAAAGTACGATGGTAAAGAATATGAGTTTCCTATAATTGTAGGAAGTGAAAATGAACCGGCCATAGATATCGAACAACTACGAGCCTTAACAGGTGCAATTACCTTAGACCCAGGTTATAAAAATTCCGGTTCTTGTAAAAGTGAAATCACTTTTTTAGATGGTGAAGAAGGAATTCTTCGTTACCGCGGCTATTCAATCGAAGATTTGGCTTCAAAAGCAAATTTTTTAGAAGTTTCTTATTTATTAATTTTTGGAGAATTACCAACCACTTCTCAGTTGGAGAAATTCGAAAATGATATCCGAAAATATACTTTGGTAAATGAAGAGATGAAAAATATCATTGACGGATTTCCCAAAACGGCTCACCCAATGGGGGTTTTGGCTGCGTTAACGAGTGCGTTAACTGCTTTTAATCCAAAGTCTGTCAATCCGCACAACGAAAAAGATATGTATGAAGCGGTATGTAAAACCATTGGTAAATTTTTGGTAATTGCAACTTGGACATTCAGAAAATCAATGGGTTATCCATTAAATTATTATGATAACACCAAAGGTTATGTTGAAAATTTCATGCATTTGATGTATGAATTGCCGACAGGTCCTTACAAAATAGATCCAATTGTAGTTCGTGCTTTAGATAAATTGTTTATTCTTCATGCAGACCATGAGCAAAATTGTTCAACTTCTACAGTAAGAATTGTAGGTTCTTCACATGCCGGTTTATTCGCTTCAATTTCAGCCGGTGTTTCTGCACTTTGGGGGCCATTACATGGCGGAGCAAACCAAGCTGTATTGGAAATGTTAGAAGAAATTCACAATAACGGAGGCGATGTAGCAAAATACGTTTTGAAAGCGAAAGATAAAGACGACTCTTTCCGCTTAATGGGATTCGGTCATCGTGTGTATAAAAACTTTGATCCACGTGCTACCATAATCAAAGAAGCCGCTGATAATGTTTTAAATGCTTTGGGTGTTGAAGATCCATTATTAGATATTGCAAAACAATTAGAAAAAGTAGCCTTAGAAGACGACTATTTCAAATCAAGA
>Ga0209063_1001794_pt1 | contig 10659 bp, 5 predicted proteins | sample KloWWTmeKNB19Kit_FD_187177 | JGI IMG/M metagenome (GOLD analysis project Ga0209063, IMG submission 187177) | Active sludge microbial communities from Klosterneuburg, Austria, studying microevolution and ecology of nitrifiers - Klosterneuburg... | ecosystem: Engineered > WWTP > Aerobic digester >...
CTGCAATTTTTTCTACTGTAGCATTTGCAATAACTTTATCAGTAGCTTCGGATTTAGAAAAAGCTTTAAATTTTGAAGTTGAGCACGTTTCTAATAATCGTTTACCCAAATCGTAAGCGCGTTCTTTTTTTAGGTTATCAACTTCTGTAGATTTTAAAATAACAATTTTTTCTTCTATTGGTTTATTATCGCTATCAGAAGTTGCTTTTTTACTCTTGCATGATGCGATAACCAAAACCATAGCAAGTAAAACTATTTTTTTCATAACGTCATGTTTTGTATTAATAAATTGAATAACGTTAAAGATAGTTTTATAGTATGTGAAAAGTCATAAAGTTTTAGATTTTAACATTCCATACTGTTTATTTTAACTAATTATAATAATAGCAAATAGTTTGGAAACACAAAAAAAAGGAACCAAATTTGGTTCCCTTAATTTTAATATAAACTTGAATATTTTTCAGGCATTGCTTCGTGCATGATGGCATAAATTTTCTCAAAAACATCTTCAGCTGACGGTTTTGAAAAATAATCACCATCTGTTCCATAAGCTGGTCTATGTGCTTTAGAAGCCAACGTTTGTGGTAGACTATCTAAAAACTGATAAGCATTTTGTTCATCAATTACTTGTTGAAGAATGTAAGCACTTGCACCTCCAGGAACATCTTCGTCAACTACTAACAATCTATTAGTTTTAGCAACGCTTTTAGCAATATCATGTTTAATGTCAAACGGAAGAAGCGACTGTGCATCAATTATTTCTACGTCAATACCAATTTCTAAAAGTTCTTTTGCGGCTTGTTCAACTATTCTAAGTGTTGAGCCATAAGAAACAACAGTAATATCGCTTCCTGATTTTATAGTTTCAACAACTCCGATTGGTGTTTTGAATTCGCCTAAATTGGTTGGCATTTTTTCTTTTAATCGATAACCGTTTAAACATTCGATTACTAATGCTGGTTCGTCAGTTTCTAACAGTGTATTATAAAAACCTGCGGCTTTGGTCATATTTCTTGGTACTAAAACATGAATACCTCGAATAGCATTTATAATCATTCCCATTGGCGAACCCGAATGCCAAACGCCTTCAAGTCGATGTCCACGTGTTCTAATAATCAAAGGTGATTTTTGTCTTCCGTGAGTTCTGTATTGTAATGTTGCCAAATCATCACTCATAATTTGAATTGCATACAACAAATAATCTAAATATTGAATTTCGGCAATTGGTCTTAAACCACGCATTGCCATTCCAATCCCTTGACCAAGAATGGTTGCTTCACGAATTCCTGCATCGGCAACACGAAGTTCTCCATATTTTTCTTGCATTCCTTCGAGACCTTGGTTTACATCACCAATATTTCCAGCATCTTCTCCAAAAATTAAAGCTTCAGGATATTTGTTAAAAATAGCATCAAAGTTATCGCGCAATACTAAACGAGCATCTACTTCTTCGGCAGTTTCGTCATAAGTTGGAGCAACAGTTGTTGCTACTAAAACATTTTTGTCTGATTGTGAAAAAAGATGTGAACTGAATTTTGGCTGAATTTTTTCTATGTAATTTGTTATCCAACTAGCTAAATTATCTTTTCCATTTTCGTGTATAACCAAACGTAAAACTTTACGAGCCGTTGTGATTATATCTTTGCGAATTGGTTCTTTAATCGAAGCTAAATCGTTAGCCTGTTTTTCAATAAAAACTTTGTTTGCACTTGACGAAGCTATTGAATTCAGCAACGTTACTAATTCGTTTTGTTCCGCTTTTATTGGTGATACGAATGCATTCCAAGCTGCTTTTTTACCTTCTAAAACTTCTTTTCTTGCTATTTCATCAATTTCATCTAATTCTTCAGCTGTTGCCAAATTATTGTCAACTAACCAATTACGCATTTGTGCTAAACAATCAAATGTTGCTTCCCAAGCCAAGCGTTCGGCATTTTTATAGCGTTCATGACTTCCAGAAGTCGAATGACCTTGAGGTTGTGTTAATTCGTCAACGTGAATTAAAACAGGAACATGTTCTTCACGAGCAATAGCCGATGCTTTTTCGTAAGTGGCAACTAATGATGGATAATCCCAACCTTTTACCGTTAGAATTTCAAAGCCATTGTTTTCGTTATCACGTTGAAAACCTTTAAGTATTTCGGAGATATTTTCTTTAGTAGTTTGATATTTAGCATGAACAGAAATTCCATATTCATCATCCCAAACACTCATAACCATCGGAACTTGTAAAACTCCTGCAGCATTAATTGTTTCAAAAAATAATCCTTCAGATGTTGATGCATTTCCAATTGTTCCCCAAGCAACTTCGTTTCCTGAATTAGAAAAATTAGTTAGATTTTCTAAACCACGAACGTTTCTATATATCTTTGAAGCTTGTGCTAATCCTAATAATCTAGGCATTTGTCCAGCTGTAGGCGAAATATCAGCACTAGAATTTTTTTGTTTGGTTAGATTTTTCCAATTACCGTTTTCGTCTAGCGAATGTGTGGCAAAATGTCCGCCCATTTGTCGTCCAGCACTCATTGGATCAAAATTTAAATCAGTATGACCATACAAACCAGCAAAAAACTGCTCGATAGATAATTGACCAATTGCCATCATAAAAGTTTGGTCGCGATAATAACCTGATCGGAAATCACCGTTTTGAAATGCTTTTGCCAATGCTAATTGTGGCACTTCTTTTCCATCACCGAAAATTCCAAATTTAGCTTTACCAGTTAAAACTTCTTTTCGTCCCAATAAACTACATTCGCGGCTAATTCGGGCAATTCTATAATCGTTTAAAACTTCGGCTTTAAAATCTTCAAATGTGATTTCGGATTTGAGTTGTGGTTCAATCATAACTGAATTTATTTCTAGATGAAACAAATTTAGCTAAAAAGAAGTAATAATTATAATTCTTTGAAAAAAATATAATTTAATTATCGATAATTATTGGCTTGTATATTGCTTTAATTTTAAATTAAATTTAATGAAAAGATGTTTTTACAAAGAATAATTTAAATTAAGAGATTGTTTTATAATTATTAGAACCATTTTCTAGTGAATAGATTAACTAGCGTTTCTGGATTAAATGTAATGATAAAACGTATTTTTTCACCATAATTTTGTTGACCAACTTCCCAACCGTTGCTGGAATGAACAGGAAGATAAAGTTCAAAATAATCGGTCACTAAATTGAGACGAATACCACTGTCGTAAACAAATTTTGTTGGAATATCTTTATTCTTAAAAGCTCCAAAATCACTGTAAACTTCTATCCAATTCCAAATATTACAACTAATATTTGTTGTTGCCATCCAGCGATTGGCAAAACGAGTTTCGAAAACAGATTTAAAAAAACCATCAGAAACAATAGATTGCTGACTAAATAATCCAGTACTTTCGGAACGACCAAGATATTCGCTTTCAAATAGATAGTCTGTTGGTCTGTCCAATCCAAAATCAAAGAAACTTGATTTAGTGTTGTTGTATAAAAATGTTCCGGCAAATAGACGAACATTCAATTGTCTATTATTATTGAATAGTTTTCGGTATTGTATTTCGCCTTGAAGTTTTCCAAAATCTTTTGCGAATTGTGTTTCAGTTAAAAAATTATAATGATTCGTTATTTCTGTTCTTCCGTTATAATATTTAGCTGAAAAAACGGAATAGTTCTCGGTATTTTCTTCTGTTGTGAAATCTGATTTTTCTCTGTCAATAATGGTTTGTTTGACGATGATATTTTGAGTTTTATTGTCTCTATAATCATCAGGTCGAATTCTAAAATATATTGCGGGCATTAATTTTATATACGCAGCTTCTGGAGCATAATGCAAATAATGTCCATTCAGCAAATAGCGAATATGGTATAAATTACTTTCGCGATTAAACTGATTGAAGAAAATGGTTCCTCTTCCAGTTAGTTTTTGTGTTTTTGTAGAATAACTTGGGTTAACATCAAAGATGAATGGTTTGTCTAAAATGGTTTTGTTATGAAAGCGCATTCCAGGATAAAAACCATCATAAAGATTGAATTCTAAAGTCGGAATGTAAACGATTTGGTTGTAATTTGGGTCTTCTAAATCTTTAAAAAAGATAAATTTTATTGGTCTGTTGCTCAACCGGAAACCTTTCAGCGAACGCCAATTATTTCTAAGATTAAATTCGGGAACTTCGTTTTTATAATTGATGATTATTTTGTCTGCATTGTTTCTAGAAATAGTATAAATACTGTCTTTTGGTAAAGCATCAATCCATTTTTTAAATACGATTTCTTTCTTTTTTGTGCCATAAATTGGAATAGGAACATGGGTTTCCGTTTTGTTTTTTAATCGAAAACGAATACTGTCATTTGTTTTTGAAACCATGTCAAATTTATAGTCAAATGTTTCTCTTGAGTTGATTATTTTATCAAAAAACCAATCTATTTTTTTTGTGGAATTTTGTTTTAAAAGTTGTTCAAAATCACTTGAAACACTTTGTTGTTTTAAATTTAGGGAATAAAATTCAGGAATTATTTTATCAACCAAACCATTTTCAGAATACTCATTTAAGTATTTTAAACTCAAACCTGCTCGATATTTTGAAGCAATTTTTTCGTTGAATTTAATCAGTTTGTCTTTTGGAATATTTAATTGTTGGTCCAAATTTTTTCGAGCCATCAACATATAAAAATAACTATATTGACCATTAAAATCCAAACTTACTAAGTTGTAACCTCGGAAGATTTTTAATTTTGCTACATTTCCCATCATAGCAGTTCCAGGATGAAATTCGTCAATATATTTCATCATCAAATAAACCTGAATTCCATCATAAATCCAGTTATCATCTCTAGGATTTAGGTTGATTGTGCTGTGAATGTAATTGTTTAGATAGGTTTTTAAAAACTTTATTTCATAAAGAAATTGATCTGGAAATGGTGCAATAAAAGCAGGAAGCTGATTCAAACCATAAAATGGATTTCTTTCATATTCTGCTTTGGCAACTACTATTTTTTGGTTCGGGTAAGTGCCTAATTTTTCTTGAACCCAATTAGCAATTTTATCAATAACAATGGCACGTTGAATGTCATCAACACGTTCATCTCTGAAATTAGTTACAACTTCAATTTTTTCATTTTTAAAACTTTCAAATTCGTTTTTTGGGCCAATTAAAAGTTTGATAGTAAAACGATTTTTGCCTGAAAAATGGTGTTTTTTTTGATTATTTACTACTTCTGATTTTACTTCATCCAAATCTGAAAAGGCTTCAAGATTTTGGGTTGTTGTTACAAGAAGTTCATAATCACAGACAGCATTAGAAATATCATCAAGGTTGTGATTATTGTTTTTTACAAAACCATGATTTTCATATCGAGCTGGAGATAAAAACCAATCTTTTAGATAGATTTTTCCATTGTCGTCATAGCCATATTTTGTATATTGACTACTTGGAATTTTGACTGAATAGGTTAGAAGTATTTTGATTTTTTCATTTGGAAAAAGTTTTTCTCTTAATCTAATTTGAATGACATCAACACTGTTTTTATCACGTTCCCAAGTTAGAAATGATTTTTCCTCATTCAGTATAGTAATATTTTCGGTTCTTCCACGTTCTTTTTCGCTAGCAAGATGAAAACCTCGTTCAAATTCATCAGCAAATCGTTTTCCAATTTCAGAATTTTTATCGCCATAAGCATTCATCCAATCATTAAGAACGATATTATTTAAAGTATCATTCGTTTGATTGAAAAAAGTTAGTTCTTGAACTACAGAAATAGTTTTACTTTCATGATTTATTTCTGCAACAATATTGCATTGATGTTGTGCCAATGAAAACACTGGCAACAACATAAAACTGAGCGCAACTATTTTGCAAATTGATTTCAAAAAAAGACGTTTTAAATGTAGATGCAAAATATTGGATTTGGTTTCAAAGGAAACTTAAAAATTCGGACTTAAATTGTATTTTTTATAGAAATTATCCAAAGCTTCAACCACTTCATCTTCGGTATCTACAATTTTTATCAAATTCATATCGTCAGGACTAACTGTTTTTTCTTGGTCAATTAGAACATTTTTCACCCATTCTATTAAACCTGACCAAAATTGGGTTCCAACAAGTATGATTGGAAATTTCCCGATTTTTTTGGTTTGAATTAATGTGATTGCTTCGAAAAGTTCGTCCAGAGTTCCAAAACCTCCAGGCATAACTACAAAACCTTGTGAATACTTGACAAACATAACTTTGCGAACAAAGAAATAGTCAAAGTTCAAGTTTTTATCTTTGTCAATATATGGATTATAATGTTGTTCAAATGGCAACTCGATGTTCAATCCAACGGAAGTTCCGCCGCCATTGTGAGCACCTTTATTTCCTGCTTCCATAATTCCTGGTCCACCGCCAGTAATCACGCCATAACCAGCTTTACTAATTTTATAAGCAATTTTTTCTGCCAATAAATAATATTTGTTATCTGGTTTTGTTCTTGCCGAGCCAAAAATAGAAACACAAGGACCAATTCTCGCCATGCTTTCGTAGCCATTTACAAACTCTGACATCACTTTGAAAATAGCCCAAGAGTCATTTGTCCTAATTTCATTCCATGTTTTTTGTTTTAATTTTTCTTGAATTCTTTCGTCTTCATTTTCGTATTTATCGAATGCCATATTATATTTTTTAATTTTAAATTATTCAAAAAAAGCTAGCTAATTTAGTTCTTTTTTCAAGAATTGAGCGGTATAACTTTTTTTATTCTTTATGATTTCTTCCGGAGTTCCTTTTGCAACCACTTCGCCACCAGCTTTTCCACCTTCTGGACCAATATCAATAATATAATCCGCCAATTTGATTACGTCCATATTATGTTCAATAATCAAAACCGTATTTCCTTTTTCTACCAATTTATTGATAACATCCATCAAAACTCGAATATCTTCAAAATGCAAACCAGTCGTTGGTTCGTCCATGATATAAAACGTGTTTCCGGTATCTTTTTTAGACAATTCTGTTGCTAGTTTTATACGTTGTGCTTCTCCGCCAGAAAGTGTTGTACTTTGTTGACCAAGCGTGATGTAACCCAAACCAACATCTTGAATCGTTTTTACTTTTCTATAAATTTTTGGAATATTTTCAAAAAACGGAACCGCTTCGTCAACCGTCATATTCAATACATCCGAAATGGATTTTCCTTTATATCTAATCTCTAAAGTTTCTCGGTTAAAACGTTTCCCTTGACAAGTTTCACATTCCACATAAACATCAGGTAAGAAACTCATTTCTATGGTTCTAACACCTGAACCTTCGCAGGTTTCACATCGTCCGCCAGAAACATTAAAACTAAATCGTCCAGCTTTATAACCGCGGATCATAGCTTCTGGTGTTTGTGTGTACAAACTTCTAATTTCACTGAAAACATCGGTATAAGTTGCAGGATTGCTTCGCGGCGTTCTACCAATCGGACTTTGATCAATATCGATAACTTTGTCAATGTGTTCCAAACCTTCTATTTTTCTGAAAGGCATTGGTTTTTTTACCGCATTAAAAAAATGCTCGTTCAATATTGGATAAAGCGTTTCATTAATCAACGTTGATTTTCCGCTACCAGAAACTCCAGAAACGCAAATTAGTTTTCCCAAAGGAAATTCAACAGAAACATTTTTTAGATTATTTCCGTTAGCTCCAGAAAGTTTCAGTGTTTTTCCGTTGCCTTCACGACGTTTTTTTGGAACTTCAATCTGCATTTTACCATTCATAAACTGCGCCGTAATGGTATTTTCTTTCAGTAGTTCCTTCGGCGTTCCAATACTGATGATTTCACCACCAAATTTTCCAGCTTTTGGACCAATATCAATAACATAATCCGCGCGTTCAATCATGTCTTTGTCGTGTTCTACAACCAAAACCGAGTTACCAATATCACGAAGATTTTCTAATGAATTAATCAATCTTTCGTTATCTCGTTGGTGTAAACCAATACTTGGTTCGTCCAGAATATAAAGAACACCAACCAGTTGTGAGCCAATTTGTGTAGCCAATCTGATGCGTTGTGCTTCGCCACCAGAAAGCGATTTTGAACTTCGGCTTAACGATAAATAATTCAAACCAACATCCATTAAAAACTGTAATCTCGATTTGATTTCTTTCAGAATTTCGGAAGCAATGGTAATTTGTTTTTCGGATAATTTTCCATCCAAATTTTGAAACCAATTAATCAATTCCGAAATATCCATCGTTGATAAATCGGCTATGTTTTTTTCGTTAATTTTAAAATATAAAGCTTCTTTTTTCAATCGCGAACCATGACAATCTGGACAAGCAATTTCGTCCATGAATTCTTTTGCCCAACGCTTTAACGAAGTAGAATTGCTTTCGTCAAATTGATTTTTTATAAAGTTAGAAATACCTTCAAATTCAATTTTATAATCTTTGGTAACGCCAGCAGCTTTTGATTTTACGGAGAATTTCTCGTTTCCGCCGTTCATAATCATTTGCATTGCTTCGGCAGGAATTTTTTCTATGGTATCGTTTAATGTAAAGCCAAATTTTTCGCCAATGGTTTCCAATTGCTTAAAAATCCAAGACGATTTGTATTCGCCAAGTGGCGCAAAACCGCCAGCTTTTATGGATAATTTTGGATTTGGAACGATTTTTTTTTCATTAATTTGATGAATAGTTCCCAATCCGTTACAAGCATCACAAGCACCTTTTGGCGAATTAAATGAAAAATTATTCGGCTCAGGATTTGGATACGAAATTCCAGAAGTTGGACACATTAGCGTTCGACTGAAATAGCGAACTTCATTGCTTTCGTGTTCGATAACCATCATAATATTTTCGCCGTGATACATTGCGGTTTTGATGCTTTCGGCTAAACGTTTGTCCGTATCTTCGTTGTCGTTGATTTCCATTCGATCAACCACAATTTCGATATCATGTGTTTTATATCGATCGAGTTTCATACCTGAAACCAAATCCTGAATTTCACCATTTACACGAACTTTTACAAATCCTTGTTTGGTAATTTGCTGAAAAAGTTCGGCATAATGACCTTTTCTAGCGCGAATAACTGGAGCTAAAATATTAATTCGTTTTCCGAGGAAAGTTTCTTTAATCAAATTTTGAATTTGCTCATCAGAATAGGAAACCATTTTTTCGCCCGTATTATAACTGTAAGCATCAGCAGCACGAGCAAAAAGTAAACGAAGGAAATCATAAATTTCAGTAATAGTTCCAACAGTTGAACGAGGCGATTTGCTTGTCGTTTTTTGTTCAATAGCAATTACTGGCGAAAGTCCGTCGATTTTATCCACATCAGGTCGTTCCAATCCACCAAGAAACTGTCGTGCATAAGCCGAAAAAGTTTCAATATATCTTCGTTGACCTTCGGCATAAATAGTGTCAAAAGCCAACGATGATTTTCCCGAACCCGATAAACCAGTGATTACTACCAATTTTTCGCGTGGAATTTTAACATCAATGTTCTTTAAATTATGAGCTCTTGCTCCAATTATTTCAATAAATTCGTCTTGATTTTGCATAAAATAGTGCTGAAACGCAAAAGTACGTTTTTCAGCGCAAAATTCATTATAACGTTTGACAAGAATTTGTTAAAGAATTTTATATTTGGGGAAAATTAAAATTTATTTACAATGAAAATTTTAGGAATTGGCTCGCGCTTAAAACATACAGAATACGGAATTGGCGTTGTGACGAACGTCACAGCAAAACATTATTGGGTAACTTTTATCGAAAACGGATTGGAAACTATTGATATTGACAGCGAATTTGAAGTAATCGAAGCACTTGAAGACGAAGTAGATTCGGTGAGTTTTTATGAAGTGGAAAAAACCTTGAAAAATCTTTTGCAAAAATGGAGCGATGTTTCTCAAGTTGTTCCGATTGCCGATAAATGGAAAGGCGGAAAATTAATAATGGAACCTGGAACACCAACTCAAAATAAAGAAGTTTCTATCGATATTTTTTTCAATAAAATAATTATGGTAAGAGATCGACTTCGTGTTATGGAACAAAAAATAAATTCAAGTAATTTAGATAACTCTGAAAAGGTTGAATTACAACAATATATTACACGATGTTACGGAAGTTTGACGACTTTTAATGTGTTGTTTAAAAGTACAAACGATTATTTTGTGGGTGAAAAGACGAAGTAGTTATATAGAAAACCTTTCAACATTGAAAGGTTTTTTTATTCAATGACCATTTCTTTGAAATTGGTTCTGTAGTTTTCTAGTATGTCAAGTTTGGATAAGCAACCAAAATATTTCCCGTCTTTCAGCAATGGTAGTACTTCAACATTAGTTTTGTCAAAGGAATTCATGATTTTTTCCATTCCGTCATCAAACTGTAATATAACTTCGGGTTGAGTTAGAATTTCTTTTATAGTAGTAAATTTTACTCGATATGGATTGAAAATAAATGATTTTACCTGTTGAAATTCAATTACTCCAAGAAGATTTTTCTTTTCGTCAACAATAGGAATTACTTTTTGAGAAGTATTAGCGAAAATTTCCACTACTTTTTCAAGTGAGTTTTCTACAGAAAGAGTTTCATAATTTGTTTGCACAAGTTTCAGAACATCAATTTGCAACAAAATATTTTTGTCTTTATCACTCGTGAAAACATCGCCTTTATCAGCCAAATGTTTTACATCCATCGAATGTTTTTCAAAAC
>Ga0209063_1001797_pt1 | contig 10649 bp, 9 predicted proteins | sample KloWWTmeKNB19Kit_FD_187177 | JGI IMG/M metagenome (GOLD analysis project Ga0209063, IMG submission 187177) | Active sludge microbial communities from Klosterneuburg, Austria, studying microevolution and ecology of nitrifiers - Klosterneuburg... | ecosystem: Engineered > WWTP > Aerobic digester >...
TATGATCCCATTCTCACCACCACGCGTCGACGAACGCACGATCAAAGCTGTAGAGGAGGCACTCCGTAGCGGTTGGATCACTACCGGCCCGCGTACGAAAGAGTTTGAGCGTCTGTTGGCGCAATACTGCGGTGTTGAACGGGTGATCGCCATGAACAGTTGGACCAATGCGGCGGAACTGGTGCTTCGTTGGTATGGGGTAGGGCCCGGCGATGAAGTGATCGTTCCAGCCTACACCTATTGCGCTACGGCGAATATCGTTGCACATGTGGGCGCGAAGCCGGTGATGGTCGATGTCTTGGACGACTTCACCATGGACCCGGCCGCATTGCGAAAGGCGATGAACCAACGGACCAAGTGCATCATACCCGTGGATATCGGTGGCTTGCCTTGCGATATCGCAGCGATCATGCGCGCGGCTGAAGAGAGCTATTCCTATTTCACCCCCAAGGTGAACCTGCGGGTGGATGGGACCAACCCACAAATGCGATTGGGTCGTGTACTGGTGCTCAGCGATGCAGCCCATTCGTTCGGTGCACGCATAGGAGGCAAGCCGGTCGGGTCGCAAGCGGACATTACCGGCTTCAGTTTCCATGCGGTGAAGAACCTGACCACTGCGGAAGGTGGGGCCTTGGCCTTCAACCTGCCCGAACCGTTCGACATGCAGGAGTTGTACACCTTCATCAACACCATGTCCTTACATGGCCAGACGAAGGATGCCTTGGCTAAAACGCAACCCGGAGCATGGCGATACGATGTGGTGCAACCCGGCTACAAGTGCAACATGACCGACTTGCAGGCTGCTATCGGTTTGGTGGAATTGGAGCGCTATGAGAAGGAGACCTTACCTAGACGAAGGGTCATTTGTGAACGGTATCAAACTGCATTCGCGGACGATCAACGCTTCATAGCACCCAAGTTCAACGTTGAGCGTGATGGTGTGGTGCATGCAAGCTGCTACCATTTGTACATGTTGCGATTGAAGAATGCAACGGAAGAACAACGCGATGCGGTGATCACGGCGATCGCGGAGAAGGGCGTAAGTGTGAATGTGCATTTCCAACCGTTGCCCTTGCTGAGCTATTACAAGGGGAAGGGTTATCGCATGGACGATTTTCCGACCGCTTATGCCCTGTACAAGGGAGAGATCAGTCTGCCGGTCTATTACGACCTCACGGACGGCCTCGTGGATGAGGTAGTGAAGGCGGTGCAGCAAGCCGTGGAAAAGGTCCTTGGATGATCACGTGGGCATGAAGCGCCTGTTCGATGTGCTTGATCACGTGGGCATGAAGCGCCTGTTCGATGTGCTTTCCTCAATGTTCGCATTGGTGTTATTGGCTCCGGCAATGATGGTGGTCGCTTTGGCCGTTGCCGGTGGGTCCGAGGGCGGCGCATTCTTTAAGCAGGTCCGTGTGGGAAAACAAGGCAAACCCTTCCAATTGCTGAAATTCCGCACCATGCGTTTGGGGAGTGAAGCACGGGGTCAGCTCACCGTGGGTGGTCGCGATCCGCGCATTACACGGATCGGCCACTTCCTGCGCAGGACGAAGCTCGACGAACTGCCCCAATTGCTGAACGTATTGCGGGGTGAAATGAGCATTGTAGGTCCACGCCCGGAAGTTCCGAAGTATGTGGCTCTCTATACACCCGAACAACGCGTGGTCCTACAGGTAAGACCGGGGCTAAGCAGCTTAGCGAGCATGGAATACATCAACGAGAATGAGGTGTTGGGGCGCAGTAATGATCCCGAAGGCACGTATGTGCACGAGGTGATGCCCGCCAAATTGCACCTGGACCTGAAGTACGTGCGGGAGCAAAGCCTTGCGCTTGATCTTCGGATCATCTTCGGCACACTGACCAAGCTGTTCGGATGAAGTGACAGATCCAATTTGGACGAAAGAAAAGGCTTCCGTTCACTTGGAAGTTTTAGCGGAATATCGAGAGGTCCCGGTTCCGGTCACATGGGTCAACAACGCCGAACGGTGTTGGGAGAGTAGTACTGAAGTTGCCGTAAGGTTTTCAAGAACAGCGGTATATCGTATCTTCTCGACCTATTGGGCATTATTGTAAATTTGCCAATTAACTAAAGCTCCAAAGTATGAAGAAAATCGTAACGCTCTTTGCCTGTTCAATGACCATTGGGCTCTCCGCCCAAGTACACGTGGATGTGCTCGATCCACCTGATCTAATTGGTTCGTACACCAACACATGGGCAGACCCGGTTGTGGACCAGTGGGCAACACCCGATATGAACGACCCGATCAACCGCGTGATCGAAACGGTGGTCCTGGCCTACGATGGTTCTGAAGCTGATAGTTTGTGCTGCGAAGCGATCGTCAATCCCAATGAGGTGAATGGCCACATCGCACTGGTCTATCGTGGTGACTGTACCTTCATACAGAAGTCGGTAAATGCCCAAGCCGCTGGTGCAGTTGCCATTGTAATGATCTCCAATTCCCCAGACCCTTTGATCCAGCTTGGAGGTTCCGTCATCGGGAATGATGTTACGATACCCGTATTCCTGATCACACAAGCAGATGGCGCACTGATCCGTGCTTCCTTGGATGCAGGAAATACGGTCCAGATGCTCCTTGGCAACAAGAATGGATATTACGAGAATGACCTAGGGATGTGGAATACCGATATCATTCGACCCAAGTTGGGTGCAACCCCCCAGTGGCTCACCACGGATCAAGGTGACTACAGCGTTCCGTTGGGCGTGTTCGTGCAGAACTATGGCTCCTTGAATGATCCAGGTTCCACGTTGCGCGCTGTGATCACACATGATGGAAATACGCTCTACGACGAGACCGTTTCCGTTGATGCGATCGCTTCAGGTGCTCGGGCATTTGCCGGGTTGCCGGATTTCGCCGAGCCTAACCTGTCCGGCGACTACTTGCTCACATACACAATTGAAGGGAATGGGGAATTGAGCCCTGGTGATAACACCTATGAGGTCCCCTTCAGTTTTGGTGATAAGGCAGCACCTGTTCCATTGAACCCTGCGACAGGAGTTCCAAGTCCAACTCTGAGTATCCAGCCAGCCGCAGGCAGTAGCGATTTCGAGTCCTGTATTGTGCTGAAGGATCCACATGCCAGCCGCCTCGGAGTGGTCGGTGTGCATTTCTATGGCACGAAGAACGAAGGTTCGATGTTCGACGAATTCGTTTTCGGAAGAGTATACCGCTGGGACGATACGTTCACCGATTTCAACGACGCCGCCTTCACGAATGTCCAACAGATCGCACAGGTCGAGTATTTCATTCCCGATACGGGAACGGCTGTTCAATCCTACATCCCATTCACCGATCCAGTCGTGCTGGAGGATGATGTTCGGTATCTTGTTTGTGCGAACGTCCTGAATGCCGAGATCTTCATTGGTGCCAATGAAAATGATGTCTTTGATGCCAATTTCGAACAAGGCGGACAGCCTGTGCAAGCCTATCGGTTGGATGCACAATGGATCCTCGGCTTTACCGGCAACCAGACCACAACGGTAGCGGCAAATACGGTTGAACTTAGTTCGATCGGAATTCAAGAGCGTGCGATCGTGGAGGTATCACCTTACCCGAACCCGACCACGGGTATTTTCAAAATACCGATGAAGGGCTTCGGAACATCCGTGATCACGATCCGCGATGCAGCTGGACGCACCGTTTCAACCCACAAGACCTCGGATGAGCTTTACACACTGGACCTGCGCGGCGAAGATGCCGGGGTCTACGTTGTGGAGATCCAAAGCGCGAAGGGCCGCACAGTAGGTCGCTTGGTGCTCGAGTAAGTATTGGTTGAAGAACCTATGGCGCGGCCATCTCGAAAGGGGTGGCCGCGTTCTTTTGCAATAACCAATGAACGCATATGCAGCAAGCATCGAACACCAACCTTCGAGTAGCGAATAGCCAGCAGGTTTTGGCCAATTGCCAGCAGCCACTACCCAGCGATCCGAAACGCGCCGAGGAATTAATCCACAACCGGCCCCAGAAGATCACGCAGCGTTCCCAACTCTTGACTACGCTCGCTATCGCCTTGCTTGTGGTAGCTGTTGGCCAAGTTGTTCAGCTGCCTGCGGATCATGTCCATGTTGGAACATGGGGCATAGAACGATGCCCGCGGTTCGATCTTCAGCTTCTCAAGGAATTCATTGATCTCGTTCCTTCCAAGAATGTCCCCTTGGCTGAAGGCGTTCACATAGAAAAGGATGTTCTCCTCGCCTTGTTGTCCGCTGTCGGCACCGCCAATGCTATCCTCATCCAAATAGGCGAGCACGAAGTGGTTAGGCAGATTCACACCGCGCATGGGCAAATTGAGATCCTCGGCCAGCACCTGATAGATGATCGCCAAAGAGAGCGGATTGCCTTTTTTGCTGTCCAGCACCTCGTTGATGTACGAATTCTGGGGTGCGTGGTAATTGCGCTTGTTTCCTTTGAAACCATGGATCTGGAAGAAGATATGGTTGAAGACCCGCACCTTCTCAAAGGCAGTAAGATGGTCGTTCAGCTCCAACCAAATGTCTTGGCGTATGGAGGCCAACCGGGCCTTCACCTTTTGCTCGTCCATATCCGGATAGCGGTACCGGCTTATGATCAACGCACCCTCCAACAGGTCTTCGCCGCCGGTCTCTTTCCAAGCAACCAGCCGATCGGCCACCACTTTCAAATGGATGCTGTGCAGGATGTCCTCGATTCGATCACGGAACAGGTCACCTAGATCGGCATACTCCCATGCCCGTTCCAATTGGGGCACCACATGGTCTCCGTAGGAAACGATCTTGTCCCTTACCTGACTGTACACACCTTCATCAGGATCGTCGATCAACGTGATCAAGGCTTGCAGTTCGTTCTCGCTCATGGTTGTTTGCCGTTGGCGAATGTATCCTGCTCCGTACTGGGCTGATGCGGCTAAGTGAAGCGTTGTTTCAACCATGCAAGGTTGAAGAATGCTGCAACGGTTCCAGCGATCCGTTCGATTCAAAGTTCGATAAGAATGCTACTGCGATCCAATGTCCACCGGCCCGGATCCCAGCATTACGCCGTAACCCGTTCCAGCGCCTCGGCGATCATACGGTCAATGGCGCCATGGTGGTCCTTGCTGTATTCCTTCCGCAGACGATTGGCAACAACGGTACACATGGTACACACCCGGTGGCCCAACATGCCGCCCAAGCCGTAGAGCGCACTGGTCTCCATCTCGAAATTGGTCGCACGCAATCCTTCATGGCTGAAGGCACTCAGGCTTTCATTCAGGTCTCCTACGGCTGGGACTGCGCGCAATTGCCTGCCTTGCGGCCCATAGAAACCACCAGAGGTAAGCGTGATCCCAACCACGTTATCATGCCCCAATACTTCCACCAATCGATCATCGCCCTTGGCCACGTAGGGCAGGGGAATGTTCTCTGGCCAATCGGTTGCATTGATCAGGTTGTTCACCAAACGGGTTTCATCGTCACTGTTCTCGTAGGCGTAGTAGTGAAGCACGTTGTCCATGCCCACGCCGTATGCGCTTACAATGCGGGAATCCACCGGAATGTCCTCTTGCAAAGCGCCACAAGTTCCCAACCGAACAATACGAAGCGCTTTATGGGTGCCCTTGGGTGTGCGTTTTTCGAGGTCGATGTTCACCAAGGCATCCAGCTCATTCACCACGATGTCGATGTTGTCGGTACCGATCCCTGTGCTCAATGCGGTAACATGGGTGCCATTGTACACACCAGTATGCGCCACGAACTCACGGTTCTGCACCTTGTGTTCCACCTTTTGGAAATGGCGGCTGATCAATTCCACGCGGCCTTGGTCACCCACCACGAACACCAAGTCCCCCAGTTGATCAGGACGTAATGCCAAATGATAGATCGAGCCATCCGGGTTGATGATCAGCTCGCTGGGTTCGATAATGGTTCCGGGTTCTGTAAGGACGATAGGTCGCATGCACAGGGGGTACGTTAGTGGTTATTTGGTGCCGAATACCTTTTGGAGCAAAGCCGTTGTTCGGGCCACGGGGTCTTGGCGGATCTTCTTTTCCTCATCAGCGAGCAAGATGAAAAGCCCGTCGATGGCCTTGTCGGTCACATAAGCATTCAGGTCCGGGTCCACCGCTTTACCTCCGGTGAGCAACGTGGCTGTGTTGTACGCGCTGGCCAAGGGTTGCCAGTAACTGGTGAGCGCAACCTGTGCGGTGGCCTGTTCCACTTTCGGAGTGAATTTCGCACGCAGCGCTGCAGATGTCTTCTCCCTTAGGAAATTGGTGGCCGCATGTTCGCCGCCATTTAACAAGTTGAAACCGTCCTGGATGGACATGCTCGTGATCGCATCAACGAACACGGGTACCGCTTCCTTGGTCGCGGCTTCTGCGGCGCGGTTCAGTGTCAATTCAAAATCATTGATCGGTTTGTCAAGTCCAATGTCAGAAAGGGTGTTCTTCACCTTGATCGCTTCCGGCGGGAACGGGATCCGGAGCCGCGCATTGTTCCAGAACCCATCGGTCACGCTGGCTTTATCCACGCTGCGTTCCGTGCCGATACGTAGGGCTTCCTTCAAACCGGAGATCACTTCGTCGTTGTTCAGTGGGGTGCCCGAAGGCAATGAGCTCAGCACACTTTGCATGTCCTGCGGAGAGCAAGAGATCAGTGCAATGGAAAGAAGGATGGCAAGACGTACGTTCTTCATTTTTGCAATGCTTCCAACGCCGTTCGCCAAGAGCTTGGGATGGAGATGGTTGTTTCGGCAATGTAGTTGAAACAGACCATAACACTGCGCCCTTCAGCACATACACCCGGCTTTGGACCAGTGGTGCGTTGTATTTTGTAGTGCAGGTCGAAGCTCTTGGAACCTAGGGCACCGCACCATGCCACGGCTTCGATCCCGTCCGTCAAATGGACCGGCATTCGGTAATCCACTTCATTGCGTGCGAGGATCAAGCCCTCACTGCGCCAATCGTGGACCGGTGGGGTTACTTCACGCAGTATCTCCATGCGAGCCAATTCGAACCATTGCAGATAGACAGCGTTATGGACGTGCCGCGCCATGTCCACATCGGAAAATCGGATCTGTATGGGTATGGTTCTCATTCGTGGAATGGATGATGAAGAAAGTGGCAACAGTCCTGTATTCCGCCTTTCACTGAACGGGCAAGACGAAATGAGGATCAACGTGCTCCTTTTACGTGATCGGGTTCAGCATTACACTGAACACCGTAATGCTGTTCGGATCGCGGTTGTAGAACAGCTTGTCCAATGCTTCCAGTATGTTCTTCGCCCGGAAGTAGGAAGTTTCCAATGCGTTCTGACCACGCGCGCTCCATTGTATGGTGTAGCTGCTCGTCCGTTCCTTGTAGGTGCGCACATAGTCCAGCATCGTCCTTAAAGCATCCAACTTGTCACTGCCATCTGTTTGATGGAACAGGAAGCTTTGGTTGTGGTGGGCATTCAGGGTGATCAAGAAGAGCTTGGTATTGCCTACCGCTTCCAACTCATCAGCACTGCGGGATTTGCCCTCTTCGAAATTGAATACCAGACTGTCTTGCCCCAGACCGATGTATGCGCCGATCTCTTTTTGGAGGCGGGCGGTCTCCATGTTCTTGTCCACTGTCATTGTTGGTCGGTCGGTTGTCGCCAAGCGGTTCAGGTGCTCAAAAGCGAGGTGTCGAATTTACGGCTTTGGGCCAAGGTCCTTGTATTCGGGCACCAGTTCTCGCAGCAGGATCGGTAACTGTGGCTCGCTCGTTTCCGCGACCAATTGACCTACAAGGTCCAATACCCTATCACGATCATCATTTCGGACTTTTCCGATGAGGATCCCGGGGTGGTGGGTGGGCAATGTGTTCTCGGCCGTTGCCAACAATTCCTCGTAGAGTTTTTCACCTGGCCGCAGTCCGGTATGCACGATCTCGATCTCCTTGCCGGGTTCCTTTCCGCTGAGGCGGATCATTTTATCAGCAAGGTCGGCGATGCGCATGGGTTGGCCCATGTCGAACACGAAGATCTCCCCGCCTTTGCCCATTGTAGCTGCCTCCAGTACCAATCGACAGGCCTCGGGAATGGTCATGAAGAAACGCGTAACCTCCGGATGGGTCAAAGTAACTGGACCACCGGCGGCGATCTGTTTACGGAACAGTGGGATCACTGAGCCGCTCGACCCAAGCACGTTCCCGAACCGGGTGGTAGTGAATCGCGTGCGACAGGCGGGGTCTGCAGCCAGGCTGTTCACCAGCATTTCGGCCACCCGTTTGGTCGCCCCCATAACGCTGGTCGGGTTCACCGCTTTGTCCGTACTTATCAGGATGAATTGGTCCACCCCATGGGCCACCGAGAGCTCAGCAATGTTACGTGTTCCCTGTACGTTCGTGCGCACCGCTTCTGAAGGTTGGGCCTCCATCATGGGCACATGCTTATAGGCAGCCGCATGGAAGACCACTTCCGGTTTGTAGGTCGCGAAGATCTGCTCCATGGAACGCTTGTCCCGTACATCGCCCACACGGGTAATTGGATGCACACTGTTGCGGATGGTCCGCAGTTCCATATCCATATCGTACAGCCCTGATTCGGCAACGTCCACCAGGATCAAACGGCCAACTCCAAGCTGGCCGAGTTGGCGCACCAACTCACTTCCAATGGATCCTGCCGCCCCAGTGATGAGCACGTTGCGTCCCAAGAAATGCGTCTTCACCAAGGAATCTCCCAATTGGATCGGTTGGCGCCCTAACAGGTCTTCGATCCGTACCTCAAGGATCTGGCCAGTGCTCAACTGTCCGTTGATCCAATCGTTTACCGGTGGTATGGTCAGTACACGCACTTTGGCGGCTATTGCGGTGTCCACCACACGCCTTCTGTTCTCCGCCTGTGGCTCCCCAATTGCAATGATCAATTGATCAATGGCCTTATCTTCCAACAATTCCGCCAACCTCTCGGTATGGTGTACGGAGGCACCTTCCAACCGTTTGCCCACCTTCTTGGGGTCATCATCAACAAAGGCCATAACGTTGTACTTCGCCGTGCCAGCGCGTTCCAGCGTGCGCTTAGTGATCAACCCCGCTTCACCAGCCCCGTGTATCACCACCCGTACTTCATCCTTTCCGGCCCCTTTTGATCGCAGGTGCAGCAGTTTGAAAAGTATCCTGGCAGTGATCATGAGCATGGCCGTGGCCATGAAGTCGATGGCGATCACTGACAATGGGAGGAAATACATCCCGTCCACCGCGAAATACCGGACCGCACCGAACACCAGGAAGATCAAGGACCCGACCAATACCGTCAGGAATATCCTACGTGCATCCTCTGTATTGGTATGCCGCACCATTAAACGTTGGATACCGGCCATGATGAACGTGGCCAATCGCACCAGCAGGAACACAGGTAGCACGGGCCACAAAAGGTCAAGTTCCAATTGCGGTACAACGAAGTTGAATCGCAACAGATAGGCCACGGCCAAAGCGGCCAAGCACAGGACAAGGTCGATCAACCAGATCCCCCATCGCGGGTATACCCATTGCTTTTTCATGGAAGAAGAGCGCGAAAGATAACCGGCCGGGATCGGCGAGGGTCTCAAGAAATGGGAGAACCTGCTTTGGTCAGGGTTTGGCCTTTCATGTCAATGGTTTTCTTTGCAACCTCTACGAAGGGTACACACCATGCCAAGGGTCTTGTTCATAGCCGCACATCGCCCGGACCGGTCTCCCAGCCAGCGTTATCGATTTGAGCAGTTCGTTCCTTACTGGGAACAGCACGGTTTCAGCTTTGAGCAGGCTTGGTTGTTGGAGGAGGAGGATGATGCCCGGTTCTATTCGGCAGGAAATCTGTTCGCCAAGGGTGTGATCTTCCTGAAAGGCATTCGGCGCCGTATGGCCCATATAAAATGGGCGCAGGAATTCGACCTCATCATCGTTCAGCGAGAAGCCTTCATGACGGGGAGCACCTATTTTGAAAGGGCCTTGTACAAGACCGGTGTTCCTGTGGTCTTCGACTTTGACGATGCGATCTGGTTGATGGATGTAAGTGACGGGAACCGAAGGCTCAGTTGGCTGAAGGATCCCGGGAAAACGGACAGGATCCTCGGCCATGTGCACCACGTGATCGCCGGCAACGAGTTCCTTGCCGAATATGCCAGAAAGCACAACAAGAGCGTGGAAGTCATTCCCACTGTGATCAACACTGAAAAGTACCGTTCCGCGGTTTCAACTGGGAATTCCAGACCGATCGTGATCGGCTGGACCGGCAGCCGGACGACAATTGGACATCTTAAAGCATCCGTTGGGATGTTGAAAGATGTACAGGAGAAATACGGGAAAGCCATTCAGATACGCGTGATCAGTGACAGACCATTGGAGGAGCCGGGACTGGAAGTGTTGAATGTTCCTTGGCGCAGTGCGACCGAAGTGGAGGACCTGGCCGGTCTGGATATCGGGATAATGCCCTTGCCGGATAATGACTGGAGTCGAGGGAAATGCGGTTTCAAGGGCTTGCAGTACATGGCCATGGGAAAAGCAGTCGTGCTACAAGATATCGGTGCGAACAAGGTGATCGTTCAGCACGGGGTGAACGGCTATCTGGCCTCTTCGCGGGAAGAATGGGTAGATAGGCTGGAGGATCTCATCAACGATAACGACCTTCGCACCCGAATGGGTACTGCTGCGCGACGCACCATTGAGGAGAAATGGTC
>Ga0209063_1001806_pt1 | contig 10623 bp, 11 predicted proteins | sample KloWWTmeKNB19Kit_FD_187177 | JGI IMG/M metagenome (GOLD analysis project Ga0209063, IMG submission 187177) | Active sludge microbial communities from Klosterneuburg, Austria, studying microevolution and ecology of nitrifiers - Klosterneuburg... | ecosystem: Engineered > WWTP > Aerobic digester >...
CCAGCCCAATGCATTTTAATAAAGTTTGGATATGCGGATGCATCTGGTGAAAATAGGGAGGAAGAAATAAATAAAAAAATGTTCTGTAAGAAGTAAGTTCAGGCGTTTAAAAATCATATCAATTATTTACCTGTTTAATACGGCTTCGTACTGTAATTAGCTGGTTTGGCGGGAATCAGCAGCTTACGAAGAATTAACAGTTAACCACCCTGTTATACTCATTCTGGCCTTATTGGTAAGTAAAACCTCATGTTCCAGTTCACTGCTTTTAAAGAAGACCATTTTGCCATTTTCCGGAGCTATATTTTGCCGCCTTTCAGTATGGTAAATACATAATTCTCCACCATCAGCTTTTTGCCAGTCCTCATTTAAATACATGATCATCGAATATTTTCTGCTGTTATTGTTCCTGAACTGGTCGAGGTGTTTTTTGTAGAAACTTCCTTTTTCGTACAAAGCATAATGGAATTCATATCCTGTGATACCAGTATAGCAGGTGCTGTTTAAATAGCTTACAAAATTATCTATCAGGTCAAAAAACTCATTCTCGTATTGGTTCTTATGATTCCGGTCAAGCCAGTAAATCATGTCACTTCTGACTGATTTGTTATGCGTTACCATTTTATTGTTGCCAGTTCCGGCAGACAGGAGTTGATCTTTTGCGTAAAGAGTGAGAAGGATGTCTTTCAGTTGTGTGGCAAGAGAAAGGGGTAAGAAATTTTCAGATATTCCTACTTTAGTATCAATAAAGCTATTGATGAGAGCATTAAAAGTATTTTCCAATATTAAATGATTGAACGCTGTATTGGGCAGACTGCCGTTATGCTGGTGAAGATACCCTTATTTACTCCCCGGTACTCACTTACTTAATTTGCGTATCCATGCTATCAGAAGAAGTAACACCATCAGAAGTAGTAACTTTGTGAAAGAATTCAATCTATCAGCATGAGTATTATATATCGTAAAAAGTTTTTGGCTTCCTTATTATTTCTTTTATGGTTGATTCCTTCTTGTGATACTGTCAAAAAGAAAAAAGTACTGGAAGATTTTAAATATGAGAGCTTCAGAGATTCTCTAAACCGGGATAGTACTGGTATTACTGCTGATACCACCAATATATTCGATGCATCTGTTTTTATCCCTGGTATTGATTCATTGGATACATTACTGAAACGGATTGATACTTTATGGCATCAAGACATTGCTTTGATGTTGCGGATAGATTCATTGAAGTCAAAGGGAAAAAATGAAAAGATTGTTACTTCGGACGAAATGACCACTGCCCGGTCCAACATTAATGCACTTGACTCCTTTAAAAACATCAGAAATATCATTGTTCCTGTTTCCTGTAAGGAGAAAGAATGTTTTCTGTATGCTGAAATCAATAAATCAGCTCAACGACTCGATTTATATATTGATGGCGAATGGAAAGATAGTTTCAGGGTATCTACCGGGAAAGGAAAGTATGAAACACCCAACTTAAATGTAAGGCCATCCGGCCCGCTTTTTATAAAATATACTTCCCGGAAATTTCCTGGCGGGAACTACCAGGGATTAGGCAATATGCCTTATGCAGTTTTTATTCGGGGAGGATATGCTATACATGGCACTACTCCCGGCAATTTTAGCAAATTAGGCACCAGGGCTTCACATGGATGTATTCGTCTTCATCCTGATAATGCAAAAATATTTTATGAACTTGTAAAAAAAGTAGGCCTTGACAATGCCTGGGTGACTATCAGGGATTCTTTGTAATTTTTTAAAACTACACTTTAGTGTTCTATGTTACAATTTTCTGATCCATATATAAAACTTGCAACTACTGCAGACAGGTTTGCTATTATTAATTTACTCAACAAGGCCTACCGTGGTGAAAGTTCCAAACAAGGCTGGACCACAGAAGCAAATCTTATTGCCGGTGACCAGCGAACTGATGAGGCTAACCTGTTGCAGGTAATGAATCAGCCCGGGAGTGTTTTTTTAAAATATAGTAGTGATGAACAGCTGATAACCGGATGTGTAAACCTGCAACAACACGGTGATAGAATTTACCTGGGTATGTTCAGCGTTTCTCCGCAAGAACAAGGCAGGGGTATTGGTAAGCATATGCTGAAGGCGGCTGAAGAATATGCCCGGCATTTACACTGCAATGCCATTTATATGTCAGTCATTTCTGTTCGTCACGAATTGATCAAATGGTACCAACGTCATGGCTATTGTGATACCGGTGAACGAAAACCTTTTATTGAAGATGGTTTAACAGGTAAGCACCTGCAGCCATTGGAATTTATGATATTGGAAAAATCATTATCACCGGGTACAAGCACAAAATAGCTGACTTTATTTTTTCTGGTACTTCGGATAATCAAGCGTTTGTCATTCTTTTAACCAATATTGTAAAACAGATAAATACGATGAAACCACTTTTTAAGCTTACCTTGTAAAAATGAAAGCAGAGAAAATAGTGCAGTTTGTTTCTTTTGAAACAACTTTGGATAGCGAACAGTTTATTGCTGAATGGGAACAATATACAAGACCCCTCAACAGTGACCTGGATGTGACTATGCAGCAGTCTGAAAAGAATGGTGTATTCAGGTATCTTGTACAACATCGTTGTGCTTCCGGTGATTTTCAGTTTGTAGTAACCAAAGGGAAAAGGTCATCCAGAATTCCTGAAGTAGGTATAAAAGAAAAGCAGATAGGGGGGTATTCTGTTTTGCAGGCTGAGAGAAAGGGTGATACACAAACAGGTGAATCCAAGGTTTTTGTCTTTCTTATTCAACCACAGGCAGACCTAGATAGTTACAGGCAATTACCCCGGCACGGTAAATTAAATATTTACGAAGCTTTTTATGAAAATTGCCAATATGCTTATATTCTCGAGTTTTTTTTAAAAGATGAACACATATCAGCATTTCAGGAGGAATTGAAATTGAATCATGCCGATATGATTCTGATATGCAAAGAATGTAATCTGCAGGAATCCTAAAAGTTTGCATTGCAGCACTTAATTGCTTACCAATTAATCATTGTTTACTAACTGAATATAATAATCTGCTCTTGCCTTATCAAAGTACAAGAGCAGGTTTATGGTTATTATCAATCACTATCCTGTCTATGCCAGTTCGAGCTCTTCTTTGGGTAATGGTTTCATACAGAAGAACCAGTCTTTACAATATACATTATCCTCTTTACCCGCCATCCGGTCTGCCGCCACACCACAACTATTGGCCGGTGGAACAATAACGTCTTCTCCGGGTTGCCAATCGGCTGGAATAGCCACGGCATGTTTATCTGCGGTTTGTAATCCAATAATTACCCGTTTCAACTCATTGAAGTTCCTGCCAAGGGACAGTGGATAATAGATCATTGCCCTGATTATACCTTTAGGGTCGATAAAGAAAACAGCTCTTACTGCTTTGGTTGAACTTTCATTTGGCTGGATCATGCCATATTTTTTAGCGACATCCATGGTAATATCTTCAATCAATGGAAATTTTATTTCCATGTTCTTCATATCCCTGAATTCGATTTTCTCCTTGATGGTGCGTAACCAGGCAATATGGCTGTATAGCCCGTCAACACTCAATCCTACCAATTGCGTATTTAACCGGGCAAATTCAGCTTCCTGTTTTGCGAAAGTCATGAACTCAGATGTACATACAGGGGTAAAATCAGCCGGGTGACTGAATAAGATTACCCATTTGCCTTTGTAGTCCTGTGGAAAATGTATTGTGCCCTGGGTAGTTACAGCTGTAAAGGAGGGAGCTGTATCCCCGATCCTTGGAATACCACTGACATTATTTTCCAGAAAAGTTGTCATATGATTTGATTTTAACGTTAAAAATTCATTTTGGGCAATCTACTGTTAGTCTGTTGTAACTTCCAATGATAGCTGTCATTCAATCGGGTGATTTTGGTATAATCGGGGCTAGAAAATCCAATTATGCTAGGGGAATAAATGTTGCCTTCTCCCATTAATCTTCCTGAAAAATGAAAGAATGGAATACCTTTCAACTTTGCACATAGCCTCAGGGAGGATTGTTCATTTTTAAAAATCTAAATTGCTTCACATGAGTGGTACGGTTAATGAAAGCGGGTTAACTCCCGAACAGGTGGTGAACAGCAGGAGCAAGCATGGCAGCAATACACTTGAAATACAGGAAGACCGTGTCTTTGGCCATGTATTGAAAGAAGTAGTGCTGGAACCGATGTTTATTTTATTGCTGGTTGCCTGTATCATCTATTTTATTGCGGGGCAGTACCAGGAAGGGATTATAATGCTGGTATCGATTTTCATTGTGGCGGGTATCTCCCTTTTCCAGGAATACCGGAGCCGGAATGCAATACAAGCTTTAAAAAAAATATCAGCCACAAAAGCAACTGTCATCCGAAATGCTATTGTTAATAAAGTTCCGGCTGAAGATATTGTAGTGGGTGATATCCTGCTGTTGGAGGAAGGGGAAGTGGTCGCAGCTGATGCCTTGATTGAAGTGGCCAATGATTTTACACTTAATGAGTCTTTACTTACCGGTGAATCTTTTGCAGTAACAAAAGTTGCAGATAACAATAATAGCGTTTATAAGGGAACATTAGTGACCAGTGGAAGTGCGACAGTGAGGGTAACAGCGGTGGGTTTACAGACCATGTTTGGGAAGATTGGATTGTCTCTGAAAGAAATTACAGTTATAAAAACACCATTACAACAGCAGATACGTTCATTTGTCCGGAAAATGGTGTGGGTGGGTGTAATTGCTTTTCTGATTATTGTCGGGTTCAATTATTCACAATCCGGTAACCTGTTGCAATCGTTTTTGCAGGGATTAACATTGGCCATGAGTATTCTGCCTGAAGAGATACCTGTTGCTTTCAGCACTTTTCAGGCATTAGGTGCTTTTCGGTTATTACGTAACAATATTATTGTAAAGCAACCACAGTATGTGGAAACCCTGGGCTCTGCTACAGTAATCTGTACGGATAAGACTGGTACTCTTACTCAAAATAAAATGAGTATTGAGTATGTCTATGATGCTGTTTCGGGAAAATCGGTTCATGTAGATCAAAAAGCCGCTATTCCGGATTTGCTAATGGAGTATGCAATGTGGAGCAGCGAAACCAATCCTTTCGACCCCATGGAAAAAGCTATCCATTCTTTATATGAAAGTAGTTGTGTCACTGACAAAAGATCTTCGTTTAAACAGGTGCATGAGTACCCGGTAGGTGGCAAACCGCCCATGATGACTCATGTTTTTAAGAATGATACGGGTGAAACAATCATAGCTGCTAAAGGAGCGCCGGAGGCTATCCTGAGACAAAGCAATTTGTCAAAAGATGAATCTGTTAAATATGAAAAGCAATCAGTAGACTATGCAACACAGGGGTTTCGTGTGCTGGGTGTGGGAAAAGGAATTTGGAAAGAAACACACTGGCCTGTTTCGCAGGAAGAATTTAGCTTTGAATTTCTGGGATTGATCGTATTTCAGGACCCACCCAAAGAAAATATAATTCAAACGATCAAAACGTTTAATGATGCCGGTATCTCGGTTAAAATGATAACTGGTGATTATGCAGAAACGGCCCTGGCTATTGCTGGCCAGATCCATTTGGCACATAATAATGAAGTGCTAACGGGTAAAGATGTCTTGCATCTTTCGAAGGAAGTATTGCAACAAAGGGTGAAACAGGTGGATATTTATGCCAGGATGTTTCCTGAGGCAAAGCTGAAGGTAATTGAAGCATTAAAAGATGCTGGTGAAGTAGTAGCCATGACTGGTGATGGAGTAAATGACGGGCCTGCATTAAAAGCCGCACATATCGGTATAGCGATGGGGGAAAGGGGAAGCGAGGTAGCTAAGAATGCGGCTTCGTTAATTCTTACTGATGATGATCTGGCGCATATGACAGATGCAGTAGCGTTAGGAAGGAAAATCTATGATAATCTCAAAAAAGCCATTCAATATATAGTATCTATTCATATACCTATTATTCTTATTGTGGCCCTTCCGCTGCTGCTGTGGAATTTCACTGATATCTTTTCACCGGTACATGTAATTTTCCTTGAGTTGATTATGGGGCCAACCTGTTCAATCATTTACGAGAATGAACCAATGGAGCCGGGCACAATGCTACGGCCGCCCAGGAAAATGGGGGCTACATTTTTATCTTTGAAGCAGCTGGCTGTCAGCATTATCCAGGGGTTGGTCATCACCTCCGGTTGTTTGGGTATTGGCCATTATTATTTACAGCAGGGGAGTAGTGACGACACTGTCCGCACAGTGATCTTTATTACTTTATTATTCAGCAATATCTTTCTTACCCTGGTAAATCGTTCATTTTATTATTCGGTATTAAAAACATTGACGTATAAAAACAAATTGATCCCATTAATCATCCTAGTAACATTATTTTTTATTGTTGTGGTCTTATATGTTCCTTTCGTACGAGATTTATTCCGGTTGGATACATTGACGTTTCAATCCATTCTTGCCTGTATTGTGGTTGCCATTGCCAGTACTTTCTGGCTGGAGATATGGAAATACTTTGTACGACTACGAAAATAATATTAAAAATTAATAAAGTGCCAGGTGAGGTTTTGTTGCTGACAGGTAATAAATCCGTTTATATCTTTTATTACGAGTCTTAAATTGATCCTGCATCACTCCTTCGTATTTTATGATTTTACTTGTCATATTAACGCTATGCTTTAATTTCGAAGCATGTCGATGTTAAAAGTGTCAGGTATCAGTAAAGCAGGGAAGGAAAATATTTTGGTAAGCAATATCAGCTTCACTCAACAACCCCTTCAGAATATCGCCATTGTCGGTGAAACAGGATCCGGGAAAACAACCCTGCTTAAAATGATAGCAGGATTGGTACAACCAACCAGCGGGGAAATAATTTTTGACAATAAGAAAGTTACGGGCCCTTATGATCAGCTAATACCAGGCCATCCCGGCATAGCTTATCTCAGCCAGTACTTTGAGTTGCGAAATAATTATTGGGTGCATGAAGTGCTTGAAATGGCAAATAAATTGTCAGATAGGGAAGCCAATACAATTTTCAGCGTTTGCCAGGTAAATCATTTATTGGGACGTAGAACGGATGAACTTTCCGGCGGGGAAAAGCAACGCATTGCATTAGCAAGGGTACTAATTTCTTCTCCTAAGTTATTATTGCTGGATGAACCTTTTTCCAACCTGGATGCGATGCACAAAAGCACTATCAAAACGGTTATACATGACATTGGGATAAAATTGAACATTAGCTGTATCCTTGTCTCTCATGAAGCTGCAGATACCTTGTCCTGGGCTGATCTTATTCTGGTACTAAAAGATGGCCAGCTAATTCAGCAAGGAGCTCCTGAACAGGTATATAAGCAGCCAGTAAATGAATATTGTGCCGGGCTTTTCGGGGACTATAACCTGGTGGACAGTAAAACGGCTTCGGTTTTAGGGGCAAATTCAGAGATGATTGAAATGAATCAACCTTTACTCATCCGTCCGGAATTTATCCATATTACTGCTGCCCTCAGTTCTGAATCAAATGGTAAAGTTCAAAAAAGAATGTTTTGGGGCAGCTGTTATACAATTGATGTATTTGTTGGGCAGCAAATGATAAGAGTAAAGTCTTTGAGAGACAAATTTTCTGAAGGAGATAGCGTATATCTATCTGTCCAGAATGCTGATTGTTGGTTTATACCAGCTACAAAGTAACAAGCTGATGATATATTGGGCTATATGATAGGTTGCGCCAGTAAAAAATTACTTTAGCAATTTTACATTTACCGCATTGGCGCCTTTTGGCCCCATTTGAATTTCAAATGATACTTTATTATGTTCCTTGATTTCTTCTTCTAATGAATTGATGTGTACAAAAACACTTTCACCGGTTACATCATCCTTAATGAATCCATATCCTTTCGCATCATTGAAGAAAGTAACGGTTCCTTTCCGGATCAGGTCTTCCGGATTAACGGGTTCCTGTTTGCGAACACCAATTTCGATGTCTTCTACGTTGATCACCACTTTTTTTCGGGGATCTGGTGGTTTGGATGACAAATTACCGTTTTCATCCAGGTAAGCAAGCATATCATCAAGACCCATACCAGGCTTGGCATTATCTTTTCTTTCCTGCTTTCTTTCCGCTTTTTCTTTTTTGTTTTGTTGTTTTTTCTTTTCTCTTTCCTTTTTATTCCAGGTTTCTGCCATAATGCTTTTCTATTTTATTTTTAAAAGTTCTTTTTAAGATGGGGTAGAATTGCAGGAAATACGCTGTTGAAAAAATGTCAGATTCACTGCAGATTCAGATGAAGATACGCTATTTTTCTTACTCAGCTCCTTAAGCCCTTATTTCTGCACATTTCCATTATTGAAAACTGTAATACAAATACCGTTTATCAGAAGGTTGAATTGATATTCCCGGGCAGTAAAGATTTAATTTTTTTGCAAATCAATATTATTTCTATGTAGGTTTACAACATTATTAATTACAAATTCTTTTTATGAAATCAGCATTTGCTATATTGTTTTTTAGCTTTATTTTTTTGAAATCGTCAGGGCAAAACAGGGACTTAAAAACAGCTCTTCCAGACAGTACTAAGAAAATACAGGTGGTGGATGCTGCCTGTGGACAATGCCAGTTAGGGCTGAAGGCAAATGGTTGCGACCTGGCTGTGCGCATTAAAGGGAAATCATATTTTGTTGACGGAACATCTATTAATGATCATGGGGATGCTCATGCAGAAGATGGGTTCTGTAATTCAATCCGAAAAGCTGAGATTCAGGGTGAAATTTCGGGTAACCGTTTTAAGGTCACTTATTTCAGGCTGCTCAAAAAACCTGAAAATAAGGGCCCCAAATAATAATAAGAATACCTGGTTAACGATTTAGCAGAAAATAATATCACCCAATTTTACTGGATCTTGTAAACCGGATGCTGCACACATTTTGCTTTTGGTGCATCAGGTGTTAAACACCAGGTGCGGTTGGCTTTGGTTATGGTTTGCTTTTTTGCTTCTTCAATGATTTTGGCCCAAGTGATATCTGATTGCTGGTAAAAAGGACTCAGGTAATTTTCAAGCGAAGCCCTCAGGTGATAGGTAAAAAAACCACCATAATCATTATTCCCGGCTGACATTTCTCCTTTTGCTGCAGCTGTCATTAGTATGGAGACAGGTTTAGGAGGTAAAAAAAGTGCTTTGCAGGTTTCTAAGCTCCATCCAAGGGAAGAACTTTTTGTAACGGCATGTTCACCGCTTATTGTATTAATAGCACCTACTTCGGTATTACAGCAATCACTTATCACCAGGTTTAACAGGGCTCCTTTTCTTTTTATGTTACTGAATATTTCCTCCATATTCAGAGAGTTGCCTTCCAGGCTTTGGTAAGCCTTTGATCTCAGTTCAAGGTGGGGGAACTGGTAATTATCCATTTTGCTGAATCCATGTCCAGTGTAATAAAAAATAACAATATCTTTTGGGCTTGGTTTAATTGATGTTATTGCAGCTTCCACATTTGCTTTACTATATTCTTTTCCATATACAATTTTGGTACTAAGCTGTATACCCAGGTATTCTGCCAGGTCTGTAAAGGTTTTTTCCATCCTGTCTTTATCTTTCACACAGGTACTGCCGATTTTTTCATCTTCCGTATTTGCCACTATCAGCAGATGCATCCTGGTTTTCTTTTCCTCAGTTGTAAGTACTCTGGTAACGGCTGTAAAGAGGTTTTGATAAAAGTCATCATCCTTATTGAAAAAATGGAGTACAAAATCTTCAGTCAGTTCTTCTTCGGTAATCAGGTTTGCAGTAAAATCACCAAATATCAATGTGCTATCAGTACCCTCAATGGACAGTGAGGTGACAGTCGCTGGTTCAAAATAACCAGTTTCTACATCCTTGTCAAACCAGAATGAAAGGGGAGGGTAGTCACTTTCTGAATTTCCCCGGATCACTTTTGTATCAAAGCCTTCTATAACAAGAATGTTACTGTCAATATTACCCAAAGAATCAATGTAGTATAACTCTTCGAATTCCATTTCAACTACTACGTCCTTTGCAAAAGGGTCAGTAGCCCTTATAAAACCGGTACCATCTTCGTACCTGACTAAAAATGCTTCATTCACTCCCTGGGTGCTGTCGCCAAAAGAAAAGCGGATATGATAAACTGTCTGGGAAAAGGAATTACTGCAAAATCCGGTAAGAAACAGCAGGCATACAAAAGCTGCTTTTATCATAACTAATTAGTTTTGGTGAAGACTTCTAATTTATGAATTTAAGTTATTATTTATTATTGTCAATTTTTCTTCCTTATTTGGTTGAAATATGGGTGACAGTAAAAGAGACTCTTATTTTAAATGAGTGGCAAAATTATGTTTGTGATCGAGATTTTTTAACTTCTGGCTTCAGGAGGGGTTTAGTTGCCCCGGACTGAATTTCTTTTAATTATTTAAGCATAATTTTCAGGTATGAAAAAATATTCACTGCTGCTTATTGCTGTTAGCAGTTTTTTTATTCTGGGCGCACAAAAACAAAAAGTGGATAGCCTTAGTGCTTTGCTGGCAATGGAAAAGACAGATACAATGCAGGTAACACTAATGTGGAAGCTTGCCAGTGCCTTCAATTTT